>JABLTH010017021.1_pt1 | contig 74544 bp, 57 predicted proteins | sample 7875711 | NCBI WGS metagenome assembly JABLTH01 (sample SAMN14941262, study PRJNA633318) | bioreactor metagenome | isolation source: bioreactor | place: China | collected 2019-03-05 | reverse complement strand
CCGAAACGCGCGGTTACACTTGCTAACGCAGATATAATGCGTATAGTTCTCATTTGCATTACATATAAACTTTTCTAAGGCCCGACAACGGGCTATTTTTGCGCGCACATTTAATGAGTCCATTATGAACAACACCAGAATGCATAAAACACTGCTGGCGCTCGCCATTGGCGCAGTGACCCACGCTGCCCTTGCGGCAGAGGCAAAGCCAGAAGACACCATGGTCGTCCAGTCTACCACCGGGCCTGATTTCACTCCCGGCGGCGACCAACTGGTACCCGCCTTCCTGGATGGACAGGTGGCAAACGGCGGCCGTCTGGGGATGCTCGGCCAGCAGAATGCCATGGACGTGCCGTTTAATATCATCAGCTACACCTCGAAGCTGGTGGAAGATCAGCAGGCGAAAACCATTGCTGATGTGGTTGCCAACGATGCGGGCGTGCAGTTTGTTCAGGGTTACGGTAACAGCGCCGAAACCTTCCGTATTCGTGGCCTGAAGTTTGACGGCGATGACATGACCTTTGGCGGCCTGTCCGGCGTGCTGCCGCGTCAGGTTGTGGATGCCCAGATGGTCGATCGCATTGAAATTTTCAAAGGGGCAAACTCGCTGATGAACGGCGCGGCAAGCTCCGGCGTGGGCGGGATGATTAACCTTGAGCCAAAACATGCGGGCGACGTCCCGCAGGCGAAAGTGGGCGTGGACTACACCTCCGACTCACAGATTGGCACCACGCTCGATGCTGGCCGACGCTTTGGCGACAACGACCAGTTCGGCGCGCGCGTGAACCTGGTTCACCGGGAAGGGGAAACCGGCGTGCCGAACGACCGCCGCCGCACCACGCTGCTCTCCACCGGTCTGGATTACAAAGGCGACAATTTCCGTACCTCGCTGGATCTGGGCTATCAGAAGAAAACCTTCCACGGCAGCCCGACCAGCGTCAACATTTCCGCCGTGGACTTTGTGCCTGAGCCGCCGAAAAACGATCGTAACTTCTCGCAGAAATGGGCCTACAGTGACATTGAAAACGAGTTCGGGATGTGGCGCAGCGAGTACGACATCACTGACAACTGGACGGCCTATACCGGTCTCGGCGCGCAGCACGCGCACGAAGAGGGGATCTACAGCGCGCCGAAGCTGGTGGACAAGAGCGGTAAGGCCACGGTCAGCCGTCTTGATACCAACCGTATCAGCGATTCCGTCAGCGGTATGGCGGGGATACGCGGTCACTTCACTACCGGCTTTGTCTCGCACAAGGTCAACGTGGGGTATTCCGCGATGACCAAAAACGAAAAAATCGCCTGGAAAATGTCGGCGACGGCGGATAACCCAACCACCAACATTTACCACAACACCGGCGTCGCGATGCCGGACAGCTCCAATTTCAACGGCTCTGGCGGCAAATACAGCGATCCGCTGACCAGCGGGCGCACCCGCACTCAGGGCTGGCTGCTGAGCGATACCCTGGGCGTGCTGGATGACAAGCTGCTGTTTACCGCTGGTGCACGTCATCAGAAAGTGGTCATCCGCGGGTACAACAAAATTACCGGTGCGGAAAACGACGCGGACGGTTTTGACGGCAGCCGCTGGATGCCAACCTACGGTGTGGTTTATAAACCGTGGGAGGAAATTTCGCTCTACGCTAACCACACCGAAGCGCTGCAACCGGGTAAAACCGCGCCCAACACGGCCACCAACTACGGCCAGAGCACCGGTATCGTTCACTCTAAGCAGAATGAAGTGGGCGTGAAGGCGGACTTTGGCCGCGTGGGCGGCTCCCTGGCGCTGTTTGAGATCAAAATGCCGTCGGCGATCCTCGACGACAGCGGTCACTACGGCCTGGACGCTGAGCAGCGTAACCGTGGCGTAGAGCTGAACGTCTTCGGCGAGCCAATGCTCGGGATGCGTCTGAACGCCAGCGCCACCTGGCTGCAGGCCGAGCTGACCAAAACCAAAAACGGCGTGAATCAGGGCAACGATGCCATTGGTGTCCCGAACTTCTACGCCGTGCTGGGCGCAGAGTACGACATCAAACCGATTGAGGGCCTGACGGCTACCGCCCGCGTCAACCACTCCGGCACGCAGTACGCCGACCTCGCGAACAGCAAAAAGCTCGACAGCTATACCACGCTGGATCTGGGCATGCGCTATCGCTTCGCGGTGAACCACAATGAAAACCAGATGACGGTGCGCGCGGGCATCGACAACGTGACTAACGAAAACTACTGGTCCAGCGTTGACGATTCCGGCACCTACATCACGCAGGGCGAACCGCGTACCTTTAAGGTCTCGGTTGGCTACGAGTTCTAAGCGTTCCACCTCGTTATCCGGGGCAGGGATGCCCCCATCCTTCCGTACCTTGTTATAAAATTGTAATAAAAGCTTCTTACACTGGCCTCCAGACCTTTACCTCTTGGCCAATGACAGGAAGCCGCTATGGGCAGACCCCTCAAATCCGTATTTAAAAAAGAACATCGCGACGATATCACTAACCGCAGCGCTAACCCGGTATTCTCCGAGGTTGCGGAGGTATTCCTCTCCCGCCGCCGTTTTTTACAGATGGGCGCCGTGGCGGGTGCTGCCGCTTCATTCCCTTTTCTGATCAAACCTGAAAGCGCCATTGCCGCAGTATCAAAGCCTTCTGCACTGGCAAAAGCGGTTTCCCTGGGCTTTACCAGCATCGACGTATCCACGGAAGATACGGTCAGGGTGCCGGAAGGCTATATCGCCCGTCCGTTTTATCGCTGGGGTGACCCGACGGGGATCAAGAACAACATGCCGGCGTTTAAACAGGATGCCAGCAACACCACCGACGAACAGGCCGTGCAGGCGGGCATGCACCACGACGGGATGGCGTGGTTTAGCCTGCCGCAAGGGAAACAAAACCCGGAACATGGCCTGCTGGCGCTGAATCATGAGTACATCGATAACGGGATGCTGTTTACCGACGGCACGGCCAACTGGAATCTCGACAAGGCCCGCAAGGGGCAGAACGCGATGGGCGTGTCGGTGGTGGAAGTGAAAAAATCGGGCAGCGACTGGCAGGTGGTTCGCCCGTCTTCGTATGCCCGCCGCATTACCGTCAATACGCCGATGCAGCTTACCGGCCCGGCGCGGCATCAGGACTTAATGAAAACCGCCGCTGACCCGCAGGGGGAACGCGTGCTGGGCACCATGCAAAACTGCGCCAACGGCCATACGCCGTGGGGCACCTATCTCACCTGCGAGGAGAACTGGTCGGACATTTTTGTCAAAAAAGCCGATCTTAATCCGCTGGAAAAACGCTACGGCATCAGCGACAGCGATGAATCCTACCGCTGGAACGAGGTGGATGACCGCTTCAGCGTCGATAAAACCCCTAACGAACCCAACCGTTTCGGCTGGGTGGTGGAGATTGATCCCTACGAGCCCACCTCCACGCCGCGCAAGCACACCGCTCTGGGCCGCTTCAAGCATGAAGGCGCCGCCGTCACGCTCGCCGCCGATAACCGCGTGGTGGTCTATATGGGTGACGACCAGAAGTTTGAGTACATCTATAAATTCGTCTCGGACAAAAAATACGATCCTGCCAACCGTGAAGCCAATATGCAGCTGCTGACGTCCGGCACGCTGTACGTTGCCCGGTTCAACGAGGAGGGAAGCGGCGACTGGCTGCCGCTGATCTTCGGGCAGAATGGCCTGGATAAAAGCAACGGTTTCGAAAGCCAGGGCGATCTGCTGATCAAAACCCGTCTGGCGGCCGACGTGGTGGGGGCGACGAAAATGGATCGTCCAGAGTGGATTGCGGTCGATCCGCACGCCAGCGGCAGCGTCTACTGTACGCTCACCAACAACAGCGATCGCGGTAAAGAGGGTAAGGCGCCGGTCGATGCCGCCAACCCCCGTGTCAACAACGTGTTTGGTCATATTATGCACTGGCACGAAGAGGGAGCCGATCCGGCCGCCGCTCGCTTTAAGTGGGATATTCTGGTGATGGCCGGGCGTACCGACAGCGACGATCCGAAGGCCAAAGGCTCCATGCAGGGGGCAGCATTCGGCAGCCCGGATGGCCTGTCGTTCGATCACCAGGGCGTGCTGTGGATCCAGACCGATGTCTCTTCCAGCACCATTAATAAGAAAGCGTACGAAGGGATGGGCAATAACCAGATGGTGGCTACCATTCCGGGCACCAATGAGTATCGCCGTTTCCTGACCGGCCCACGCGGGTGTGAAATCACCGGGATTGCGTTTACGCCGGACAACCGCACGCTGTTTATTAACATTCAGCATCCGGGAGAGGGCGGGGATGATATTACCGACCCGGCCAATCCGCGTGCTGTTTCCAACTGGCCAGACGCGAACCCGAACGGACGTCCGCGTTCGTCGACGGTGGTGATCACCAAAGCGGACGGTGGGATCATCGGTTCGTGACGTTTATCCGCCGGGTGCACGCAGTGGCCCGGCGTTAAACTTGCTACCACCAGCATGAAGTGTTAAAACGTGCCCCTTCTAAAAAAGAGACAGGGGTAGGACGTGAAAGACGCGTCATCCGCTTCAGGCAACGGTAGCGCTGAAGCTTCGTCGGAACAGAACCCGACGCTGCAACGTGGTTTGCAAAATCGACATATTCAGTTAATTGCCCTTGGCGGCGCGATCGGTACCGGGCTGTTCCTGGGTATCGGCCCCGCCATTAAGATGGCTGGCCCGGCGGTCCTGCTGGGGTACGGTATCGCCGGGGTTATCGCCTTCCTGATCATGCGCCAGCTCGGCGAGATGGTCGTCGAAGAGCCGGTGTCAGGCTCGTTCGCTCACTTTGCCTATAAATACTGGGGCCCGTTCGCAGGCTTCCTCTCCGGCTGGAACTACTGGGTGATGTTTGTGCTGGTGGGAATGGCCGAACTGACCGCCGCAGGCATCTATATGCAGTACTGGCTGCCCGAGGTGCCAACGTGGGTCTGGGCTGCGGCCTTCTTTATTATCATCAACGCCGTTAACCTCGTGAACGTGCGCCTGTATGGTGAAACCGAGTTCTGGTTCGCGCTGATCAAGGTGCTGGCGATTATCGGCATGATCGGCTTTGGCCTGTGGCTGCTGTTCTCAGGCCACGGCGGCGAGCGGGCCACTATCGACAACCTCTGGCAGCACGGCGGCTTCCTGGCGACGGGCTGGAAGGGGCTGATCCTGTCGCTGGCGGTGATTATGTTCTCGTTCGGCGGGCTGGAGCTGATTGGGATCACCGCGGCCGAAGCGCGCGATCCGCATAAAAGCATTCCAAAAGCGGTTAACCAGGTGGTGTACCGTATTCTGCTGTTCTACATCGGCTCGCTGGTGGTACTGCTGGCGCTCTACCCGTGGGTGGAAGTGAAGTCCGACAGCAGTCCGTTTGTGATGATTTTCCACGATCTGAACAGCAATGTGGTGGCGTCGGCGCTGAACTTCGTCATTCTGGTGGCGTCGCTGTCGGTCTATAACAGCGGGGTTTACTCCAACAGCCGCATGCTGTTTGGCCTTTCGGTGCAGGGGAATGCGCCGAAATTCCTCACCCGCGTCAGCCGCCGCGGCGTGCCGGTCAACTCTCTGCTGCTTTCCGGGGCCATTACGTCGCTGGTGGTGCTGATCAACTACCTGCTGCCGAAATCCGCCTTTGGTCTGTTGATGGCGCTGGTTGTCGCCACGCTGCTGCTGAACTGGATCATGATCTGCCTGGCGCACCTGCGTTTTCGCGCCGCGATGCGCCGCAAGGGGCGTGAGACGCAGTTTAAGGCGCTGCTCTATCCGGCGGGGAACTATATCTGTATCGCGTTCCTGGCGATGATCCTGGTGCTGATGTGCACCATCGACGACATGCGTCTGTCCGCCATGCTGCTGCCGGTGTGGGTGGTGTTCCTGTTTATCGCGTTTAAGCTCTCACGAAGGTAAAAGCAAAACGGCAACCTGGTTGCCGTTTTTAATGTTTGCCCCCTCTCCCTGTGGGAGAGGGCCGGGGTGAGGGCACCAGACCGCACCAAACCCGACCGCATCCCGGCCGCATCTGCCTTCACGCCCGGTGGCGCTGCGCTTACCGGGCCTACAAAACACTGCTTCATCTTTATCGTGACCCCCCTCCCAAATCTTCTACGATCCACAGGATCTTTATTTTGTAATCGATTACTTTTCTGTTTGAACTGTTTTGTAATCGATTACTTTTGAGGGTGAGGCTTATCATGGTGTCAACAACTGAAAGTAGTGGAAAAGCGATAGCACCGCACCGGCTGCTGGTGCCGCGTCTGTCGCTGATGATGTTTCTGCAGTTTTTTATCTGGGGAAGCTGGTCTGTCACGCTGGGTCTGGTGATGACCCAGCACAACATGTCGTTGCTGATTGGCGATGCGTTCTCCGCCGGGCCTATCGCCTCTATTCTGTCGCCGTTTGTGCTCGGCATGCTGGTGGATCGCTTCTTCGCTTCGCAAAAGGTGATGGCGGTGATGCATCTGGCCGGGGCAGCAATCCTCTGGTTTGTGCCGGGCGCGCTGATTGCTGAAAACGGTGTGCTGCTGATCGGCCTGCTGTTTGGTTATACGCTCTGCTATATGCCGACGCTGGCGCTGACCAACAATATCGCCTTTCACAGCCTGGCGAACGTGGATAAAACCTTCCCGGTGGTGCGCGTGTTTGGCACTATCGGCTGGATTGTGGCGGGCATTTTCATCGGCGTCACCGGCGTGGCGGCAAGCGTCACCATCTTCCAGGTGGCGGCAATCAGCTCCGTGCTGCTGGCTCTCTACAGCCTGACGCTACCGCACACGCCTGCTCCCGCGAAAGGGCTGCCGGTGCAGGTTCGCGATCTCTTCTGCGCGGATGCCTTTGCGCTGCTTAAAACCCGCCACTTTTTCGTCTTTTCCGTCTGCGCGATGCTGATCTCCGTCCCGCTGGGGACCTACTACGCCTACACCGCCTCGTATCTGGCGGATGCGGGTATTGCGGATGTCAGTACCGCCATGTCGTCCGGGCAGATGTCTGAGATCTTCTTCATGCTGGTCATTCCGCTGCTGTTCCGCCGCCTGGGCGTGAAGACCATGCTGCTGATCGGCATGCTGGCGTGGTTTGTGCGCTACGCCATGTTTGCGCTGGGCGTGAGTGAAGAGGGGCGCATCCTGCTCTATCTCGGCATTCTGCTGCACGGCGTCTGCTACGATTTCTTCTTTGTTGTCGGCTTTATCTATACCGACCGGGTCGCAGGCGAAAAGGTCAAGGGTCAGGCGCAGAGCATGATCGTGATGTTCACCTACGGCATCGGCATGCTGCTTGGCTCGCAGATATCCGGCGCGCTCTATAACCGCCTGGTGGCCGGGCAGGCCGTTCCGCAGGCGTGGGTCACGTTCTGGTGGATCCCGGCGGTGGCTGCCGCGGCGATCGCGCTGATTTTCCTTCTCACGTTTAACTATGACGATGACAAGGCGTAATGTTCTGGAGGTAGTATGAGAACGATTAAGGGACCGGGTATTTTTCTGTCGCAATTTATTGGTGTGAATGCACCGTTCAACACGCTCGACGGGCTGGCGGGCTGGGCGGCAGCGATGGGCTATAAGGCGGTGCAGATCCCCTGTAACCATCCGGCTATTTTTGATGTGCAGAAAGCGGCTGAAAGCCAGACCTATTGTGATGACATCACCGGCACGCTGGCGGAGCACGGGCTGGTGATCAGCGAGCTGTCGACCCATCTGGAAGGCCAGCTTGTGGCGGTGAACCCGGTGTACAGTGACGCGTTTGACCACTTCGCCCCTGCAGCCGTGCGCGGCAATGAGGCCGCCCGGCAGGCATGGGCCACAGAAAAACTGAAACAGGCCGCCGTGGCCTCGGCGAGATTAGGCCTGAAGGCGCACGCCACCTTCTCCGGCTCGCTGGCATGGCCGTTTTTCTACCCGTGGCCGCCGCACAATGAGCAGCGTTTTCAGGCGGCGTTCCTGGAACTGGCAACCCGCTGGCGCCCGATTCTGGACGCCTTTGACGAGCAGGGCGTGAACGTCTGCTTTGAGCTGCATCCGGGGGAAGATCTGCATGATGGAGTGACCTTTGAGCGTTTTCTGGCGCTTGTTGATAACCACCCGCGCTGCAACATTCTCTACGACCCAAGCCATATGCTGCTCCAGCAGATGGACTACCTGACCTTTATCGACATCTACCATGCGCGTATTAAAGCGTTTCACGTGAAGGATGCCGAGTTTCGCCCCAACGGGCGCAGCGGCGTCTATGGTGGCTACCAGCCGTGGCTCAATCGGGCCGGGCGGTTCCGCTCACTGGGGGACGGGCAGATCGACTTCAACGGCATCTTCAGCAAGCTGACCCAGTACGACTACGACGGCTGGGCGGTGCTGGAGTGGGAGTGCTGTCTGAAGGATGGCGATACCGGCGCGAGGGAAGGCAGCGAGTTTATTCGCCGCCACATCATTCCGGTCTCCGGGCGCGCGTTTGATGATTTTGCCGCAGGGGGTAACGATGATTAACGTCGGCATTATCGGCAGCGGGTTTATCGGCCCGGCGCATATCGAGGCGCTTCGGCGTCTCGGGTTTGTGCAGGTGGTGGCGCTCTGCGACGGTACGTTTGCCGAGGCGCAGGCAAAAGCGCGTCAGCTTAACGTGCCGCACGCCTTCGACAGCGTGGAGGCGTTGCTTGCACATCCGGATTGACACGTGGTGCACAACTGCACGCCAAACCATCTGCACGCGGAGATTAACCGCCAGATCCTGCGCGCGGGAAAGCACGTATTCTCCGAGAAGCCGCTGTGCATGACCCCGGACGAAGCGCGTGAGCTGGTAGCGCTGGCGGAACAGGCAGGGGTGGTCCACGGCGTCAGCTTTGTCTATCGCCAGTTTGCCATGGTGCGCCAGGCCGCAAGCATGATGAGGGCGGGTAGCATCGGGCGGATCTTCGCCGCGCACGGCAGCTATTTGCAGGACTGGATGCTGCTGGAAACGGACTACAACTGGCGGGTGGATGCGGCCCTGGGCGGTGCGTCGCGCGCGGTGGCGGATATCGGCTCGCACTGGTGCGACACGGTGCAGTTTGTTACCGGGCGGCTCATCATCGAAGTGATGGCCGATTTATCCATCGTCTGGCCGACGCGCAAGGCAAACGTGGCAGGCAATCACACCTTCACTCATGACGAAAACGCGCAGTATGAAGACAAGCGGGTCACCACCGAAGACGTTGGCTCAGTCCTGTTCCGCTTTGACGACGGCAGCAAAGGCTGCTTTAGCGTTTCGCAGGTGAGCGCCGGGCGCAAAAACCGTCTGACGTTTGAAATCAACGGCAGCGAACGGTCGGTGGCATGGGATCAGGAGGTGCCGCAACAGCTGTGGATTGGCCATCGTGCACAGGCCAATCAGACGCTCAGTGACGATCCGGGTCTGATGAACCACGATGTGGCCGACAGCGCTCACTTCCCCGGCGGGCACATCGAAGGCTGGCCCGATGCGTTTAAAAACATGATGGCGCAGTTTTACCGTGCCGTGCAGGCCGGCGTGATGCCCGAACGGCCGGCGTTTGCGACGTTCCACGACGGGGAAAACGTGATGTATATCATTGATGCCATTGTGAAAAGTCATCAGCAGCAGCGCTGGGTTCGTGTGCAAGCGTAACGCGTTGCCCGGTTCGCCGGGCAACGAATTTATGGTAGCCTGCATAAAACGTTAACCGCAGGAAGTGCCGTCGCTATGTCAATTCAGAAAATCGCTCAGCTTGCCGGAGTGTCCGTGGCAACGGTCTCGCGCGTGCTTAACAACAGCGATACCGTGAAGGCGAAAAACCGCGAGCGCGTCCTGCAGGCCATTAAAGAGAGCAATTACCAGCCCAACCTACTGGCACGCCAGCTGCGCACCGCGCGCAGCTATATGATCCTGGTGATGGTCTCGAATATCGCCAACCCGTTCTGTGCCGAAGTGGTGAAGGGCATTGAAGAGGAAGCCGAGAAGAACGGCTACCGTATTTTGCTGTGCAATTCCGGGTCTGATATCGAACGCTCCCGCTCGGGGTTAAGCCTGCTGTCGGGCAAAATCGTCGACGGCATTATCACCATGGATGCCTTCTCAAAATTGCCTGAACTTGCCGCCCTGATCGGCTCCGCGCCGTGGGTGCAGTGCGCCGAATACGCCGATGCCGGAACGGTCTCCTACGTGGGCATCAATGATGTGGACGCGTCACAGCATGCCATCAGCCAGCTTGCCGACGGCGGCCGCAAACGTATCGCGATGATCAATCACGATCTCAGCTACAAATATGCCCGCCTGCGCGAACGCGGTTACAAAAGCGTGCTCCACCTGCGGGATCTGGATTATCAGGCGGTGGAATATGCCCGCGATCTCAGCTCCAGCGCGGGCATGGCGGCAATGCAAAATCTGCTGAAGGACAACCCGCCGGACGCGGTATTTGCCGTGTCCGATACCCTTGCGGCAGGGGCGCTGCGTGCCATACAGCAGGCGGGGCTGCGCGTGCCGGAGGATATCGCGGTGGTAGGGTTTGACGGTACGGAGCTGGCGGAGATGATCTCGCTGACCACCATTGAACAGCCTTCGCGGGATATCGGGCGCAAGGCAGTCGATCTGCTGTTGAATAAAATCGATAACCCGGATGCGCCCACGGAGAGGGTGATGCTGGACTGGCGCTTTATTTCCCGCGCCAGTACCTGATTATTGTGCGATGCCGCCCGCCAGGGATCGAATATCGTTCCCGGTGGGGGACTGATGAATACGCAGACCAAATTCATCCACCACGGCAAAAATATGGTCGAAGATGTCAGCCTGAATCGCTTCATATTCCGCCCAGACCACCGTGTTGGTGAAGGCATATATTTCAATCGGCAGACCATTTGCGTCAGGCGCCAGCTGGCGCACCATCAGCGTCATATCTTTACGAATACGCGGGTGGTTACGCAGATATTCATTCAGGTAGGCGCGGAAGGTGCCGATATTGGTCATCTTGCGCAGGTTTAATACCGATTCCCCTTCACCGTTTTGCTGATTCCACAGGTTTATTTCCTCATGACGCGCGGCCAGATAAGGCTTAAGCAGTTTCGCCTGAATCAGCTTCTGCTGCTCCTGCTCGTCGAGGAAGTGAATGCTGGTGGTGTCGATATTCAGGCTGCGCTTGATGCGTCGCCCGCCGGAGGCAGACATGCCGCTCCAGTTGATGAACGCGTCGGAGACCAGCGCCCACGTCGGAATGGTGGTGATGGTGTTATCGAAGTTGCGGACTTTAACCGTGGTGAGACCAATGTCCGTCACCGTGCCGTTAGCGCCGTATTTCGGCATCTCCAGCCAGTCGCCGAGCTTGAGCATATCGTTAGCGGAGAGCTGAATACCGGCGACCAGCCCCAGAATCGGGTCTTTAAACACCAGCATGAGTACCGCTGCCATGGCCCCCAGGCCGCTTATCAGAATGGCGGGTGACTGGCCGATCAGCAGGGAGATGATTAAGATCCCCACCAGAATGGCGCTCACCAGCTTGATCCCCTGGAAGATCCCCTTCAACGGCAGCTGCGAGGCGGTCGCCATTTTCTGCGACAGATTAAAAATCACGTCCAGCAGAGAGAAGAAAGAGAGCAGGGCATACACCATCACCCACAGCTTCGCGCAGGTGGTGAGCATTTCCGCGGCTTCGCTGCCTTTTTGCAGCCACAGTACCGCCTGAACGTTGACGATTATCCCCTGAAGGGTAAACGCCAGGCGGTGAAATAACTTGTTCTGCGTAATGATCTGCAACCATAAATGGCTGCTGGCCTGCGCACGTTTCTCGAAAGCGCGGAGCACCACTTTGTGCAAAATAAAATGAACAATGATGGCGGTAAGAAAAATAATACCAAAGATAATCACTAACGAGGTGGTGTGATTAATTTCAATCCCTAACTCTTCAACCTGAGCAATTAATTCCTGCATAACGTCTCCTGTATTGATGCAGCCCCATAATGGCGGCTGCGGATCTATTATGCAAATTCGCGGCTTATTTGGTGGCGTGGCAGGTTTTCACCACCGGCAGGCACAGACGATGGCGCATACGTAACGTTGCCAGCCCCAGCACGATCATCATGCCGGTTTCCACGGCGAGGAAGACGTTAATCGCCTGGGTGTAATCGCCGTGGTGGTTTTGCAGCGCGTGCAGCAGGATCGCACCAAAAATCGCCGGGCCAAGCCCCAGGGCGGCCTGCTGCAGCGTACTTAAAATCGCGCTGGCCGCCCCGGCATCGTCAGGCTGAATGTCGCGCATCCCGATGCGGTAGAAGCTGTTGACGATCAGCGCCTGCCCATAGCCAACCAGCCCGGTTGCCGGTGCCAGCGTCAGCGCCGTGTTGTCCATGCCCCAGAGACGGAAGGTAGCAATCAGCGCCAGCAGGCCGATAATCTGAATCGCCAGCCCGGTCAGCAGAATCGAGCTGGTGCTGTAGCGGGCAATCAGACGCGGGGCAAACCATGCCGATATAAAATAGGTCACCCCCAGGGCGATAAAACTGTTCCCCGACTGCCACGGTGCCATTCCCAGACCGGTTTGCATGGTCAGCGCCATACAGAACATAAACCCGGACCAGACGCTGAAAAAGAGCAGCGCAATCAGCACGCCAAAGCGGATGCTGCGAAGCTGCATCAGACGCGGCGGGATCAGCGGATGGGCATCCTCACGCTTTTTTTTACGGGCATTTAAGACCATCAGATACCCCAGCGGGATAATCGCCATCAGTGCGGCCTTCAGCGGCCAGGACCAGTGCCACTGCGGGCCGAGGGCCATCGGAAACAGCAGGCAGCAGAGAATGACGGCCAGCAGGACGGTGCCCGTCCAGTCAATGCGCGACGGGGTTTCGCGACGGGTTTCCGGCACATAGCGACGGCTCAGCCCCAGAACCACCAGACAGATGGGCACGTTGATAAAGAAGGCGTTACGCCAGCCCAGCCCGGCGATATCTGCCGACACCAGCCAGCCGCCGCCCATCTGCCCGACGATAAACGCAATGCCGCCGATACCGCCAAACAGGCTGATCGCTTTCGCATGGGCCGTGCCTTTTAGCGTCACGTGCAGCGTGGCGAGGATTTGCGGCACGATCAGCGCCGCTCCTGCGCCCTGAATGATGCGCGCGGCAAGCAGTTGCTCAATGGTTCCCGCCATTCCACACAGCAGCGACGCCAGGCCAAAACTTGCCACGCCCCACATAAACAGACGACGGCGCCCGAGGTTATCCCCGAGCTTGCTGCCAAGGGCAAGGCAGACGGCGAAGGCCACGCCGTAGAGCGCGACAATCAGCTCCAGTTCGGTGGCGGTGGCGTGCAAGGAGTGGGTGATAGCGTCCAGCGCTACGTTGGTGATCGAGGTATCAATCAGCGGCAGCATCTGGCCGGTTAACAACAATATCAGGCCTGCGCGACCCGGTGAAACAACTGACGTATTCATGGTAACTCCATTGCGTCATTCAACAGATGGTCGTAGCATCAACGATCTGATAAACGGGTACCAGTTCTTGCTTATACTGGTACTGGCACTACCATGCAGGGGGAGTTATGGCGCTGATGTCTGAACCTGTTGTCTCACTCAAGGACGACACGCGAAAACAGCTGGGGGCATTTTTACGCGCCCGGCGTGAGAGCCTTGATCCACAGCGTCTTGGATTGCCGCGCAGCGGCCGCCGCCGCACGCCGGGGCTGCGCCGTGAAGAGGTGGCTTTGCTGGCTGACGTGGGCGTGACCTGGTACACGTGGCTGGAGCAGGGCAGAGATGTTAATCCCTCCAGCACCGTGATGGCGGCAGTGGCAAAAGCGCTGCAATGCACCCCGACCGAGACGCGCCATCTGTTTGTGCTGGCCGGATTGCCGCCGGGTGAAGCGCCACAGGCGACGGGCTGCGAGGGGATCAGCGAGGGCACGCGTCGCCTGCTTGATACCCTCATGCCGAAACCCGCCAGCATCCAGAAACCCAACTTCGATATCGTGGCATGGAACGACAGCTTCGGGCACTTAATGGGCGTCGATTTCAATGCGATCCCGCCGGAAGATCGCAACTGTATTTATCTTTTCCTCAGCCATCCCGCATGGCGTGCGCGGCTTGGCAAGCGTGACGACGTGCTGCCGATCTTTGTCTCCTATTTCCGCGCGGCGATGGCCGAGCACCGGGGCGATCCGCTGTGGGAAGCGAAACTGGCGCGATTCTTTGCAGTGTCTGAGGAATTTAAAACCCTGTGGCATCAGCGCAATGACGTGCGCGGGGTGGAGAACCAGCTCAAGCTGTTTACCCATCCTGAGCTGGGCGAGTTTACCCTGCAGCAGATGTACTGGTACTCTGCACCGCGTAATGGATCGCGGCTGCTGGTCTATCTGCCGGTGGATGACGCGGGGGAGAGGGCGATGGAATGGCTGGCGGAGCAGGCAAAATGAAGGTAACCCGAAAACAGGAGCGGCTTTTGCGCCGCGCGCTCAACGAGTGGCAGCAGGAAGGCACATTAAGCGCTGACGAGCATCAGCGTCTGGCGGGCACCTTGACACGCGTCACCATGGACTGGCAGCGGCTCAGCCGCTATGCCTTCTGGACGGCGCTGGCCTGCGTGATTATTGCTATCGGCAGCCTGTTCTCCGACAGTGAACTGATGGCGCGCATTATTGCATTCTTCTCTTTCTCCTCCATCGCCCGCATCGGGCTGCCTGCGCTGGTTGCCGTGCTGTTTTATCTGTGGGGCTTCAGCCGACAGCGGCGTGAAACCCAGTGGCATTACAGCACTGAAGCCATGCTTTTTCTCGGCGTGCTCTTTACCGCCATCGCGCTCTGGCAACTCGGGGAGCAGCTGGATAACGGCAGCGGCCATATCGCACCGCTGTTCCTGGCGGGATGTGCGGTTTACGGGCTGGTGGGCTTCTTTGGTCGCTCTGGCCTGGTGTGGCTGTTTTTCCTGCTCTCACTCGGTAACTGGTTTGGTGCGGAGACGGGCTATATGTCCGGCTGGGGCGCCTACTGGCTGGGAATGAACTACCCGGTACGCTTTATCTTCTTCGGCGGTGCGCTGCTGGCACTGTGCTGGCTGCTGCGCGGAAGGCTGCAGGCGCGCCATCTATACACGACCAGCAAAGCGATGGGGCTCACGTATCTGTTTGTCGCCCTGTGGATCATGTCGATTTTCGGCAACTACGATATCGATAACTGGTATGGCGTTACGCAGGCTTCGCTGCTGCCGTGGGCGCTGCTGTTCGCCGTGGCGGCGGTGCTCTGCATTTACATCAGCCTTAAAACCGACGACGGCATGCTGCGCGGTTTTGGCCTGACCTTCCTCGCCATTAACCTCTACACCCGCTATTTCGAATACTTCTGGGACGGGATGAACAAAGTGGTGTTCTTCCTGCTACTCGCGGCGTCGCTGGCGGTGATTGGGCGCTATGCAGAACGAATCTGGCACGCCGGGATCCAGCGTGCCAGTACTGATTAGCACTCAGTCACAATCGTGCTCAGCGGCAGGCGAGATTTTGGCAGCGTGGCGTTGAAATCTTCCACGCTGTGATGCCCAACCGGCACCACCACCAGGCTGGTGAAACCTTTCTCTTTCAGGCCGAACTCTTCGTCGAGGATCGCGGCGTCGAAGCCTTCAATCGGTACCGCATCCAGGTCCAGCGCAGCCACGCCCAGCAGGAAGTTACCCACGTTCAGATAAACCTGTTTCGCCATCCACTGGTCGTCATCTTTCAGATCCACACGGTGCATGTCAGCGAAGTAGGTACGACCTTTATGGTTCGCCGCTTTGGCTTCTGGCGTGTTGAAACGGCCATCGGCCTCTTCCTGATCCACCACGCGTTCCAGCCAGGCATCGTCCATCGCGGTTTTTGCGCAGAACACCACCACGTGAGAAGCGTCCAGCATTTTGCGCTCGTTGAAGACGTAAGTGCCTGCGGCAGATTTCGCCACGCGAGCTTTACCTTCCTCGGTGCTGGCGACAATAAAGTGCCACGGCTGAGAGTTGGTGCTGGACGGGCTGTATTGCAGCAGGGTTTTGATCTTTTCCGCTTCGTCTGCGGTCAGTTTTTTAGCGGGATCGAACGCCTTGGTGGAGTGGCGTTTCAGGGCGACAGAAATAATATCCATAACAACTCCTGGTAATGAAATTCGCCCGCACGCGGGCGCGAAAGGAGAGCAGATTACAGCGAGACGCGGAAAAAGATAAGTGCGATTCGAGCGCTTATACTGTTCGTCTCAGACGAACAATCAAACCGGTCTGATCCACTTCTGGTCTTTTTTCGGCAGCTTATCCACCACCAGATTCCACGAGTCATTGATGAGATCGGTCACCAGCTCTGGCGTAACGTCGTCGGTACCGTAGAGGGAAATCCAGTGTTTTTTATTGAGGTGATAGCCCGGTTCCACTCCACGATAAATCTGCTGGTTTAACAGCGATTTTTCCGGGTCTGACTTCAGGCTGACGTGGGGCCGTCCATGTACGGTGCCCATCAGCATAAAAATTTTTCCGCCTATCTTAAACACATCGTATTCCGGCCCAAACGGCCAGCAGTGTTCGGTGAAAGGCAGCTCCAGCGCCACGCGTTTGGCGTGCTCCTGCAGGGATTTACTGTCCATCGCTCTCTTCCTGGGCAAGCCCGCGCCACATAACCTCAAACCCGAGCGCTTTAAAATCGACGGCGCGAGAAGGATCGCGGGTGGCAAATTCCATTGTGGATTCGGCAAGCGATAAGAAAAGCGCATCGCCAAAGGTTTTAAACTCATCGGACATAAACACCTGGCGCACCGAGCGGCGGCAGAGTTCATGCAGCTCCGGGAACATCTCTTTCACCGCCAGTTCCGTTTCGGCGCTCAGCTTTTCACTCACGCCTATCTGGCGGATTGCCGCATGCGCAACGGGGTTACGAATCCCCCAGTCCACATAGCTGTTCCAGATGTTTCGCGTATGCTCTTTCGGTGTGGTAAGGCTGCGGTCCAGATTAGAGAGCATTGACTGACAGAGGTCCTGCTTGAGGTGCAGGTAGAGGGCATTCAGCAGATCGTCTTTGGTAGCAAAGTAGCGGAACAGGGTGCCTTCGGCGACGCCCGCTTTACGGGCAATTAACGCCGTTGAGGCGGCAATACCTGACTGCGCAAATGCCGCGGTTGCGGCGTCCAGTAAGGCCTGTTTTTTATCTTCACTCTTCGGACGTGCCACTAAATTTTTCCTCCTGTCAATTGTAAAAACCCTGATTGAAACACGTGCTTTGACCCGCTGCAACGCGGAATGTCAAAGATCGAAAACGTCTTGACGACTTTATCATCATATCTATAATGAGTGCTTACTCACTCATAATCAAGTTCAGCCCGCGCAAACCATCGGATGGGGCGCGTTTTCGGGTCAGGATATGAAAAAGTCCCTCTTCATCTGCGTGGTGTTTGTCATGATTATTGCTTCAGCCGCGAGTTTACCGTTTGTTCTGAATGCCGGATTTGGACAGCCACCGCAGGGTGCGCAGCTCACGGAAGTGGAGGCCTCGCCGCAGTATCGCGACGGCAAATTCCACAATACGTTGCCCACGCCAGGCTATAACGGCGACAAAAATATGCTGGTGGCGATGTGGGAGTTCCTGACCAAAAAGACCGAAAACGCCCGTCCTGCACAGCCACTGCCGCTGGTGAAAACCGATCTCGCAAGCCTGCCGCGGGAGCAGGAGACGCTGGTGTGGCTCGGTCACTCCTCCTGGTATATGCAGCTTGCGGGGAAACGGATCCTTATCGACCCCGTTCTTGGAAATTACGCCGCACCGTTTTCATTCCTCAACAAAGCCTTCGCCGGGGAATATCCCTGGCAGGCGAGCAGCATGCCGGAGATCGACCTGCTGATCATTTCGCACGATCACTACGATCACCTGGATTACGCCACCATCACGGCGCTGCTGCCGAAGGTGAAACGCGTGGTCACTCCGCTGGGCGTGGGATCGCACCTGCGTTACTGGGGAATGAAGCCGGAGATTATTGAAGAGCGCGACTGGAACCAGTCGGTGCGCATCAGCGAGGCGCTGACGGTGCATGTGCTGCCCGCGCGTCACTTCTCCGGGCGCGGCATCAAGCGCAATCAAACCCTGTGGGGCAGTTTTATGTTCGTTACGCCCGAACAGAAGATTTATTACAGCGGCGATTCAGGTTACGGGCCGCATTTTAAGGCCATCGGCGAGCAGTTTGGCGAGGTGGATTTAGCCATTATGGAAAACGGTCAGTACGACCAGGACTGGAAGTACATCCATATGCTGCCGGAAGAGACGGCGCAGGCCTCGGTGGATCTGAACGCGAAAGCCGTGGTGCCGGGACATAACGGGCGCTTCGTGCTGGCGAAACATACCTGGAACGATCCGCTGATCCAACTGGCAAAAGCCAGCAAGGACAAAAATTATCGGCTGTTGACACCCGCGCTGGGCGAGCCTGTCCGGGTGAGTGATCCCACGCAAACATTTCGTGAGTGGTGGGAATAATGATCAATCAGGAAGCTGAAGGGGAGAGCAGTATGACCATTTCCGCTCAAGTCATCGACACTATCGTCGAGTGGATCGACGATAACCTGCACCAGCCATTACGTATCGAAGAGATTGCCCGCCATGCGGGTTACTCGAAATGGCACCTGCAGCGGCTGTTTATGCAATACAAAGGGGAGAGTCTGGGGCGCTATATCCGTGAACGCAAGCTGCTGCTGGCGGCGCGGGATCTGCGCGAATCAGACGCCCGGGTGTACGACATCTGCCTGCGTTACGGGTTTGACTCGCAGCAGACCTTCACCCGCATCTTCACCCGCACGTTCAACCAGCCGCCTGGGGCGTATCGTAAAGAGAACCACAGCAGGGCACACTGATCTGTTTTACCCGGTGGTGGTTTCGCCTGACCGGGCCTGCATCACGCTTACGACGCCAGAGAAAACCAGCGGCGCCAGACGAAACGCAGCACGAAGAATTCGATGGCGCCGAGCAGTAAGAACCACACGCAGAACAAAATGGTGTAGAGCTGGTTAAGGTCGACCATGTGGAAGGTCTGAACCAGCTTCTGCGCCAGCACCAGCCCGAGAGAGGGGGCCGGTAGCAGCAGGCACGAAAGCAGGGCCAGCAATAAAATGCCGCCCGCAGTGAGCAGCGATTCTAACGGGTGTTTCATCGTAATGTTAATCGTCAGTTAAAAATGTCATTGTCCGGCATCCCGGAACGTAAAGCAATATAAACCCGCCCACCCGGTTTCACTGAAATAATCACCGCTTATCAGCTTCTTATTCGTAAAATAAAAATAAATCCTCACGCGCGATTAAAAGAATAGCGCGTTATGTCAATTAATGTCTGGATTACGAAAATAGTTTTACAAAGGAATAGGTGCTATATCCAATTAACGTTGCAATAACAATGGCTGCGATAATGTATAACGCCAGACGGCGTCCGCGATAAATACCAAACATGGTTCCTCCTCGTTTAAAGTTGGTTTAGAAATATTTTGTAAAAATTGGCTCATCGAAATAGTTTTATGCAGTTTTGAATAACCGAGAAGTCATTATATTGCGGTAGATCAATTTTACTCGCAAGACTTTAAAATGAATTTATTTTAGCCCGAAAGGAATTCAGGCTTCAGTTCACCGGATATTGAAGGAAAAATACGATGACCGAAAAAAAATTGTCCCCGAACGTGCCGCCTTCCGGCGGGCTGGCATACCAGCAGACCGTAGAGCAGGTGCTTGCGCACACCCAGAGCCAGGCCAGGGGTCTGGAGCGTGCAGAGGCGCAGGCGCGTTTGCAAAAACATGGCCCGAATGCGCTGCCGGAGAAAAAAGGTAAACCCGCCTGGCTGCGTTTTTTAGCCCATTTTAATGATGTTCTGATTTATGTCCTGCTGGCCGCAGCCGTATTAACGGCAATAATGGGCCACTGGGTCGATACGCTGGTTATTTTAGGCGTGGCGGTGATCAATGCGTTAATTGGTCATATTCAGGAAAGCAACGCGGAAAAATCGTTGAAGAGTATTCGTAATATGCTCTCCAGCGAGGCGCGCGTTATTCGCGATGGCAACCATGAAACAATACCCACAACTGAAATAGTTCCGGGCGATATTATTGTTTTACGTGCGGGGGATCGTATTCCCGCAGATATGCGCTTAATCGAAGCACATAATTTACGCGTGGAAGAGGCGATTCTCACCGGCGAATCAACGGTGGTAGATAAACACACCAACCCGCTGAACGGTGAACTGCCGCTGGGCGATCGCACTAACCTGGTCTTCTCGGGCACCACCGTGAGTGCGGGTGGGGGGATCGGCGTGGTGATTGCCACCGGGCAGGAGACCGAGCTTGGCCACATCAACCAGATGATGGACGGGATTGAAAAACACCGCACGCCGCTGCTGGTACAGATGGACAAGCTGGGCAAGGCTATCTTCGCCATTATTCTGGCGATGATGGCGGCGCTGTTTATCTTCAGCCTGGTGTTCCGCGAGATCCCAATGGGCGAGCTGCTGCTCTCGCTGATTAGCCTGGCGGTGGCGTCCGTACCGGAAGGTCTGCCGGCGATTATCTCCATTATCCTCTCGCTGGGTGTACAGGCGATGGCGCGCAAGCGGGCGATTATCCGCAAGCTGCCAACGGTTGAAACCCTGGGGGCGATGACCGTGGTCTGCTCGGATAAAACCGGCACCCTGACCATGAACGAAATGACGGTGAAGGCCATCATCACCGCTGACGCCTGCTACCGCGTGGACGGCAACAGCTACGAGCCGGTGGGCAACATTTACCTGGAAGGCAGTGACGAGCCGATGCAGATCCAGCCGGACACCGTGCTGGAGCAGTACCTGCGCACCATCGACCTGTGCAACGACAGCCAGCTGATTCAGGACGAGCGCGGACTGTGGGGCATCACCGGTGGGCCGACCGAAGGCGCGCTGAAGGTGCTGGCGGCGAAAGCCCACCTCGCGCCGGTGATGACCACGTTGATTAACAAAATCCCGTTCGACTCGCAGTACAAGTACATGAGCACCCACTACCAGATTGGCAGTGAGGAGCAGATCCTGATCACCGGCGCGCCGGATGTGATTTTCGCCCTCTGCGCACAGCAGCAGACCCGCAACGGTGCGCAGACGTTTGACCGCGCGTACTGGGAAAGCGAGATGGAGCGCTATGCGCGCCAGGGACTGCGTATGGTGGCCGCAGCGTTCAAACCGGCAAACGGCGAGCAGGCGCTGACGCATGACGATCTCAGCCACGGTCTGATCTTCCTCGGTATCGCCGGGATGATGGATCCACCGCGCCCGGAAGCCATTGACGCCATTAACGCCTGCCAGCAGGCGGGGATCGGCGTGAAGATGATCACCGGCGATCACCCGCAGACGGCAATGAGCATTGGCCAGATGCTGGGGATCACCAATAGCGAGCAGGCGGTGACCGGCTACCAGCTGGAGAAGATGGATGACACCGAGCTGGCGGACGCGGCGGTGAAGTATGACATCTTCGCCCGTACCAGCCCGGAGCATAAGCTGCGCCTGGTGAAAGCGCTGCAGGATAAAGGCGAGATCGTCGGCATGACCGGCGACGACGTGAACGATGCCCCGGCGCTGCGTCAGGCGGACGTGGGTATTGCGATGGGCATCAAAGGCACGGAAGTGACCAAAGAGGCGGCGGACATGGTCCTGACGGACGATAACTTCGCCACCATTGCCAGCGCGGTAAAAGAGGGGCGTCGTGTCTACGACAACCTGAAGAAAACCATTCTGTTCATCATGCCAACTAACCTGGCGCAGGGGCTGTTGATTGTGATTGCGCTGCTGGCGGGGAACATCATTCCGCTCACGCCGGTACTGATTCTGTGGATGAACATGGCAACCTCCGCCACGCTCTCCTTCGGTCTGGCGTTTGAAGCCGCCGAGCGCAACATCATGCGCCGTCCGCCGCGTCAGACCGGGCAGCATGTGATGGACGCGTATGCCGTGTGGCGCGTGGCCTTTGTGGGCACCATGATTGCCATCGCCGCCTTTGCGCTGGAAGCCCTGCTGGCCCCGCGCGGTCACAGCGCGGAGTTCATCCGCACCGTGCTGCTGCAGATGCTGGTCTGCGCCCAGTGGGTGTACATGATTAACTGCCGCAATACCGAAGGGTTCTCCCTGAACCGTGGCCTGCTGGCAAACAAAGGGATCTGGCTGGTGACCGGCGTGCTGTTCCTGCTCCAGGCGGCCATCATCTACCTGCCGTTTATGCAGATGCTGTTCGGGACGGAAGCGCTGCCGCTGCGCTACTGGTTCGTAACGCTTGCGGTAGCGGGCGTGATGTTCTTCGTCGTCGAAATCGAGAAGCGACTCACCCGCAGGTTCCGTAAGGCTGCATAACCTTTTGCCCTCACCCTAACCCTCTCCCACAGGGAGAGGGGACCCTGACCTCCCTCTCCCGTTGGGAGAGGGCCGGGGTGAGGGCAACAACCCTGAGGTACTCCCATGAAATTCCCACTCCTGTTCGCACTGTTTACCTTCACCCTGCCACCTGCCTTTGCCGCCGCCATTCCTGTTCGCGTTGCCACCGTGGAACAAACTACCCACGCTGCTGAGCGCCAGATCCCGGGCCGCATCGAGGCGATTCACACCGTTGAGCTGCGCGCACGCACGGAAGGCGTGATAACCAAAATCAACTTCCGCGACGGGCAATATGTGAAAAAAGGCGACGTGCTGTTCGAACTGGATGATGCCGAGCCGCGTGCTGCCGTGCGTCTGGCCCAGGCCGAGGTGACAAGCGCTGAAGCGACGCTGCGGCAGGCGCAGCAGCAGCTCTCCCGTTTTGAAAGCCTGGGCAACAACAACGCCATCAGCCGCCACGATGTGGATAACGCCCGTATGCAGCGCGATGTTGCCCGCGCTGCGCTGGAACAGGCGAAAGCCCGGCTGGAAACCCGCAACGTGACGCTGGGGTACACGCGCATCACATCACCGATTGCCGGGCGCGTGGGGCACAGCAACTTCCACGTCGGCAGCCTGGTCAACCCCGCAAGCGGCGTACTGGTGGATGTGGTGCAGCTGGATCCGATCCGCATTGCTTTTGCTCTGGAAGAGGGCGCCTTTGCCGCTAAAGTCGGCAAGCATACCGATCTCCGCGCCATGAAGCAGGCCTGGCAGGCGTTAATTGACAACAACGGTCAGCGTATCGTCGGCGAGCTGACGTCGGTGGACAACCGTATCGACCCGCGCACCGCCAGCGTGATGCTGCGCGCCGAATTCGCCAATCCACGCCATCAGCTGCTGCCTGGCGGCAATGTGAATGTTTTTCTGCGGCCCGCCAGCGCAACGCCGGTTATGACGCTGCCCGCCGCTGCCGTACAGCAGAATGACGACGGTTTCTTCGCCTGGGTGGTAAACGCCGACGGCAAGGCGGAAAAACGTCCGCTGACGATCGCCGGACAGATCGGGCAGCAGTTCCAGATCGCCTCTGGCGTACAGCCTGGTGAGCGAGCGATCGCTGACGGCGTGCAGCGTGTTCAGCCCGGCGCTGCCGTCCAGATACTGAATTAAGGAGCCATCATGCTGACGTTTTTCATCAAACGCCCGCGCTTTGCGATGGTGATTGCGCTGGTCATTACCCTGTTGGGGGCTATCGCGCTGAAGCTGATCCCGGTGGAGCAGTATCCGCAGATCACGCCGCCGGTCGTGAATGTGTCAGCGTCATGGCCGGGGGCCAGCGCGGCTGACGTGGCCGAGGCCATCGCCACGCCGCTGGAGACCCAGCTTAACGGCGTGGACCACATGCTGTATATGGAGTCCACCAGTTCGGATGAAGGCACCTACAGCCTGAACATCACGTTTGCTGCCGGGACAGACCCGGATCTGGCCGCCATCGACGTGCAAAACCGCGTGTCGCAGGCCACGGCACAGCTACCGGCCGAGGCACAGCAAAACGGCGTGCAGGTGCGCAAGCGCGCCACCAACCTGATGATGGGGGTAAGTCTTTACTCACCGGAAAACACCCACACGCCGCTGTTTGTCAGCAACTACGCCAGCACTCAGGTGCGCGAGGCGCTGTCCCGTTTGCCCGGCGTCGGGCAGGTGCAGATGTTTGGCGCGCGCGACTACAGCATGCGCATCTGGCTGCGGCCCGATCGCATGAACGCGCTCAACGTCACCACCGACGACGTGGCGCAGGCGCTGCGCGAGCAGAACGTGCAGGGCGCGGCAGGCCAGGTCGGTACACCACCGGTCTTTAACGGCCAGCAGCAGACCCTGACCATCAACGGGCTGGGGCGCTTAAACCAGGCAGAAGAGTTTGCCAACATCATCATCCGCGCGGGCGAGATGGGGCAACTGGTGCGCCTGCAGGACGTTGCCACCATCGAACTTGGCTCACGCAGCTACAGCTCCGGCGCGCAGTTGAACGGACATGACTCCGCCTACCTTGGTATTTACCCCACTCCGTCTGCTAACGCCCTGCGCGTCGCCGGGGCGGTGCGTGCAGAGCTGGAGCGTCTCTCGACGCGCTTCCCGGACGACCTGGTTTATGAGGTGAAATTCGACACCACCACCTTCGTGGCTGCCACCATTAAAGAGATTGGCGTCTCCCTGGCGCTGACGATGCTGGCGGTGGTGGTGGTCGTCTCCCTGTTCCTGCAGAGCTGGCGCGCCACGCTGATTGTCGCCCTTGCCATTCCGGTGTCGCTGGTGGGCACCTTTGCGGTGCTCTACACGCTTGGCTATTCCGCCAACACGCTCAGCCTGTTCGCCATTATTCTGGCGCTGACCATGGTGGTGGATGACGCCATCGTGGTGGTGGAGAGTGTTGAAACGCTGATGGCGGAAGGGCAGAGCCGGACGGCGGCGACCGCGCTGGCGCTGCGCCAGATTGCCGGGCCGGTGATCGCGACGACGCTGGTGCTGCTGGCGGTATTCGTGCCGGTGGCGCTGCTGCCGGGGATTGTCGGCGAGCTGTACCGCCAGTTTGCGGTCACGCTCTCCACCGCCGTAACGCTCTCAAGCCTGGTGGCGCTGACGCTGACGCCCGCGCTGTGTGCGCTGCTGCTGCGTCCGCGTCCGGCGCAGCCCGCGGCGATTTTCCGCGGCTTCAACCGGGGGCTGGAGGCCACGCGTAGCCTCTACTCCCGCATGGTGAGTATATTCACCCTTCGTCCGTGGCTGGCACTGCTGGCCACCGCAGGCGCGGCGGCTGTGGTGGTGTTCAGCTTTATGTCGATGCCTAAAGGCTTCCTGCCGCAGGAAGATCAGGGCTACTTCTTCGCCAGCGTTCAGTTGCCGGAAGCGGCCTCGCTGGAGCGCACCGAGGCGGTGATGGCTACGGCACGCGAATTAATTGCTAAACATCCGGCGGTGGAAGACGTGATTCAGGTCTCCGGGTTTAACATCCTCAACGGCACCAGCGCCTCCAACGGCGGGTTTATCTCCATCATGCTGAAGGACTGGAGCGAGCGTCCGCCGCTGGATGAAGTGATGGGTACCCTTCAGCGCCAGCTGCTGGCGCTGCCGGAAGCAACCATCATGACCTGTGCCCCGCCGACGCTGCCGGGGCTGGGCAATGCTTCCGGCTTCGACCTGCGTATTCAGGCGCAGGCGGGGCAGAGCCCGGCGGAGCTGGAGCGCATCACCCGCGAGGTGCTGGTAAAAGCCAACCAGCATCCGCAGCTGAGCCGCGTATTCACCACCTGGAGCAGCAACGTGCCGCAGCTGACGCTGACCGTTGACCGCGAGCGCGCGGCGCGTCTCGACGTACCGGTGTCACGCATCTTCAGCAGCCTGCAAACCGCATTTGGCGGCACGCGTGCCGGCGATTTCAGCGTCAACAACCGCGTCTACCACGTGGTGATGCAAAATGAGATGCAGTGGCGCGAGCGCGCCGGCCAAATCAGCGAGCTGTTTGTGCGCAGCAACAACGGTGAGCGGGTGCGCCTGAGTAATCTCGTGACCATCACGCCCACCGTTGGCGCGCCGTTCCTGCAGCAGTACAACCAGTTTCCGTCGGTGTCGGTGAGCGGTTCCGCGGCGGAAGGGGTGAGCAGCAGCACCGCGATGGCGGTGATGGGCGAAATTCTGGCAGAAAACCTGCCAGCCGGCTACGACTATGCCTGGAGCGGTATGTCGTATCAGGAGCATCAGACCGGCAATCAGGCGATATGGATTGTGCTTGCGGCGGTGGTGATGGCGTGGCTGTTCCTCGTTGCCCAGTACGAGAGCTGGACGCTTCCGGCGAGCGTAATGCTCTCGGTGCTGTTCGCCATCGGCGGGGCGCTGGTCTGGCTGTGGATAGCCGGCTACGCCAACGACGTGTATGTGCAGATTGGTCTGGTGTTGCTGATAGCCCTTGCTGCCAAGAACGCGATCCTTATCGTCGAGTTTGCCCGCGCGCGGCGCATGGAGGGGATAGCAATTGTCGATGCGGCTCGCGAGGGGGCATCACGCCGCTTCCGTGCGGTAATGATGACGGCGGTATCGTTCATCATTGGCGTCCTGCCAATGATGCTGGCGACCGGGGCGGGTGCCCAAAGCCGTCGCATCATTGGTACTACGGTATTCAGCGGTATGCTGGTGGCGACCGTGGTGGGGATCCTGTTCATCCCCGCACTGTTTGTGCTGTTCCAGCGCCTGCGCGAGTGGGGGCACGGCCTTACGGACTCGTCGCCCACAGCTCGCAGTGCTTCTGAACCAGAGAAATAAGCGAGCCGCCGTCGGCGATAAAGTCCCGCATGCGCTGCGCCTCGCTCTTGCCCTGCTTTAACAGCAGGGCAAGTTCCTTAATCGCGCTCGTCGCGCCGAGTTTCTCGGCCGATGGCGCAACCTGCTCCAGCAGCCAGGCAAGATCTTCCGCCACCGTCTTATGCTCGCCGGTATGCACGTCCGTCAGTATGCCCTCAAGCCCGTAGCGACACGCCTGAAAACGGTTAAAGCGATACAGCAGAAAATCTCTCTCCTGATGCTTATACGGCCGGGTGGTCAGCAGCCAGTGGGATGTCGCCTGGATCAGCCCGGCGATATTGATCGCATGGCCGAGCGTCAGCGGCGTATCCATCACCCGCACCTCAACGGTGCCAAAATGTGGGCTGGGGCGGATGTCCCAGTGCAGATCTTTAATGCTGTCGATCATGCTGGTTGAGCTCAGGCGGCGAAACAGCCCCTCGAACTCCTGCCAGTTGTTGACCCACGGCATCTGCCCGTTATCCGGGAACCCGGAAAAGATATTGAGTCGCGAGGAGGCGAACTTCGTGTCCGTGCCCTGCATGTAGGGTGATGCGGCGGCCAGGGCGATAAAGTGCGGGACAAAGCGTGACAGGCCATGCAGCAGATAAATCGCGTCATCGCCGGTCCGGCACCCGACATGCACGTGCTGGCCAAACACCGTCGCCTGTAAAATCAGATAGCCAAAGCGCTCCAGCGTGATGTTGTAGCGCTCGTCATCGCACACCTCCTGCCGCTGCCACTTCTGGAACGGATGCGTCCCGCCGCCGCAGATCTGAATATGATGCTCCGCCGCCGCCCGCAAAATGCTCTGCTGCATCATGGAGAACTGTGCCGCCGCCTGATCGATGTTCTGGCACACGCCGGTGGCAATCTCAAGCATGCTTTCGGTGATATCGTGTTTAACTTCACCGCCTTTGATGTCGTCTTTAACGGCGGCGATAAGCGCGGAAGAGTCCTGGCTCAGATCGTATCCCGGTGGGTTAACCACCTGCAGCTCGAGCTCGATGCCAAGGGTATAGGGTTCAGAGGATTTGAAATCGGGTAAAGGCATGGCGCACTCCGTTGTCTGTCGTGTGTTGAGTATAGAGAACGACGTGGCGCTCACTTTTTACAGTGGTATAACTGTTAGCAGGCTTAGCGAAAAGGGGAGTTAACCATGTCTGACAATCCAGTGATTGCGCTGATTGGTCCTGGTGCAATTGGTACCACTATCGCCGCGGTGCTACATGACGCTGGCCGCACGCCGCAGTTGTGCGGACGCACCGCACATCCTGAACTGCGTCTGCGCGACGACGAAGGTGAAACGGTCGTGCCGGGTCCGGTATTAATCGACCCGTCCGTCGTCACGCGTCCCGCCGATCTGGTTTTTGTGGCGGTAAAAACGACGCAGAACGCCGACAGCGCCGGGTGGCTGCGCGCCCTGTGCGATGAAAACACGGTGGTCTGCGCCCTGCAAAACGGCGTGGAGCAGAAAGCCCAGTTGGAGCCGTGGGTTAATGGCGCAACGGTGCTGCCGTCGGTGGTCTGGTTCCCGGCGCAGCGTGAGCCGGATGCCTCCGTCTGGCTGCGCGCCAAACCGCGCCTGACGCTGCCGGACGTTCCGCAGGCAAAACGGGTGGTAGACGCGTTGCAGGGCACACGCTGTGCGGTTGAGCTGTCGGCTGATTTCGCCACTGTCGCCTGGCGCAAGCTGCTGCAAAACGCGGTGGCCGGGCTGATGGTGCTGGCCAACCGTCGTGCCGGGATGTTTTCGCGCGAGGATATCAGCGCGCTGGGGCTGGCGTATCTGCGCGAAGGCCTTGCTGTCGCCCGTGCCGAGGGGGCAGCGCTCAATGATGACGTTGCGCAGGAGATCCTGGCGAACTTCCAGCGCGCCCCGGCCGATTTAGGCACCTCGATCCTTGCCGACCGTCAGGCCAACCGCCCACTGGAGTGGGATATCCGCAACGGCGTGATCCAGCGCTATGGCCGCGCGCACGGTATTCCGGTGCCCATCAGCGATGTGATAGTGCCGCTGCTGGCGGCGGGGAGCGAGGGGCCGGGCTAACGGCCGCTGTTTTTCCGTTCGGCAAAGTAGTGCGCGGGCGTGGTGCCCATCGCTTTGCGAAACATGGTGATAAACGCATTCACGGATTCATACCCGAGTTTTGTTGCCACATTCTGCACCGGGGCACCGCTCGCCAGCTCCTGCAGGGCGATAATCAGGTGCAGCTGCTGCCGCCATCGCCCAAAGCTCAGCCCGGTCTCGCGCTGCATCAGACGCGCAAAGGATCGTTCGCTGAGCGCCAGCCGTTTGGCCCAGTCTTTCAGGGTGCTTCTGTCCTCAGGGTGGCTGACCAGCGCGTCGGCCATCGCGCGTATTTTGGGATGCGCCGAAACCGGCAGGCTCAGCTTTTGCTGCGGCATGCTGGTCAGTTCATCAAGCGTTACCCGGGTGAGTCTTGCCGCGTGGCTGTCCGGCGGATAATCAACCTCTTCGCGGGTTAAACGGTCAACCAGTTCCTTAATCAACGGCGAAATCGCCAGGATGCAGCATCGCGCCGGGAGCGCCGCCGCACCGGGCTCAATAAACAGATAGTTGAGATGGGCGTTCCAGGTCGCTTTGGCACTATGCGGAATGCCGCCGGGGATCCAGACCGCGCAGTCTGGCGGCACGATCCAGATATCGTTTTCCGCATAACAACTGACCGCGCCATAGCGGGCAATAATCAGCTGCCCCTTGCGGTGGGTGTGTACCGGCACTTCTGCAGCGTAGTCCACGAAGTCCAGATGACGCGCCACGGCAGGAGAGGCTGTGGCGTCAGGGTCATAGAGCGTATTAGCAAGTTGAGGTTTCATGTTTATGGCAATATTTAGGTATTTTTTGACAGAATAGAGTATTTAAGCGCGCTGACAAGCCGGTAATAATCCCGGCATGAACATCCTCATCTCTCGTTATTTACCAGCCGCACTGCAAAGCGATGCCCGCGCGCTGCTCTATTCCGCAAGGACATTTGCCGCCGCGATGCTGGCATATTACATTGCGCTGTCGATCGGTCTCGACCGCCCCTCATGGGCCATTATTACCGTTTACATTGTGTCGCAGACGTCGGTGGGGGCATCGCTCAGCAGGAGCCTTTACCGTCTGGCCGGAACCGTAACGGGGGCCTGTGCCACCGTGCTGATCGTGCCCACCTTCGCAAATATGCCGATGGTTTGCAGCGTGGTGCTGACGGGGTGGATCACGTTCTGTCTTTGGTTATCTCTGCTGGAACGCACGCCCCGGGCCTATGCCTTTGTGCTGGCAGGTTACACCGCGAGCCTGATTGGTTTCCCGGCGGTCTCTGAGCCCGGTGCGATTTTTAACATCGCCGTCGTTCGGGTGCAGGAGATTGCGATTGGTATCTTCTGCGCGGCGGTGATTCACCGCTATGTATTGCCTGCGCGTATCTCCGCGCAGTTCAACAGCGCCTTATCGCAGACGCTGCGCACCGCACGCGAGCGGGTAGCCGACACGTTAGCGGGCAAACCCGGTACGGTGACGTCGCCCCTGCATTTTGCGCTGTCGCTGCAGTTCCTGCAGGGAATGAGCCATCATATCCCGTACGATTTCGCCCTTGCCGTTCCGGTACGCCAGGCCCGAAAAGCCATTCATGACCGGCTGGCGCGGTTGATTATGGTGAACTGTGAACTGCGTGACCGCTTACCCCTGACGGCGACAATGCCCGCTGAACTGCAAACCGTGCTGGACGATGTCCAGGCCTGGCTTGCCTGTGACGATGAAGAGCAACGAAAACAGCTGGCAGACGCCCTCATTAAGCGTTGCCAGCAGGTCGCTGACCGCGATGCTTCTCGGGCGCGGAGCCTGAAAGAGGCGGAGCGGGCAAGTTTTACCCGTTATCTGACGGAGGCCGTGCTTCTTTTGCAACAGTGCGATCGTCTTTCAGATGCGATCCACCACAGCCAGTTTGCGTCCGATCGCGTACAGAGCAGCGCGATCAAAGGCTACGTCTTCCACCGCGATCCGCTTACCGCCGCGCGCACGGCGCTGGGGGCGTTCGTCATCATCCTGAGCGGTTGTCTGGTCTGGATTTACTCCGCCTGGCCCGACGGCGGCACGGCAGTTTCGATCCTCGGTGTCTGCTGCACGCTGTTCGGCAGCTTCGACACCCCGGCGCCGCACCTCGTGAAATACATCATCGGCAGCATCTGGGGCGTAGTGATAAGCCTGCTCTACAGCTTTGCGCTACTTCCACAGGTGAGTGATTTCGCCGTGCTGGTGGCGGTACTTGCGCCAGCGTATCTGCTCGCCGGGTCGCTGCAGGCGCGCCCACCCACCACCTTTATGGCGATGGGGATCACCCTCACGTTGCCGGTGCTATCGGAGCTAAGCGCGCGCTACAGCGGCGATCTCGCCGCGGCGTTAAACACCGCCATTGCTCTCTTTTTCGCGACCGGTTTTGCCGTCATCAGCATGAGCCTGCTGCAAACCGTGCAGGCCGATGCCGCCATCAACCGGCTGCTGAGGTTGTGCCAGCGCGATATCCGCCGCAGCGTGAAAGGAAAAATGCAGAGCGATGAAACCCACTGGATCAATCTGATGATCGACAGGGCGGCCCTGTTACTGCCGCGTTTGCCGCGCAGTGGGCACGCTACCGAACAGGCGCTTAACCGACTGCTGCACGCGCTGCGGATTGGCCTCTCGGTGCGACACCTCCGCCGTACTGACACGCCGCCGGAGATCAACGCGCTGCTTTATCAACTGACGACGTCAGACACCGCCGCCTTACGTGAACGCCTCGCCGCCGCCATTGGCTGCCGTTTGCCTGCGGCTGATGAACAAACGCGGCAGGTTATCGGCAGGCTGGTGGATCTCCACTGCGCATTACGGGGGCCGGACGATGGTCAATGATCTCAATATCGGGGGCGTATTGATCCCCGGGTTACTGATGGTGGCGCTTGTGGCGCTGGTCTGCACGCTGCTTCTCATACCGCTTTTCTCTCTCAGCAGGCTTTACCGCCGTTTGCCGTGTCGCCCGCTGATGGATGTTTCAACCTGGATCGTCACCTTTTACCTGCTCATGCAGGGGTTAACCGCGTTGGGGTTATTGATATGAAAGCATTACTTTCTCTGCTGGGCCGTTATGCGCTGACGCTAAGCGCCGTTGCGGCGGCAACGTGTCTGGCGTTTATCTTGTGGAAACATTACGCCCAGACCCCGTGGACCCGCGACGGACGCGTGCGGGCGGATGTGGTGCAGATAGCGCCGGACGTCTCCGGGCCGGTTATCAGCGTGGCGGTGCGGGATAATCAGTGGGTAAACCAGGGCGATGTGCTCTACAGCATCGATCCGCGCTGGCTCAAACTGGCGGTGGCCAGCGCGCAGGCGGATGTGGAGTCAAAACGCCATGAGATGCTGATGCGCCAGGATGCCGCCCGGCGACGCACGCAGATTAAGGATGCCATCTCCCGCGAGGATTTGCAGCAAACTGGCAGTGCAGCGAACGTCGCGGTGGCCAATTATCATGGCGCACTTGCCGCGCTGGCGCTGGCCGAGCTTAATCTGGCTCACGCCACCGTTCGCTCGCCAGTCTCGGGATACGTCACGCATCTGCGGCTTCGCCCTGGCGATTATGCGACAGCGGGGGAGACAAAGGTGACCATCGTTGATGCCCACAGCTTTTGGGTGGTGGGGTATTTTGAAGAGACCAAACTGCGCCATATCCGCGTGGGGGATAGCGCGCAGGTGGCGCTGATGGGTTATGACCCTGTCCTCACGGGGCACGTGGAGAGCATCGGTCATGGGATTGGCGATAACAACGACGAGACCGGCGGGCTGGGTCTGCCCGACGTGGAGCCCACCTTCAGCTGGGTGCGGCTGGCGCAGCGCGTGCCGGTGCGCATTCATATCGACACCTTACCGAAGGGGGTTGAGCTGGTGGCGGGCCTGTCGGCGAGCGTGGCGGTGGGACAATAATCTGGGGATAGTCAGCCTTAAACACATATGCGAAACTTACCGCTTCTGAAAAAATGTGGTGGGACCCGCTCAATGTCAGAATCATCTTCGCAGTGCCTGTTTAATGAAGGAATGATCGCTTTTCCTGAGGGCTATCAGGATCGTACCGTCAATGTCTTCGCGCCGCCTGCAGCGGATGCGCCAGCATTCAACATCTCCCGTGATACCCTCAACTCCGGCGAAGCGCTTGCCGCGTATATCGATCGCCAGCTCGCCCTGATGGAAAAAAATCTCAAGGGCTGGAAGCAGGGTGAACGCAGTGCCGCAACGCTCGGCGACGGCCTTTTGCAGGGTGAAATTGTCCACGCCAGCTATCTGCGCGACGGGAAACGCATCTGGCAGCAGCAGGCCGTGTTTAATGCCGAGGGCGATAACATTCTGGTGTTCACCATGACCTGCACCCGTACGCTGGGCGATACGGACTGCGCGCTGTTCGGCGATCTTCTCAGGAGCTTTCGCTTCCACCATTAACACCAGGGATAGTCGTTATGTTTGAAGCTGCACGCGTTGGTGATGATATCGGCCACTCCGGTGCGCTGGCCGGGATGATTGCCGGAACGATTGTCGGTGGTCTGATTGCCGCCGCCGGGGGCATTCTGGCGGGGGCGATGTTTATTGCCGGTCTCGGCGCATCCTGCCTTGGCGTGGGTGTGCTGCTCGTCGGCGCAAGCCTGGCCGTGGGGTATTACACCGGGGAGCTGGCGACCGCCGCCCGGGACAGTATCGCCGATGCCGGGGCATCCAGTATGACGAAGAAAGGCGTCATCACCTCCGGCTCGCCCAATGTGTTTATCAACAGCAAACCCGCCGCCATCGCGACGGACAGCGCGGTGAAGTGCTCGGACGACGGCTCGCAGCAGATGGCCGAAGGCTCTAAGCGTGTCTCCATTAACAGCCAGCCTGCGTCCCGCATCGGGGATCGCACCACCTGCGACGCGAAGGTGATGACCGGCTCGGACAACGTCTTCATCGGCGGCGATCCGCAGCAAACCCTGCCCATTCAGTCTGAAGTGCCCGAGTGGCTCTATAAAGTCTCCGATCTTACTCTGCTGTTCGCCGGGCTTCTCGGCGGCTGGGGCGGTGCGGCCGGCAAAGTCGGGGCGCTCTCTAAGCTGCTGGGCAAAATCCCTGGGATCAATAAGCTGGCCCGTATCGCCTGCCGCGCCGGCACGCTGATGACCGGCGTAGCGGCCGCGGGGATCATCGCCCGTCCGGTGGATATCGTCAGCGGACAGAAGTTTCTCAGCGGGGATGATGAGCTCGATTTCGTTCTGCCGTCGCGCTTGCCGGTGCGCTGGCAGCGCTACTGGCGCAGCGGCAACCCCGGCGACAGCATGCTGGGCCGCGGCTGGAGCCTGTTCTGGGAAAGCCGCCTGGAGCCCTATCAGGACGGGCTGGTGTGGCGTGCGCCGTCCGGCGATTACGTTGCCTTCCCGAACGTGCCGAAAGGGATGCGCACCTACTGCGAGAGCGAAAAAAACTGGCTTGAACATCACCATGACGACAGCTGGTCGGTGTATGACGTCAGTGGCGAGCGCTGGCACTACGCAGCGCTGAAAGATGACACACCGTCACTGCTTCAGCGCATCTCAGAACCCTGCGGCAACGATATTCTCTTCGAGTGGAATGCGGATAATACCCTGCATGCCCTGACCGACAGCGCGGGCCAGCGTGTGGTCTGCCGCTACGACCGTGACAGACTTGCCAGCGCCTGGCTGGATGACGAGATTTGCCTGGTCAGTTACGCTTATGATGAACAGCGCCAGCTGGTCTGCGTGACCGGCCAGGGCGGTAGCGTGCGCCGACGCTTCCGCTGGCAGGACGGGCTGATGAGCGCCCACGAGGACGCCAACGGGCTGCTGAGCGAATACCGCTGGCGGGAGATTGATGGTCTGCCGCGCGTGGTCGGTTTCCGCCACAGCGGCGGCGAACAGCTGACGTTTGAATACGATTTTGAAAACGGCATCCGTCGCGCCAATCGTGATGATGGTGCGCAGGCGCACTGGCTGATTGACGACGACGACAACGTCGCGCGCTTCACGGATTACGACGGCCGCCAGACGACGTTTGTCTACCGCGACGGCGAGCTCAGCGATGTCATTCTGCCCGGCGGTGCGATGCGCTGCAGTACCTGGGATAAGTATGGCCGCATGACCAGTGAGACGGACCCGGCAGGCCGTCGCACAGAATATTACTGGTATCGTCTGACCGACCGCATCACCCGGACGGTCCACCCGGATGGTACTTCATCGCAGGCCATGTACGACCTTCGCGGTCGTCTGCTGTCGGAAACGGATCCGGCCGGTAACGCCACCGCGTATCACTATCCCGATGAGGAAGAGAACCTGCCGGAGAGCATCACTGATGCCCTCGGCGGCGTGGTACGTCTGGTCTGGAACATCCAGGGGCTGCTGACGCAGCGCACCGATTGCTCCGGCAGCGTGACCCGTTTCAGTTACGACCGTTTCGGGCAACTGATTGCCAGCGAGGATGCGGAAGGGAATATCACGCGTCGGGAGTGGAACAACGCCGGGCTGCTGAGTGCCGTGATACATCCGGACGGCAGCCGCGAGTCGCTGGTGTGGAATGAACGCGGCCAGCTCACGGGCTGGCGCGACCCGCTGGAAAGCGAGGTAAGCTGGGCCTATAACGCGCTCGGTCTCCCGGTCAGCCTCACCGATCGTATTGGCCGCGTGCGCCAGTGGCGCTACGACCCGCGCGGTAACCTGCTGCGACTCGATAACGGCAACGGGGCGGAATACCGCTTCACCTATGACGCCGTGGGCCGCCCGCTCAGCGAAACGCGCCCGGACGAGACCGTGCGCCATATGGAATGGGATGCGCGAGGGTTCCTCTGCGCGCTCGAAGAAAACGGCCGACCTGCCGCCGACGGCGGCATCGCCCGTCGCGTCCAGCAGTTCAGCTATGACGACAGCGGGCTGCTGATCGGGCGAACTCAGCGCCACGCGGAGTACCGCTACGTCCGTGACCTGAGCGGCCAGATCACCCGCATCCGCCGCACGCCAACAGCCGAAGGCGTTGCGCTGGGTATCGAAAGCGATGAGATTGCTTACCGCCACGATGCCGCCGGGCGCGTGCTGAGCGAATCCGGCATTAACGGCGCAGTGGGCTATGAATGGGATGCCCTGAGCAACCTGACCGGCCTGACGCTGCCCGGCGAGCAAAAGCTGGCCTGGCTGCACTATGGCTCCGGCCATGTCAGCGCCATCCGCTTCGGGCAGCAGTTGGTGACCGAGTTCACCCGCGACCGCCTGCACAGGGAAATTCGCCGCACCCAGGGCGCGCGCGAGCAGCTCCGCCAGTATGACAGCCTTGGCAGACGTACCCTGCAGCGCAGTGAGCTGAGTACGGAGGTGACCCTGCCGGAGCAGGCGATACTGGAACGTCTGTATCGCTACACCGCTCGCGGTGAGCTTTCTGGCGTTAGCGACACCCTGCGCGGTGAGGTGGATTACGGCTACGACGCCGAAGGGCGTCTGCTGAAGCACTACGAGGCCCGACAGGGGCACAGCCGCGCGCAGTTCAGCTATGACGCCGCGGATAACCTCGCCGCCAATGATGATGCGGTACCGGTCACGGATAACCGCCTGCAGCACTGGCAGGCGCTGTTTATGAAATACGACCACTGGGGCAACCTGGTCAGCCGCCGCAACGGACTGTATGAACAGCATTATGCGTATGACGCCGAGAACCGGCTGGTATCCGCCCACGGAACCGGGCCGGAAGGGCGGTTTGAGGCGCACTATCACTACGACGCGCTGGGCCGCCGTACCCGCAAAATCGTCACCACCGCGCACGGCACCACCGAAACGCGCTTCCTGTGGCAGGGCTACCGCCTGTTGCAGGAGCAGCAGCAAACCGGGCTGTGCAGTACATATATTTATGACCCGAATGAAGCCTGGAGCCCGCTGGCGCGGGTGGATCATCTCCGAGACCAGAACAGCGGTGAGATTTACTGGTTCAACACCGACCTGAACGGCGCGCCGCTGGAGGTGACCGACGAACGTGGTGCGGTACGTTGGAGCGGCCAGTACGGCAGCTTTGGCGAGGTACGCCATCAGAGCGAAGGGTTCTCACGGGTTGTGAATCGCACAGCGATGGCGCATCAACCGCTTCGCTATGCCGGGCAGTACGCTGACGGTGAAACGGGGCTGCACTATAACCTGTTCCGCTACTACGACCCGCAGGTCGGGCGGTTTATTGTGCAGGATCCGATTGGGTTGAATGGCGGGTGGAACCTTTATCAGTATGCGCCGAATCCGTTGGGGTGGATTGATCCTACTGGTCTTTCACGGTACCCAGGGGTAGATTTTTCAGGCAGTGATGCTTTATATCCACATGGAGAAAGTATCGTTAAAATTAAGATGACCGGCAGCAGATATGGTGATTTCAAGGCAGCTAATGAAATTGCAGGATATGCAAATGCTTCAGGTAATATCACTGGAAAATCACATCCGGAAAATTATACTTGGCACCATTTGAATGATTACGACCCTGTGACGAATACTTCCACAATGCAGCTTGTCAAAACTAGCGCGCATGAAGCGTCTTTCCCGCACTCAGGGTCTGTAAGCCAATTCGAAAAACATCATGGAGTTAAGTACGAGTCTGTTGAAGCTAAGAAAACCGCCAAATCATTGAATTGCAAATAAAATAGGAGGCGCAATGTCACTTGAACTGGATTTTTATGAAGACGATGAAGGTGTTTCAGTCGATTTAGTATTATCGGTATTTGGTCCTTCTCTCGTCCAGTGCATAAACCTTGAATCTGATTCGGTCGATGAAAAAATGAAAAAAGACATCGATTTTCTTATTAAGAAACAGAAAGATTTTTTCGAGAAAATCGCAACTGAAACCCATGTATATAGCAAGCGTATATATGGTGCGGATGCAAAGGACTTGATTTTGCTGAAAGTTTACCTTTCCCCAGATGAGGACAATGAATTTGGGTTCATGTTCTCGACCGATTTGGATCAGGAACATGGGATTGGCATCAAATTTAAAGGGCTTGAAGTGAAGAAAATTGGTAGTGGCGAAACAGCATTTTTATAAAATTAATTATGTCTATCCGATAGGGCAGACCCATTCCTGTGGCAGGACTACCGCCTGCTGCAGGATGCCGGGCTCTGCCGTACTTATATTTACAACCGAATGAAACCTGGATCTCCCTGACACGAGGTAACATCTTCGTGACTAGAGCAGTGGTGACATTTCCTGGTTCTAACAACCTTTTTATCTTGATGATCTACTCGCTCAGGATATGCATTTAATCGATGCCAGCGGTAAATCAATGACCACCATTTTTCCCGGATTTCATCCGATCCAGGCTGGGAAAGTACTTTAGCATGTCGTCTGGTGATGGATAGTGTTCCTTTTTTAGTACCCGGTAAAGATCGTCCAGAGCGGGTGCTTGATTAGGAAATTGTCTGGTGGCTGCGTCGAAAGGCGCTCTTGAGACTACGTGCATCCTTGCCCCTTGTTTTCAGACAGGAAACATTATAGGTGATGGTTGGTGGGTTGATAATGTAGAAACATTGATGGAGTGCAGTATTCATATGCTCGTGATGAAGGCGCTCATTTAATGTGTGCGAACACTTTATGAGGTGACTGTGAAAGAAATGTCCGCTTTGTGCCAGGAGCGGACGTTGTTAAAACAGCTTCTTTTTTTATTCGGGAGTTATTTAAGGATTTAATGTTCCCTCGCACTGCGTAATACGTGAACTTAAAATGATGTTGTAATACCCTGAAAAAGTTACTATCAGTAATGAAGTTCAGTTCATGCATTCAGCTACGGCTACGAGCTTAAAGAGGAAAAATGGATAAGTATGCGGAACGACTTACAGGATTTATGCGAGCTGTAGGCTGTATGAATGATGCGGCAAATCGTGTATCTGATTATTTTGTAGTAAAACTTAATAAAAGTGACAGCATTCTGACTTCTTTGGCGAGGTACCATTCATCCATTACAAATAAGTTTCCGGCCGCATACTGGCACCCACAACTTGAAGAATGTTCGCAAAAAATAGTTATGGAAACAGTAAAAAGATGGTTCTTTGAACATGAGGACATGCAGCTTCTGCCATCCACATTGAAGGAGAATATCCTCGCCAATTTCCTGGACGATCTCAATGAAATGACTGGTAATGCGCTTTTCTACAGCCTCATCACTAGTCCACCAGTGTGGTATGGCTCCCTACACGAAGAGTTTGTCATCGAATCACAATATGGCAGATACCTCATTCATTTCAGTTGTCACTGACCTCTTTGTCACAATTCAACGTCAGCAAACCTTTCCTCCGGTTAGCGAAATAGGCTGAATGCTTGGCTCGCTTGAGAAATGAAAAAACACCATAAATTATTCATTACTAATATCCGCTCCTCGCTCTATACGGACATCGTGCCCAGACGAGACGCAAGCGCCCTCCTCAGGTATATACCAGTAGTCACTACTTCCTTGACGTCAGACCCGGTACGCCGGGGATCCGAAGGAGGACACCTGACTTTAGAGAGTTTCAGGTTTAATGATCATGAAACCGGGGACGCAACTCCATTTATCGCGCGGGTTTTAAACGTGAAATATTTCCGGTCGCCATAACGGCGACCGGTTCAATTAAAACGACCAGCGCACACCCGCGTTGTAACGCCATCCTTTCGCGCCGTTGCCGTCGATCTCTTTGCGGTAAACCGCGCAGCGTATGAGTCAAGCCATTGCATAATCAATAAGCCCCGACTTTATTGTCATTAATCTCTGGCGAATAAGGCTTTAACTCCGCCGTCCTCGACAGTAAGATAGGGAACATCAAACCTTGCGCAGCCACAAGGCTTAGTAACAACGGATTTAATTTGAACACAAAGTATTCCTCAACAAAGTAAGAGAATGCGCGCAACGGCGTTCCGCTGCGCTGGAAGTTAAGTCGCCGATATACTTTACTTCAGAAATTTAATGTTTGGCGTCTGGTGGAATGAGTATCTACGTATTGCACGGGAAACGTCTAATTTGAGTTAAGTAATTGTGAGGCGGGAGATGGGATTTAGGAAGTTGGCTTGGAGCAATAATATAATTTTTGGAACTAAAAATAAGTAAGGCTGGTTATTGAATATTCTAAACAGCCCAACTTATAACTCTAAAAACTATCTGGCAGGCTTCAAGGCGAAATTAGCAGGCATTGCTTCCTTCTTCTCTGAATATATCCCATTATAAGTCTTAGTAGCTGGCGTGACATGATCATGAAATCTTAAATGACAAAATTTTACACCCGGATATATTTTAATTGAATTGCAGGAGTTATTAATTATTTCAAAAGTAATTGATGATGGTTTATTTTCACCAAAAGATGCCGCAACATGACATGAGCTAAAATTAACTCCAAGACCTATACGAGCATAGCAAGATAGTTGGTAAAGTTCGGCACAAACTGTATGATCCAATGAAATCATTTCGACTGATGATGCTAATACAAACTCCCCGGGATGAATTATTATCCCATTATCGTCCAAGTCAATCTCATCAAAAAACACTGAAGTATCTGTATGTTTAGTATCTATCAATGACTCAGTTTTTTTCATCCGAAATATTTTTTTGTCCATCCTGAGCAAATAACTTGATGGCCTCATACATTCATCAGAGTAGTTAGCAATCGTTATCGATCCTGCCTCAACTTTTGAAATGATGTCTATATTGGAATAAATCATGACTTAATCTCCGTGTAGTAATCTTTACTACCAAAACCATAAGATTCTTTCTTAAAAGAAAAGTTAGATAATATCTCAGGAGGAATAATTAGTGCTTTTGGTTTTACATTTTCTAATATATCTAAAGCTTCAGAGTCCAGTAAATAATTCCCAACCACCTCTACAGATTTCAACCTAATGTTCTCTATACTCCACTCAGTCACTTTGGTGGGTGTATTAAAACCTACATAATATGTTGGCGCACCTTCCTTTATAAACAGGATAAGATCGGCTTCAACTATTGGTGCAACACTGGCAGCAAGGCTGTCAGTTGATAGAGTGTTGGGATTGGGCTTAATGAAATAGCATGAATAATTACTATAATTGGGATCATCCAAGCCGTCCAGACCGACTTCCACAGGACAAACTTGTACATCACGTTCAATTAAACTTCCAATAAGAATTTTATGCAGGACGCTCACAATTTCACATCCAACTTCCGATGTAATTTTATCATCCAGATTAATTGCATTAGAGAAGTTGGTATACATGAAAGCACCGACTCCTCCCGAAATAAAATAAAAAATACAATCAGGATTAGATTTTATAATACTGGATATTCCTAAGTAAAATTCAGGGTCGATATGAAACCCCCTATATCCCCACCAAGAAATATCTTGATGTTGATTTTTTTCTTTAATTCTTCCACCACCAGGAAGTCTTATGATTATCTTATTCACTTATATACCCCAATCTCTCCATGATTAATGATGCACCTTGAGTGAACTCGTGCTTCATTGAACTTAATTTATCTAAAGGCACCCATTCAAGATATTCTATTTCTGTACCATCAAAATCAATATTGCTAATATCTTTAATTTGATTTGAATAAAAAATATACCAATCATGCAAGTCTAAACCATGTCGGCACTTATCGTGAACTTCTACTTCCTTTTTAATGAAACAATAGCTATCCAACTTAATCCCAATTTCTTCTCTAACCTCTCTTTTTATCGCCTCTACTGGACTTTCACCATTTTCTAAATGACCGGCTACTATACTTAATTTATTACCATAAGCCTTGTCAGACTTCCTAATCATCAACAAGCTGTTATCTTTAACAAATATTGTAGCAACAGTTATATGATATAAATTCCCAATATTGTTTTGTCCAACAAAGATCCCCGGAGTTTTACATGAGTTATACCTTTTCGTATATATTTCGCATAAGTCAAGATTTAATCCTAAGCTAATTTTCACTTCATCTCTGGCTTTACGAAGAGAATTAGTTATTTTATCAATTCTCAAAAGAAATTTGTCATCAACAATTTTTGCCATTAACATATCTCTATGCTTTAGCATTTTTTCAGGTGTCACTCCCCTTTCTAGAAGCCAAAGAGTTAGCTCAGATAACGCTTCATTTTCAAAGTTATTCAACCTATCAGAAATTAAGGGTACTTCCTCAACAAACTCACTATTCTCTTTATATATGTTAACTTTATTTAAAACATCATTAAATAGACTTGATGAGTCGGTCTCAACTCCAAACCTATATAAGTTATTTGCGTATGAAAGATTCCCTGGTTGAATCTGTATAAACTTGCTATTTTTTAGCACCTTCAACTTAAGGCCTGGATACTCTTTTTTAAAAATATTCACTTCTATTGAAACTTTTTTTTCATTAGAAAACTCAACCAAATTATGAATTGAGCTAATTATTTTCAATACACGCCTCGTCGCATCCATTTCGATATCAACAGTCCCTGTTTCATTTTGGATAAACTGCATTTTTGGCGTTGCAAACGAAGGATTATTATACTCAGAAAACATACTTCTTATTGCACCATGCTTCAGTATAAAAGGACTGCAAATATAGAAATTAAACTTTTTTATACTAGAGTGATGGCTCGATATAATATTTATCATTCCAGAAGACACTTGCGATGTAGTGCTAAAGATAATTATCTCGTCATCTTTAGAAGCTAAGATCCGTTTATAAAATGAATCATCCGATTCACTTTTCAATTCTTCAGCCACATGATATTTGTTATCATTTAAAAGTAAGATTTCTTTATTATTACACCCTAAGTTTTGCAAGGAATTAGACAAAAGTATTGTCCTATACTGAATATTCATAGCTGCCTTTCTAGCTATTTCTCTAAAGTCACTAACAGAAAGATCAGGTGCTATCGTGAATGGATTTTTTTCATCCTGCATTGCAAACATTAGCGCTGCACACTCATAGTCAGAAGACTTATCAATGAATTTTTTATCAAGAATTTCTTTTTCGAAGTATTTTTTAACATCAATTTTTAGTTTCGTAACTAGACTTGGAATGTTAAAGCTTTCTTGATAACTATCAATAGTTTTCTTTAAGTTTCGTTTAAACACCTCTCTCTTACTGAAGTAAATTATTTTATCTAAAACTTTAGGGTCTGCTATTGGTATTGAAATTAGCGAAATTATAAACGATCCCAGACAACTGTATAGAACCTCTTGATTTAAATATAACTTAAGAAAACCCATGGCACATAGAAATATAAAACAATATGTAATAACACGCCGAGTTACAATTGACATAAGGCATCCTTTTTTGAAAAAAACCTATAGAATATTCAGACTACTGAACGCTAATCGGCCAAGCCGCCACTCCCTATATCTCCTTCAACACAAACATACTTTGCATCTCTTTAATCACTGACAATCTAAGAATCACCGACATCGCGAAATCCGCATACGCACCCATATCTGCCGCGACCACTTGAAATAAGAAATCCGCATAGCCAACGATGCTGTAGCAGGAAACCACATTATCTAGCGCCATCACTTCTTGTTCGAATTTGCGTGCTTCGGCTTCGCTGTAGCTATCAATGGTGACGCGTACAAATACCATAACATCAAGGCCAATCTTTTTTCGAGTAAACACGGCGCGATAACCTTGGATCACATCGTCCTCTTCCAGCTTTCGGACTTTGCGCCAGGTCGGCGATGCGGAGAGACCAATTTCATCGGCGAGGTGTTGATTGGTGATGCGTGCGTCCTGCTGCAACTGTTGGAGGATTTGAATATCTGTCATGCTCAAGCTCATTAGAGGAATATCCTTTCCATATATTTGCGGTTAGCGAATGATTTATCACTAATTAACTATTTTTTCACTGCATTACGCAAGCACCTTTCTCGCGCCCTGCCGCATACTGTTTGGACATTAACCGCTTAAGTGAGAAGCCCATGGAATTCGGCGCAAACACGCATCGCTGCACTATCGTGATCGATCAACAGCTGCCCGCTGGATTGGCAATGAATGCTGCAAGTGTTATCGGCATCAGTTTTAGAAAGTTGATGGGTAATTAAGTTGGAGCGGACCAATTAAGCGCGGATATCGTGAATTATCCCGGCGTGATTGTTGCGCCGCTACCAGCGTTATTGGCGGAAGCCAAGTATCTGCGCGAGTTGCAGCAGGTGAGCAGCGCGGACAGCGAGATTGTCGCCATGCCGTTTAGCGTGTTGGCACAATCATGCAAAACCTACGCGGAATATGGCGAATGCATCTGACCTGCTCCCTGTTTAATACACCACGTTTTAAGTAATGACTTCACTATACTGCGAATGTCTTCTCCTCGCTCTTAACGGACATTCAACAGACAACATTGTACTTTGCGTAAGTCCGAAACCCTGCTTTTACCTAGCAGAACCTCGGCCTCCCATCCCCCGCCTCAGTGCGCCGAAATATACGGCTCCTTCACAAAATCCGCCAGCAGCCAGACCATATCATGCAGTAGCCCGACGAGTTCTTTCGCCACGCTCGCAGGCAGTGTCCCGCCCATCACCGCCAGCGTTAACGCCACAGCATAATCTACCTGCAACGCCGTCTCCTGCCAGCAGTCCGGCACGCAGGAGGTAATCTTCTCCCCTGCGATCAACTGTTCAACCAGATACGAAGGCAGTTCGGCATCGCAGCATTCCCGCAGCCGCTTTAGCGCAGCCAGCAATCGCTTACAGAGTGTGGCAAACGTCACCGCGTCGTCAGTTTCCACCAGCACGCTAACATACGCAGTGCAGGCATCAGCCAGTTCGAAGAGATCCGCAGAATCGGAATGTTGCAGGTGGAGATGATGATAAACAATGCCTTCTTCAGAAAGCGCGTAAGACAGGGAAGGGATAGTTGTCATGTGATGATTTCCTTTTTAAATTTACTCCAGACCACCACATAAGTTCCTACGCTCATGGGTGGTAGCGCTGACGGAGGTAGGAATGCCGCACATGACATAACGGCCAACCTTTCGGTTGCTCCGCCAGCGCGACCGTATTTTAACGGGATGAGCGCCGTCGCGACAAAAATAATTGCCGTGTCATGTTATGCGGGTTCCTACGCCCGGTTACGGATGTGCCGCAACGCAGGCACTTTACGGCGGCAAAAAAAGGAAGGAAAGGGATGCCCATGAATTACATAAGGTTGCTTGCAGGTTTGCGAGGCGGCTTCCAGAAGGGCATTGCCGGATGGCGGTTACGCCTTATCCGGCCTACAAAAACTACCAACCAAACCGGCCGCTACTCCTCGCTTATCATCGTCAAGAACCGCTTCACCGTCCGCGAGCGTTCAAAGCGCCGCCAGCAGAGCGCGATATCGGTATAAAGCTCCGGTGAGCTCAGCGCGTGGTAGGTGACATTCGGCGGAGAGATGGCCGCCATCGATTTCGGCACCAGCGCGAATCCACCGCCTGCAGAGACCATGCTCAGGGAGGACGAAAGTTGAGACGACTGCAGCGCGTGCTGTACGTCTATTCCGGCCCGTTCGCAACAGCTGTAAACCCGGTCGAACAGGCCGGGCGCGACCTCCTGCGGGAACAACACCACTGGCGTATCCCGGAGTTGCTCCAGCGCCAGATCGCCGCTTGTTGCGAGCGGATGGTCGCGATGCAGTGCCACCACCATCGGCTCCCGGTCGAGGATTTTTAACTCGAATGCCTTGCTGCTCTCACACGGCAGCCGCACGAAGGCGATATCCAGTTCCCCCTCCGCCAGCATCGCCGTCAGCGAAGACATATTGGCCTCCACCTGGTGTACCTGCACCGCCATGTTCTGTACCTGAAACTGACGAATGAGCGCGAAAATTTTGGGATGAAAAGCATCTGAACTGGTGATGCCAATCGACAGGTTGCCGTTCAGACCGCGCGCGATGCCGCGTGCTTTCTCCAGCGCGGCGTCGCTCAGCGCCAGGATCTTACAGGCGTCCTCGTAGAAGGCTTCTCCCGCTTCGGTTAGCTCCACACCTCTCGTCAGACGCCTGAATAGCGGCGTGCCCACTTCCTCTTCGAGCCGTTTGATCTGCTGACTCAGAGGAGGCTGCGAAATACCCAGCGCTTTGGCCGCCCTGGTGAAGTGTCGCTCGCGTGCAACCGCGACAAAATACCGCAGATAACGAAGTTCCATATCAAAAACGTCTCAAACCAGCATGGATTCTATATTGGAACTCTCTGCTGAATCGGGTCAACATTTATTTAACCTTTATAAATAAAGTTGAAGAGGACGAGCATGATGATGCACTCATCTGCCTGCGACTGTGAGGCGAGCTTATGCGAGACCCTGCGCGGGTTCTCCCCTAAACATCCTGACAGCGTGATCTATCAGACATCGCTAATGAGCGCCCTGCTAAGCGGCGTCTACGAGGGTGACACCACCATCGCCGATCTGCTGGCACACGGTGATTGTGGTCTGGGCACCTTCAACGAGCTGGACGGCGAAATGATTGCCTTCAGCAGCCAGGTGTACCAGCTGCGCGCCGACGGCAGTGCACGCGCCGCGAAGCCAGAGCAGAAAACGCCGTTCGCGGTGATGACCTGGTTCCAGCCGCAGTACCGCAAAACCTTTGATGCGCCGGTCAGCCGTCAGCAGATCCACGACGTGATCGACCAGCAAATCCCCTCGGATAACCTGTTCTGCGCGCTGCGCATCGACGGCAACTTCCGCCACGCCCACACCCGTACCGTACCGCGTCAGACGCCGCCATACCGCGCGATGACCGACGTGCTGGACGACCAGCCGGTGTTCCGCTTTAACCAGCGCGAAGGGGTGCTGGTTGGGTTCCGCACGCCGCAGCATATGCAGGGCATCAACGTGGCCGGCTATCACGAACATTTCATTACCGACGACCGTCAGGGCGGGGGACATCTGCTGGATTACCAGCTGGAGAGCGGCGTGCTCACCTTTGGCGAAATACACAAGCTAATGATTGATCTGCCCGCCGACAGCGCGTTTTTACAGGCCAACCTTCACCCCAGCAATCTTGATGCAGCGATCCGTTCCGTCGAAAACTAACAGGAGAACTACCGTGAACAGTGAGAAACAGTCACGTCAGTGGGCGCACGGCGCCGATATGGTTGTCGGCCAGCTGGAAGCGCAGGGCGTGAAGCAGGTGTTCGGGATCCCGGGGGCGAAAATCGACAAAGTCTTTGACTCCCTGCTGGATTCGTCCATCGAAATCATCCCGGTACGCCACGAGGCGAATGCGGCGTTCATGGCGGCGGCGGTAGGGCGTCTGACCGGCAAGGCAGGGGTGGCGCTGGTTACCTCCGGGCCGGGCTGTTCGAACCTGATCACCGGCATTGCCACCGCCAACAGCGAAGGCGACCCGGTGGTGGCGCTGGGCGGAGCGGTGAAGCGGGCGGATAAAGCCAAACTGGTGCACCAGAGCATGGACACGGTTGCCATGTTCAGCCCGGTCACCAAATACGCAGTGGAAGTCAGCTCTCCGGATGCGATTGCTGAAGTGGTATCGAACGCGTTTCGTGCCGCCGAGCACGGCAGGCCGGGGGGCGCGTTCGTCAGCCTGCCGCAGGATATTGTTGACCAGCCCGCCACGGGCGCGATTTTACCGTCCAGCGGCCCGGCGCTGATGGGCCCGGCTCCCGAATCGGCCATTAACGATGTGGCGAAGCTCATCGACAAAGCCAAAAACCCGGTGATCCTGCTGGGGCTGATGGCGAGCCAGCCTGCCAACAGCGCGGCGCTGCGTAAGCTGCTGGAGAAAAGCCGCATTCCGGTCACCAGCACTTATCAGGCCGCCGGGGCGGTGAACCAGGAGCACTTCACCCGCTTTGCCGGACGCGTCGGTCTGTTCAATAACCAGGCGGGCGACAGGCTGCTGCATCTGGCGGATCTGATTATCTGCATCGGCTACAGCCCGGTGGAGTATGAGCCTTCCATGTGGAACAGCGGCGACGCCACGCTGGTGCACATTGATGTGCTGCCGGCCTATGAAGAACGCAATTATGTACCGGATCTGGAGCTGGTGGGGGATATCGCCGAAACGCTGAACCTGCTCGCTAACCGGATCGATCACAAGCTGGAGCTGAGCCAGCGTGCGTCAGAGATCCTGGTCGATCGCCAGCATCAGCGCGATCTGCTCGATCGCCGCGGCGCCTCGCTCAACCAGTTTGCCCTGCATCCGCTGCGTATCGTGCGGGCCATGCAGGACATCGTGAATAACGACGTGACCCTGACCGTTGACATGGGCAGCTTCCACATCTGGATCGCCCGCTACCTTTACAGCTTCCGGGCGCGTCAGGTGATGATCTCCAACGGTCAGCAGACCATGGGCGTTGCGCTGCCGTGGGCCATTGGCGCGTGGCTGGTCAACCCCGGGCGCAAAGTGGTCTCGGTGTCCGGCGACGGCGGCTTCCTGCAGTCAAGCATGGAGCTGGAAACCGCCGTGCGTCTTAACGCCAACGTGCTGCACATCATTTGGGTGGATAACGGCTACAACATGGTCGCCATTCAGGAAGAGAAAAAATACCAGCGCCTTTCCGGCGTGGAGTTCGGCCCGGTCGATTTCAAAGCCTATGCCGATGCCTTTGGCGCCAGGGGCTTTGCCGTGGAGAGCGCCGATGCCCTTGAACCGACGCTGCGTGCGGCGATGGATGTGAATGGCCCGGCCGTGGTGGCCATTCCCGTTGACTACAGCGATAACCCGCTGCTGATGGGCCAGCTCCATCTCAGCCAGATTTTGTGACTCACTATAAGGACAGAGAAATGCAAAAAGTTGCTCTCGTAACCGGATCAGGCCAGGGGATTGGTAAAGCGATTGCGCTGCGCCTGGTGAAAGATGGCTTTGCTGTCGCTATCGCCGACTATAACGATGAGACGGCGCGAGCCGTTGCCGATGAAATCATCCGTAACGGCGGTAATGCCATCGCCGTGAAGGTGGATGTCTCTGACCGCGACCAGGTGTTTGCGGCAGTTGAGAAAGCCCGCACCGCGCTGGGTGATTTCAACGTGATTGTGAATAATGCCGGAATTGCGCCGTCTACGCCCATCGAATCCATCACGCCGGAGATTGTCGACAAGGTCTACAACATCAACGTCAAAGGAGTGATCTGGGGCATGCAGGCCGCGATTGACGCGTTTCGCAAAGAGGGACACGGCGGCAAGATCATCAATGCCTGCTCCCAGGCGGGCCATACCGGTAACCCCGAACTGGCGGTATACAGCTCCAGTAAATTCGCGGTTCGCGGCTTAACCCAGACCGCAGCACGGGATCTCGCGCCGCTGGGGATCACCGTTAACGCCTACTGCCCGGGCATCGTGAAAACGCCAATGTGGGCGGAGATTGACCGCCAGGTGTCAGAGGCGGCAGGTAAACCGCTTGGCTATGGCACCGAAACCTTTGCCAAACGTATTACGCTTGACCGCCTGTCCGAACCGGAAGATGTCGCCGCCTGCGTTTCGTATCTCGCCGGGCCAGATTCCGACTACATGACCGGCCAGTCTCTGTTAATCGATGGTGGGATGGTGTTCAACTAAAAACGTATTACTAATAAGCTCTGACATGAGTTTTCCCCTGCCCCCGTGCAGGGGCTTTTTTTTGTCTCCTCCGCCATTGTGCATTACACTGCGCGCTGCAAAACTTTAGTCATGACGATTTGACAGGCGGTAACAGCGATGAACGGTACAATCACAACGTGGTTTAAAGATAAAGGCTTTGGATTTATCAAAGATGAAAACGGTGACAACCGCTATTTTCATGTGATTAAGGTCGCCAACCCTGATCTGATCAAGAAAGATGCGGCGGTGACTTTTGAGCCAACCACCAATAACAAAGGCCTGTCCGCCTATGCGGTGAAGGTGATCCCGGAAAGTAAATACCTCTATATTGCAGGCGAGCGCGTGAAGCTCACCTCCATCAAATCCTTCGTGGTGTTTAGCGAAGAAGAGCCTGCGGATACGGGCATCGACAAAGAGAACGCGGTGCTGTCTGTCGGGCTGCTGATGAATAACATCAAACCGAAATCCGACAAAAAACCGGGCGAAATGCGCACGGTGAAGAAGCTGGCGATCACCACCTTCCAGAACACCACGCTGATCTTTACCGAAGATGAAATCGATATCGATGCCACGGTTAAGCTGCTGAAGTAATTTGTTGCCGGGTGGCGGCTACGCCTTACCCGGCATCAGGCAACTCAGCGTCTTACCGGCGCTCCGTTCGCCACGTAATACGCCGCTGTACTTTTCGCCAGCGGCTCGCGCCCGCGAATGGCATCAGCAATTTTCTCACCGATCATAATTGTGGTGGCGTTCAGGTTACCGGTGATGATCTGCGGCATGATCGACGCATCCACCACGCGTAACCCTTCCAGCCCGTGAACGCGGCCTTCGCCATCGACTACCGCCATCTCGTCATAGCCCATTTTGCAGCTTCCACACGGGTGGAAGGCGGTTTCGGCGTGGTTGCGCACAAACTCGTCCAGCTGTTCGTCGGTCTGGCACTCAACCCCCGGGCTGATTTCGCGGCCACGGTATTTGTCCAGCGCAGGCTGATGCATGATCTCACGGGTGATGCGAATCGCATCGCGGAACTCCTGCCAGTCCTGCTCGTGGGACATATAGTTGAACAGGATCGCCGGATGCTGGTGCGGATCGCGCGATTTAATACGCACATGCCCGCGGCTTGGTGAGCGCATCGACCCAACGTGACACTGGAAGCCGTGCTCTTTCACCGCGTTGGAGCCGTTGTAGTTAATCGCCACCGGCAGGAAGTGATACTGAATATTCGGCCACTCGAACTCCTCACGGCTGCGGATAAACCCACCCGCCTCGAAGTGGTTGCTCGCCCCCACGCCGGTGCCGCCAAACAGCCACTCGGCGCCAATCTTCGGCTGGTTCCACCACTGCGGGGCAGGGTAGAGGGAGACCGGCTCTTTGCATTCGTACTGGAGATACATCTCCAGGTGATCCTGCAGGTTTTCGCCCACGCCGGGCAGGTCATGCACCAGCGGAATATCAAACTGCTTCAGCAGTTCCGCGTTGCCCACGCCGGAGCGTTGCAGGATCTGCGGAGAGGCAATCGCCCCGGCGCACAGCAGCACCTCTTTGTTTGCCGATGCTTTGGACGGGATGGTGCTTTCGCCTTCCAGCCACTCAACGCCCACGGCGCGCTTGCCGTCAAAGAGAATGCGATCGGTCATGGCGTGGGTGCAGATGGTCAGGTTCGGGCGCTGCTTCGCCTGGTCCAGATAGCCGCGCGCGGTGCTGGCGCGTCGGCCCTGTGGCGTAACCGTTCTGTCCATCGGGCCGAAGCCTTCCTGCTGATAGCCGTTGAGATCGTCCGTGCGCGGGTAGCCCGCCTGCACGCCCGCTTCCACCATTGCCTCAAACAGCGGGTTCACGCCCGGTTTGGAGGTGGTGACGCTCACCGGGCCGTCGCCGCCGTGGTAGTCGTTTGGACCCACGTCGCGGGTTTCAGCCTTACGGTAGTAGGGCAGGCAGTTGAGGTAGCTCCAGTGCTCCAGACCCGGCTCTTTCGCCCAGTTGTCCAGATCCATCGCGTTGCCGCGCACGTAGCACATGCCGTTGATGAGCGAGGACCCGCCCAGCCCTTTACCGCGTCCGCACTCCATGCGGCGGTTATTCATATAGGGCTCTGGCTCGGTTTCGTACGCCCAGTTGTAGCGCTTGCCCTGCAGCGGGAATGCCAGTGCGGCAGGCATCTGGGTGCGGAAGTCAAAGCGGTAATCCGGGCCGCCCGCTTCAAGCAGCAGAACGGTGGTATCCGGATCTTCAGTCAGTCGTGTTGCCAGAACGTTGCCGGCAGAGCCGGCACCAATAATGATGTAGTCAAATTGCAAAAAAACCTCCCGGTTAAAATATGTACTGGAATTTACCCATCTCAACCTGGATGGACTTCACCTGGGTGTAACTCTGGAGCGTCATCACGCCGTTTTCGCGGCCGATGCCGGAGTGCTTGTAGCCGCCGACCGGCATCTCTGCCGGGGATTCACCCCAGGTGTTGATCCAGCAAATACCCGCCTCGAGCTGATGAATCGCGCGGTGGGCGCGGTTCAGATCCGCCGTCACGATGCCTGCCGCCAGCCCGTAGTCGGTGTCGTTGGCGCGGCGGAGAGCTTCTTCTTCAGATTCATAGGTGAGGATGGACATCACCGGCCCGAAGATCTCTTCGCGCACGATGGTCATCTCGTCGGTGCAGTCGGTGAACACGGTCGGGGCGACCCACGCGCCGTTGTCAAAGCCTTCGCCCTTCAGCACGTCACCGCCGCACAGCACGCGCGCGCCGTCCTCTTTGCCTTTGGCGATATAGCGCAGCACATTGTCGCGGTGCGGGAAGCTGACCAGCGGGCCAAAGTTGGTGTTTTCATCGAACAGATCGCCCGCGCGGATGCGGCCCACGCGCTCAACGATTTTCTGCTCAAACGCGGCCTCGAACTTCGCGGGTACGAACACGCGGGTGCCATTGGTGCAGACCTGGCCGGAGCTGAAGAAGTTGGCCATCATCGCGATGTCGGCAGCGAGATCGAGATCCGCATCGTCAAACACAATCAGCGGGGATTTGCCGCCCAGCTCCATCGTCACCTCTTTCAGGGACGAGGCCGCCGAGTTCGCCATCACCTTTTTGCCGCTGGCGACGCCGCCGGTGAAGGAGACTTTCGCGATGCCCGGGTGTTCGGTCAGGTACTGGCCGGTCTCCGCGCCCACGCCCGGCAGAACGTTAAACACGCCGTCCGGCAGGCCCGCTTCGGTGTAGATTTCCGCAAGCTTCAGGGCGGTGAGTGGGGTGACTTCGCTCGGCTTGAAGATCATCGCGTTGCCCGCCGCCAGCGCCGGGGCGGATTTCCACAGGGCGATCTGGATCGGGTAGTTCCACGCGCCAATACCCGCCACCACGCCCAGCGGCTCGCGACGGGTGTAGACGAAAGAGGTATCGCGCAGTGGGATCTGGCTGCCTTCCAGCGCCGGGATCAGTCCCGCGTAGTACTCCAGTACGTCCGCACCGGTGACGATATCCACGGTTGAGGTTTCCGAATACGCTTTACCGGTGTCGAGGGTTTCCAGTTTCGCCAGTTCGTCGTTCCGCTCGCGCAGGATATCGACGGCGCGACGCAGAATGCGCGAGCGCTCCATGGCGGTCATTGCCGCCCAGATTTTTTGGCCTTGCCGGGCACTCTGGACGGCGCGATCGACATCTTCGCGCCCGGCGGCCTGTACGGTCGCCAGAACGTCGCCGTTAGCCGGGTTAATGGTCTCGAAGGTGCGACCGCTGGTGGCGGATGTATAACCACCATTGATATAAAGCTGCTGTTATGCCATTCGGGACATAAATTCTCCTCGGTTATTCGGTCGGTAAATGCTGGCTGATAAAGTGGCTGGTGAGCGACTGGGCTACGTTTTTATCCAGCGGTTTGCCGCTTAGCGCGGCGCGAAGCCACAGCCCGTCGATCAGCGCTGCAAGCCCGTATCCCGCCTCCTGCGCCTGTTCACGCGGCAGTTCGCGGCGGAATTCGTACACCAGGTTTGAAAGCAAACGGCGGCTGCTTACCTGTTGCAACCGGTAGAGCATCGGCTGATGCATGCTGCTCGCCCAGAAGGCCAGCCAGGCTTTCATTGCCGCGCTGCTGATCTGGGTTTCATCAAAGTTGCCGCCGACAATCGCCTGCAATCGTTGCTCTGCGCTGCCATCCGGCAGGGCATGCAGGCGTCTAAGAACCGCGTCGCGCAGCTGGCCGGTGATGTCGCGCATGGTCGCTTCCAGCAGGCCATTTTTATCTTTGAAGTAGTGACTGATGATCCCGGTTGAGACTCCCGCCCGACGGGCGATCTGCGCGATGGTTGCGTCATGCATTCCCACTTCATTTATTGCTTCCAGCGTGGCGTTGATCAGTTGCCTGCGCCGGATCGGCTGCATCCCCACTTTGGGCATTTTTGCCACTCCATTCATCAGCGTTGGTTAACCATTAAAGCGGTTTTTGATTGGACGTTCAATATAAAATGTGTCTTAATTGTTGCGGATTTGGATTTTAATAGTTACAAAAACAGTGGGGATACTGGATGACAGATCTTTCGCAAGACAGAGAAAAGGACAAAATCAATCCGGTTGTTTTTTATACATCCGCAGGACTGATTTTGTTGTTTTCCCTGATGACGATCTTCTTTAGCGACTTCTCTGCCGAGTGGATTGGGCGCACCCTGAACTGGGTGTCGAAGACCTTCGGCTGGTACTATTTGCTGGCGGCGACGCTCTATATTGTCTTTGTTGTCTGCATTGCCTGTTCGCGCTTTGGTTCGGTGAAGCTCGGGCCCGAGCAGTCAAAACCCGAGTTTAGTCTGTTAAGCTGGGCGGCGATGCTGTTTGCCGCCGGTATCGGCATCGACCTGATGTTCTTCTCCGTGGCCGAACCGGTCACGCAATATATGCAGCCGCCGGAAGGGGCAGGGCAGACGATGGAGGCCGCGCGCCAGGCGATGGTCTGGACGCTGTTCCACTACGGACTGACCGGCTGGTCGATGTACGCCCTGATGGGCATGGCGCTCGGATACTTTAGCTATCGTTATAATTTACCCCTCACCATTCGCTCTGCGCTGTACCCCATTTTCGGTAAAAAGATTAACGGCCCGATAGGACATAGCGTCGATATTGCGGCGGTGATCGGCACCATCTTCGGTATCGCCACTACGCTCGGGATCGGCGTGGTGCAGCTCAACTACGGGCTGAGCGTGCTGTTTGATATCCCGGATTCGCTGGCGGCGAAAGCCGCGCTGATCGCGCTGTCGGTGATTATCGCCACCATCTCGGTCACTGCCGGCGTGGATAAGGGGATCCGCGTGCTTTCCGAGCTGAACGTCGCGCTGGCGCTGGGGCTGATTCTGTTTGTGCTGTTTGTGGGCGACACCTCTTTCCTGCTCAATGCCTTAGTGCTGAACGTGGGCGATTACGTGAACCGCTTTATGGGCATGACGCTGAACAGCTTCGCCTTTGACCGCCCGGTGGAGTGGATGAACAACTGGACGCTGTTCTTCTGGGCGTGGTGGGTGGCGTGGTCGCCGTTTGTCGGCCTGTTCCTGGCGCGTATTTCACGTGGTCGCACCATCCGCCAGTTTGTGATGGGCACGCTGATCATTCCGTTCACCTTTACCCTGCTGTGGCTGTCGGTCTTTGGCAACAGTGCGCTGCATGAGATCATCCACGGCGACGCGGCGTTTGCGCAGGAGGCGATGGCGCACCCGGAGCGCGGATTTTACAGCCTGCTGGCGCAATATCCGGCGTTCACCTTTAGCGCCTCCGTGGCCACCATTACCGGTCTGCTGTTTTACGTCACCTCAGCGGATTCCGGTGCGCTGGTGCTGGGGAACTTCACCTCGAAGCTGAAGGACATCAACAGCGATGCACCAAACTGGCTGCGTATCTTCTGGTCGGTCGCCATCGGCCTGCTGACGCTCGGCATGCTGATGACCAACGGGATTTCCGCCCTGCAGAACACCACGGTGATCATGGGGCTGCCGTTCAGCTTTGTGATCTTCTTTGTGATGGCCGGGCTGTATAAATCGCTCAAGGTGGAAGACTACCGCCGCGTCAGCGCCAGCCGCGATACCGCGCCGCGTCCGATGGGCGCCCAGGACAGACTGAGCTGGAAGAAGCGTCTCTCGCGCCTGATGAACTACCCGGGCACGCGCTACACCAGCCAGATGATGGAGACGGTCTGCTTCCCGGCAATGGAAGAGGTGGCGCAGGAGTTGCGATTACGCGGTGCCTACGTGGAGCTGAAAAACCTGCCGCCGGAAGAGGGCGAGACCCTGGGGCATCTGGATCTGCTGGTGCATATGGGCGACGAGCAGAACTTTGTCTATCAGATCTGGCCGCAGCAGTATTCGGTGCCCGGGTTTACCTACCGCGCGCGCAGCGGCAAATCGACCTACTACCGGCTGGAGACCTTCCTGCTGGAAGGCAGCCAGGGGAATGATTTGATGGACTACAGCAAGGAGCAGGTGATTACGGATATTCTGGACCAGTATGAACGGCACCTGAACTTTATCCATCTGCACCGGGAAGCGCCGGGGAATAGCGTGATGTTCCCGGATGTGTAAGCGAATCGCATTCTAAATTGATGCCGGGTGGCGGCTTCGCCTTACCCGGCCTACCGCGAGCCAACTTTGTAGGCCTGATAAGCGAAGCGCCATCAGGCTTGTAGCAGCGTCAACACGCTGTCATCCCTTTTGTGCCAGAAGAGGGTGAAACGTGTGCCCTCCGCATATTCTCCAGCCGGGCGCGAAAGCACCAGCACAAGGGTTTTATCATCTAACGCTGCGACTCTCGCACAGTCAAAACCCATGTAAATCTTTACCTGCGGAAACAGCGCTTTAAACAAACTTTCTTTCGCGCTAAACGCGAGCGTCAGCGCCTGTGCAAAAGGGTAGCCTGAACGCGTTAAACACGCCGCTTCCTGCGCATTGATGATACCGTCCTGGATTTCATGGGCTTCACGGTCGGAAAGGATCGCCTCTGTATCGATACCTACAAGGGCATGAGGATGGTGAACCACAACCGCCATCGCCTGCGTGCCGCTGTGAGTGATGCTACCCGAAACCCCGTGCGGCCAGAGCGGTTCGCCGCTGGGGCCGATGCCGGGAACGGCGTGGCCAGGTAAGGCATGCGCGGCGGCGATGCGGCCCGCCAGATGCTCGGCTTTGCGTTTGCGTCCGGCGTCAGCCAGCTGTGCGTGATGGGGGAGCCAGAGGAGATCGGCGTCGGTGAAGGTGGTGGGGGCGAAGGTGATGCGGTGAATGGTGAGGCTGGCGAGAACGAACGTGCTGTGGGTTGTGTGCATGGTATTCCCTTCAGAATTGTGCGGCCTATTGCCCTCACCCCGGCCCTCTCCCACAGGGAGAGGGGGGAAGTCACTGCCTGTATCAGAATCGGGTATTCACGCTCATATACCACGTGCGGCCTGGCTCATTATAGGTATAAGCCCCTGCGCCGTACATATAGGCACCCGTCGAGGTATTCCCGGTGGTCTGGGCATTACCCGCACGCCACTGGCGTTTGTCGAAGACGTTATCCACGCCGCCGGTCAGGCTGACGTTTTTGGTCACGTCCCACGTCGCGCTCAGGCCAAGGATGCTATACGGACTGACCTCGTCTTTCTCTGACCCGGTCACCGGCTGACCTTTGTAGTTGTACTTCTTCGGCTGCTGCTTGCCGTACCAGGTGAAGGTCGACTGGAGCGACACATCCTGATGCACCTGCCAGCTCAGGGTAGAGTTCAGCGTGTACTCCGGGATGATCGACAGACGGTCGCCGGTCTCCTTGTTCTTGCTCTGCAGCATGTAGGTAATGTTGTTGGTCCAGTTGATGGTATCGCTGACCGGCACGTTCAGGGAACCTTCCAGGCCTTCAACCACCGCTTTCGGCACGTTCTCCCACTGGTAGATATCGGTGGTGACTTTGCTGGTGGAGGTCTGGCCGATTGGCGCATAGCCCGCTTCAATCTTGTTGCGATAGTCGTTGCGGAACCAGGTCACGCCCGCCAGCCAGCCGTCGCGTTTCCACTCCAGAGCAATCTCTTTGTTGATGCTGGTTTCGGCTTTCAAATCGTCGTTACCCATCATGTAGCAGCCCACGCCGTCAGAGCTGGCGTAGCAGCCCTGGCCCTTGCTGTATAACAGGTAGTTCGGGTTGGTCTGGTACAGGCTCGGTGCTTTGTAAGCACGCGCAATACCCATCTTCAGGGTGAAATCATCCCCCAGACCCTGCGACAGGTTCAGGGACGGGCTCCAGTTGTTACCCACGATAGTGTGATGGTCGAAGCGCAGCGCCGGGGTCAGCATGGTGCTGTCGGTCAGCTCCATATTGTTTTCCGCAAACAGGGAGAAAATCTCTGCGGAGGTATACGGGCTGCGATCGTCGCTCATCCCTGGAATGGTCCCGCCCTGCAGGGTTTGCGAGAAGGAAGTGGAATCCTTCATGCGCTGCTGGTTCCACTCGGTGCCCAGCGTCAGGTTCTGGTTGACGATGAAATCAATCGGCAGGTTGATCTCACTGTGCAGCATGACGTCGGCCAGGTCGGTATCGGTGAATTTATCGCTGTTGAACAGCCCTTCGGTTCCTCCGGCCAGCCCTTCACCCAGACGCGAGTTGCGGGTGTGTTCGTACTGTGCCCAGTTGCTGGTGGTAATGCCGTTATCCCAGCCGCCATTCCACGTGACGGCGAAGTTCTGACGATAGATACGGTTGGTCTCTTTACCGTAGTTCTTCTTCACCAACGCATTGTCGTTGTTGGTGTTCTGGGTATCACCGGCGTAGAGGTTGTTCTGGCGGCTGTACCCCGCTTCAAACTCCAGAGACTGCATTGGCGCAAAGTCCCAACGCACCACGCCATTGATGTCTTTGTTTTCTACCCCTTCACGGCCTGCAGGCAGGGTGTTGGCATAGGCCCCGGTACGCTCGGACTGATGGCCCTGGTTGATGTCCCACGCATCGGCCTGGGTTTTGTCAAGGTTACCGTACATGCGGAAGCTGAAGTCGCCGCCCAGCGGGCCGCTCAGGCTGAAGTTGGTGCGTTTTGTGGAACCTTCATCCTTGTGTTCAGGCGCGTTCAGATAGGTGTTCCAGGAGCCGTGCCACTGGTCGTCGAATTTTTTGGTGATGATGTTCACCACGCCACCTGCCGCACCGTTGCCGTAACGCGCGGCGGCCGGGCCACGGATCACTTCAATACGCTCGATCATCTCTGGCGGCACCCAGCCGGTATCACCGCGGGTGTCGCGCTCGCCGCGCCAGCCCAGACGAATCGAGTTACGGCTGGTCACCGGCTTGCCGTCGATCAGGATCAGGGTGTTTTCCGGGCCCATACCGCGGATATCAATCTGGCGGTTGTTACCGCGCTGGCCGCTGGTGGAGTTACCGGTCAGGTTAACGCCTGGCATGGTGCGGATGATTTCAGACACGTCACGCGCGGGCGGATTTTTACGGATCTCATCGGCGGTAATGGTGGAAACCCCCGGCGCCTGCAAATTCTGCTCGGCGGCGGTGATCACCATGGTGTCTTCATGCTGCGCGGAGGCGGTATTGTCGTCTGCCATGGCAGGCAGCGCGACGCCATAAATCCCTAAATTGACCAGCAAGGCCAGAGAGTGAATCTTCTTATTCATTGGATGTCCCGCTTTTATGGTTTCTTATGAACGCGCTTCCCACAGCGCGGGCATTACGCTATTGCAAATGCAAATAGTTATCAATAATATTATCAATAAAATTTGTCCTGAAACAAAAAAGACTGTTAAACATGAGGTTAGAAGGGTGACGGTGTTAACAACGGGAAGTGAAGCCTGGTGGCAGTCGAAAAACGGCCCGGACTGGGTGCGTGAACAGGGGAAATATCGGGTCACCTTCTGGTGGCGCGATCCGGCGGGAACGCAACAGACGTCGGCGGTGAAACGCGTCTGGCTGTATATCACCGGCGTAACCGATCACCATAAAAATGCCCGCCCACAATCCCTCGAACGCATCCCGGATACCGACGTCTGGCAATGGCAGGGCGAGTTCAGCCCCCAGTGGCGTGGCAGCTACTGCTTTATCCCCTCAGAGAATACAGACGATTTTGCGCCCGATGTGTTTCACGGTGAGCAGCCGGATCGCCTGGCGCTGCGCGAAGGCTGGCGCAAGCTGCTGCCGCAGGCAATGTCCGACCCGCTTAATACCCAGAGCTGGCGAGGCGGGAGGGGACATGATGTCTCTGCACTGGAGATGCCCGACGCTCCGGTGCAGCCCGGCTGGGATCGCCCCAATACGCCATACCGGCAGCCGGTCTGCATTGACTGGCAGAGCAAGCGGCTGGGCAACCGTCGTCGCGTCTGGATATTTACCACCGGCGATGACGAGCCGGAACGCCCGCTGGCGGTGCTGCTCGACGGCCAGTTCTGGGCCGAGAGCATGCCCGTCTGGCCAGCGCTGACGGCGCTAACCCTCGGACGCAAACTGCCGCCTGCCGTCTACGTTTTAATCGATGTGATAGATATGGCGCATCGCAATAACGAATTGCCCTGCAACCCCGATTTCTGGCTGGCGGTGCAGGAAGAACTTCTCCCTCTTGTAAAACATCGCACGGCATTCAGCGACCGCGCAGACCGTACGGTGGTCGCAGGCCAGAGCTTCGGCGGTCTCTCCTCGCTTTATGCCGCACTAAACTGGCCGCAGCGTTTTGGCTGCGTGCTGAGCCAGTCCGGCTCTTACTGGTGGCCGCATCGCGGCGGGCAGCAGGAAGGGCTGCTTATCGCGCAACTGAAAGCGGGTGAGAAAACCGCACGCGGCCTGCGCATCGTCCTTGAGGCCGGGCGCAACGAGCCGCTGATTTACCGCGCAAATCAGGCCATTTACGACGAACTGCACACACAGCAGCAGGTTTACTGGCGTCAGGTTGACGGCGGACACGACGCGCTTTGCTGGCGCGGTGGGCTGACGCAGGGGCTGATGACCCTCTGGCAGCCGCTTATTCACTAACGGAGTCTGTATGGAATTCAGCAATCCTTTCGATAATCCGCAGGGGCAGTTTGCTATTTTGCGTAACGATCAGGGGCAGTACAGCCTGTGGCCGCAGCAGTGCGAATTGCCCGCAGGCTGGCGCGTGGTATGCGAAGCGCAATCGCAGGACGCATGCCAGCAGTGGCTGGCCGAACACTGGCAGACGCTCAGCCCCTCTAATTATGCGGGGGAGCATGCATGAACCGTCTGCCGCTTGTTGCCGCCCAGCCGGGCATCTGGATGGCGGAGCAGCTTTCCAGCCTGCCGAACGCCTGGAGCGTGGCACACTACACCGAACTGAAAGGCGATATTGACGCACCGCTGCTGGCAAAAGCCGTTGCCGAAGGCATGATGCAGGCCGACACTCTGCGCATGCGCTTCACCGAGGATAACGGTGAGGTGTGGCAGTGGGTGGATGCATCAATGACGCTGCCTGAACCGGAAATCGTGAATGCCGGTTCCCATGACGCCGCCGTGGCGCTGATGGACGCAGACCTTAACCAGAACCTTCGTGTCGACAGCGGTCAGCCCCTGGCGTTTCACCTGCTGATTCAGATCGGTCCGCAACACTGGTACTGGTATCAGCGCTATCACCATTTAGTGGTCGATGGCTTCAGCTTCCCGGCGATTACCCGCCAGATCGCCGCGATTTATGCCGCGTGGAAGAGGGGCGAGCCCACGCCTGACTCCCCGTTTACGCCGTTCGCCGGGGTGGTGGACGAGTATCAGCGCTACCGCGCCAGCGAGTCGTATCAGCGCGACGGCGCCTTCTGGGCTGAGCAGCGCAAACAGCTTCCTTCTCCGGTTTCGCTTTCCTCTGCGCCGCTACCTGGGCGCGCCGCCACCACCGACATCCTGCGCCTGAAAATCGCCGCCGATGGCCGCGCCTTCAGCCAGCTTGCGCAGGCCGCAGGACAGGTACAGCGCACCGATCTAGTGCTTGCGCTGGTGGCGCTGTGGCTGGGCCGTCTCACCGGACGGCTGGACTACGCCGCCGGGTTTATCTTTATGCGCCGCATGGGCTCCGCTGCGCTGACCGCGACCGGCCCGGTGCTCAACGTGCTGCCGCTGGCGGTGAACATTCATCCGCAGGAGAGCCTGCCGGAACTGGCGCAGCGCCTGGCAAACCAGTTGAAAAAAATGCGTCGCCACCAGCGCTACGACGCCGAGCAGATCGTGCGCGACAGCGGGCGTGCTGCGGGGGATGAAGCCCTGTTCGGCCCGGTGCTCAACGTCAAGGTATTCGATTATCAGCTGGATATCGCTGGCGTGGAGGCCACCACCCACACGCTGGCCACCGGCCCGGTGAACGATCTGGAGCTGGCATTGTTCCCGGACGAGCAGGGCGGGCTAAGCATTGAGATCCTCGCCAATAAACAGCGCTACGATGAAACCACGCTGGCCCGTCACGTGGCGCGCCTGAATGCGATGTTGACGCAATTTGCCGCTAACCCGGACCTGCGCTGCGGTGAGGTTGAAACGGTCTCAGAGCAGGAATACCAGCAGCTTACACGCATCAACGATACCGGGCTGGCGCTACCGTCCACCACGCTTGCGGAACTGGTGGCGGAACAGGCGAGCAAAACGCCGGACGCGCCCGCACTGGCGGATGCGCACATCGAGCTCAGCTATCGCCAGATGCGCGAGCAGGTGGTGGCACTGGCGCATCTGTTGCGTGAGCGCGGCGTGAAACCGGGCGACAGCGTGGCGGTGGCGCTGCCGCGCTCGGTATTCCTGACGTTAGCACTGCACGGCATTGTGGAGGCGGGAGCCGCGTGGTTGCCGCTGGATACCGGCTACCCGGACGATCGTCTGCGGATGATGCTGGAGGACGCGAAGCCGTCGCTGCTTATCACCACCGACGAACAGCGTCCGCGTTTTAGCGATCTGTCCGTCGGGACGTTTAGTTACAACACACTATTACCGGCTGCGGAGGCTGAACCGCTGCGGCTGGCGAAGCCGGAGCAGACGGCGTACATCATCTTTACGTCGGGCTCGACAGGGCGTCCGAAAGGGGTAATGGTCGGGCATACTGCCATCGTTAACCGTCTGAAATGGATGCAGGATCACTACCCGCTGACGGCGTGCGACGTGGTGGCACAAAAAACACCGTGCAGCTTTGACGTGTCGGTCTGGGAGTTCTGGTGGCCGTTTATCGCCGGGGCGAAGCTGGTGATGGCCGAGCCGGACGCGCACCGTGATCCTCAGGCCATGCAGCAATTCTTTGCGCACTATGGCGTCACCACCACCCACTTTGTGCCGTCGATGCTGGCGGCGTTTGTCGCCTCGCTGACGCCGGAAAACGCCGACTGCTGTAAGAGCCTCAGGCAGGTATTCTGCAGCGGGGAAGCACTGCCGACGGAACTTTGTCGCGAATGGGAGCGGCTCACCCACGTGCCGCTGCATAACCTCTACGGCCCGACGGAAGCGGCGGTGGACGTTAGCTGGTATCCGGCATTTGGACCAGAGCTGGCGGCAGTTACAGGTAACAGCGTGCCGATCGGTTTCCCGGTATGGAACACCGGGTTGCGGATCCTGGATGCGATGATGCGCCCGGTACCGTTTGGCGTGGCGGGCGATCTCTATCTCACCGGCATTCAGCTGGCGCAGGGGTATCTGGGGCGTCCGGATCTCACCGCCAGCCGCTTTATTGCCGATCCGTTCGCGCCGGGCGAGCGGATGTACCGTACCGGTGACGTCGCCCGCTGGCTGGACAACGGCGCGGTGGAGTATTTAGGCCGCAGCGACGACCAGCTGATAATTCGCGGCCAGCGCATCGAGCTTGGCGAAATCGACCGGGCGATGCTGGCGCTGCCCGACGTGGCTCAGGCGGTGGCGCACGCCTGCGTGTTCAACCAGGCGGCGGCCACGGGCGGCGATGCCCGTCAGCTGGTGGGATATGTGGTTTCTGAATCCGGCTTACCGCTGGATCGCGACGCGCTGCTTGCCTCACTCAGATCGCAATTGCCGCCGCATATGGTGCCGGTAGTGTTACTGCAAATCAGCGCACTGCCGTTAAGCGCAAACGGCAAACTGGATCGCAAGGCGCTGCCGCTGCCGGAACTGACCAGCAAAACCAGCGGACGCGCACCGGAAAGTGCAACCGAAATTGCCGTCTCGCAGGCGTTTGCGTCTTTGCTGGGCTGCGCGGTAAACGACATCGAAGCCGACTTCTTTGCCCTCGGCGGCCACTCGCTGCTGGCGATGCGCCTGGCCGCACAGCTCAGCCGTACGTTCGCCCGCAAGGTGACGCCGGGGCAGATAATGGTCGCCTCTACGGTCAGCAGGCTGAGTGCTCTGCTGGATTCGCCGATAAGCGACGAGCAGGCACAGCGTCTGGGTTATGAAACCTTGCTGCCGCTGCGCGAAAGCGACGGCCCGACGCTGTTCTGCTTCCATCCGGCTTCCGGTTTTGCCTGGCAGTTCAGCGTGCTGGCGCGCTACCTTACCCCGCGCTGGTCCATTACCGGAATTCAGTCGCCGCGCCCGGAGGGGCCGATGCAGCAGTGTGCGGATCTGGATGGGGTGATTGAACATCATCTGACTACGTTACGTGCCCGGCAGCCCCACGGGCCGTATTACCTGTTCGGCTACTCGCTTGGCGGTACGCTGGCGCAGGGGATTGCTGCGCGTCTGCGTGAACAGGGCGAAACCGTCGCCTTCCTGGGTCTGCTGGATACCTGGCCACCGGAAACCCAGAACTGGGCGGAAAAAGAGGCCAACGGACTCGACCCGGCGGTGCTGGCCGAAATTGAGCGCGAGCGACAGGCGTTTATCGCCGCCCAGCAGGGGCAGGGCTCCAGCGCGCTATTCAACGCCATTGAAGGTAACTACGCCGACGCGGTGCGGCTGCTCACCACGGCGCACAGCTCGCGGTTTGACGGGAAAGCAACGCTGTTTGTTGCCGAGCGCACGCGAACGATGGATCCGCAGGTGGCGTGGTCGCCGTGGGTAAATGAACTGGAGGTATACAGCCAGGATTGTGCCCACGTGGACATCATTTCGCCGCAGGCGTTTGAGAAGATTGGGCCGGTGTTGCAGAAGATGTTGGGGGAGTGATTTCCCCTCACCCTAACCCTCTCCCACGGGGAGAGGGGATGGTTTGCTCCCTCTCCCTGTGGGAGAGGGCCGGGGTGAGGGCATCAGCGCGCACGCTTTCCAAGCGGCACCACCAGCGGCGTGCCCGCTACCGGGTCGTCAATAATCATGCAGCGCATGCCGTAGATCCGCTCGATAAGCGCCGGCGTCACAATCTCCTTCGGCGCGCCCTGCGCCACAATTTCGCCGTCGCGCAGTGCAATTAAATGCGTGGCATAGCGGCAGGCCTGATTCAAATCATGCAGCACCGCCGCCAGGGTGTAACCCTGCGTGCGGTTGAGCTCGCTCAGCAACTCGAGCAGATCGATCTGATGGCTGATATCAAGCCAGGTCGTCGGTTCATCCAGCAGCATAATGGAGGTCTCCTGCGCCAGCACCATCGCGATCCACGCCCGTTGACGCTGGCCGCCGGAAAGGGTGTCCACGCTCTGCCGGGCGAGGTCCGTAATGCCCGTTGCCTGCATCGCGCGGTTAACCGCGTCTTCATCTTCCTTGCGCCAGCGGGTAAACAGCGGCTGGTGCGGATAGCGTCCGCGTGAGACCAGCTCCTGCACCGTGATGTCTCCCGGCGTGGTGGCGTTTTGCGCCAGCAGCCCGATGCGCCTGGCCACCTCTTTACTGGCAAAGCGCTGGATCTGCTCGCCGTCGAGGAATACGTGGCCTTCAACCGGTGTCATCAGGCGGCTGAGGGTGCGCAGCAGGGTCGACTTGCCGCAGCCGTTCGGGCCGATAATCGCCGTGAAATGGCCGTCAGGAATGTTGACGGTTAAGTCATGGGCAACGATTTTTTTGCCGTAACCGAGAGTAAGGCTTTCGCCGCGCAAGCGGGGGGTTGAATCGGTCATTTCTTGCGTGACTCCTGAACGAGCAAGACGATGAGGTAAATCCCGCCAAGGCTGACGGTGACAACGCCCACCGGAAGTTGATAAGGCATAAACAGCCGCTGGGCGCAGAGATCGGCGGCCAACAGTAACATTGAGCCGCACAGCGCCGCCTGGGTTAAGCCCCAGCGGGCCGTACCGCTAAGACGACGCGCAATGTGCGGGGCGACAAGGGCGATAAAGGAGATGGGGCCGGCAATCGCGGTGGAGGCCGCGGTGAGCAACACGGCGACCAGCATCAGCATCAGACGCGAACGCTCAACGCCGACCCCCAGCGCACAGGCGCTGTCGTCACCCATTTCCAGCAGCCGCATGCGCCGCACCAGCAGCAGCGCGGCGATAAACATCAGCAGAATCAATGGCGCGGCAGGCCAGACTTTGCCCCAGGTCAGGCCGTTGAGGGAACCGGCATACCACAGCCCGGCCGACAGCGCTGTTTCCAGCGAAGCCTGCAGCAGCAGCCAGGTATTGAACGCCATCAGCATGGCACGCACGCCGATACCGATAATGATCAGGCGGAAAGTGTCGATACCGTTGCGCCAGGCAAGCAGCCAGATCACCAGCGCGGTCAGTATCCCGCCGGTCATCGCCGTCACGGTGATGGCCGTCAGATGCTGACCAAACAGCACCATCGCGACCAGCACGCCGCTCCAGGCGCCGGTGTTGAGACCCATTACATCCGGGCTACCGAGCGGATTGCGCATCAGCGACTGGAAAATCGCGCCGCTGACGCCAAGCGCGGCACCCACCAGTATCGCCATTGCTACGCGCGGCAGTCGCCACTCCGTCACCACCATCGTGACAGCGCGCGGGGCGCTGCCGGTGAGCGCGTTAAACACCTGGGCCAGATCGAGCGTCACTGCGCCGCTGCACAGGCTTGCGATCGCCAGCATCAGAATGGCGATAACCAACAGCGAAACGCTGACGATCAAACGACGAGAGGGGGCCATCATGCGCCACCTCCGCGTTTACGTCGTACCAGGAAGATCAGGACCGGCGCGCCGATAAAGGCACTCACCACCGAAACGCGCAGTTCGCCGGGAACCAGAAGACGCCCGACAACATCAGCGAACAAGAGCAGGGCCGGGGTTGCCAGCAGCGTCACCGGCAGCGACCAGCGGTGATCGGCCCCCACCAGCCAGCGCGACAGATGCGGCATCATCAGCCCGATAAAGGCAATCGGGCCGACCACTGCCGTCGCACTGCCGCACAGCACGGTGATGACCACTAATCCCGTCAACTGGGTTCGTGCCACGCGGTTGCCGAGCGCGGTAGCGGTGTCGCTGCCAAGGCTCAGGCTGTTCAGCGCCCGGCTTAAACCGAGTGCCACGGCGGCGGCAATCATCACCGGGATGACCACCACCTTAAGCGTCTCCAGCGTGCGGATATCCAGCGAACCGGCCTGCCAGAAGCGGAGCTGATCGTAAACGTCCGGGTTAAGCAGGGCGATGCCGTTAGATAACCCTTCCAGCACGGCGGCAAGCGCCACGCCCGCCAGCGTCAGACGTACCGGGCTAAGCTGCCCGCCGCCCTGGCTGCCAGTGAAGGCGACAATCAGCGAGGCCGCCAGCGCGCCGCAAAAGGCCATTACCAATTGTTCTGAGGGAGAGGTAAACCCGAACAGCGCCGCACCAAGCACAATGGCAAAGCTGGCACCGCTATTCACGCCAAGAATGCCGGGGTCGGCCAGCGGGTTGCGGGTAAGGGTTTGCATAAGTGCCCCCGCAAGGCCCAGTGCGCCACCGGCAAGTAATCCGGCCAGGGTACGGGGCAGGCGGGCATCCAGCACGATGGTGCAGTCGGCGCTCTGACAGGTACCAAAGAGCGCATCAACAATCACGGAGGCGGGCAGCGGTTTCGCACCAACCAGCAGACTGAGCGCCATCGCAAGGATTAACAGCAGCAATAACACGGGCACGGCAACGGCGCGCACCGCAGAAGAAGAGGAAAACGACATAGCAACATCCATGATTTGATAATGATAGTGATTATCGTTATCTATCTTATTTGGCTATGTTAGCATGTGCGCCCATGGAATGGGTAGAAATAGACTCAAGGTCTTGTCATGAATCAAAAATCCTGGCTGATTAACCTCAGCCTGCTGAAGACGCACCCGGCGTATCGCGCCGTGTTTATCGCGCGTTTTATCTCCATTTTGTCCCTCGGCCTGCTCGGAGTTGCCGTCCCGGTACAGATCCAGACGTTGACGCACTCCAGCTGGCTGGTCGGGCTGTCGGTCACCTTAACCGGCGGGGCGATGTTTATCGGTCTGATGATCGGCGGCGTGCTGGCCGACAGGTACGAACGCAAGAAGCTGATCCTGCTGGCACGCGGCACCTGCGGGGTGGGGTTTATCGGATTGTGCCTGAACGCAATGCTGCCAGAACCCTCCTTACTCGCCATTTACGCCCTCGGGCTGTGGGATGGTTTCTTTGCTTCGTTAGGCGTGACGGCGCTGCTGGCCGCCACGCCCGCGCTGGTAGGGCGTGAGAATTTGATGCAGGCGGGGGCAATTACCATGCTTACCGTCCGTCTTGGCTCGGTGATATCGCCGATGGTGGGCGGCCTGCTGCTGGCCACCGGTAACGTGGCGTGGAACTACGGCCTCGCGGCTGCGGGGACGTTTATTACCACCTTAACCTTGCTGCGTCTGCCGCTTCTGCCACCGCCACCGCAGCCGCGTGAGCATCCGCTGAAATCGCTGATGGCGGCGATCCGGTTTCTGTTCAGCAACCCGCTGATTGGTGGTATTGCGCTGCTCGGTGGTCTGCTGACGATGGCGAGCGCCGTACGCGTGCTGTACCCGGCGCTGGCGGGGGTGTGGCAGATGAGCGCCTCAGAGATTGGCGTGCTGTACGCCGCCATTCCGCTCGGCGCGGCGTGTGGTGCGCTAACCAGCGGCAGGCTGGCGCAGAGCGCGCGTCCAGGGTTGATTATGCTGTTGACGACACTGGCGTCGTTTATCGCGATGGGGTTCTTCAGCCTGATGCCGGTCTGGGCGCTGGGTGTGCTGTGTCTGGTGCTCTTCGGCTGGCTGAGCGCCATCAGTTCTCTGTTGCAGTACACCCTGATCCAGACCCAGACGCCGGAGGGGATGCTCGGGCGCATCAACGGCCTGTGGACCGCGCAAAACGTGACGGGCGATGCCATTGGCGCGGCGATCCTCGGTGGGCTGGGGGCCGTCATGACACCGGTGGCTTCGGCGAGCACCAGCGGGTTTGCGTTAGCCGTTGTAGGTGGGATCCTGTTAATGGTATTAGCAGAATTGCGCCGGTTCCGGCAGGAGGTTGTATTGAACGACGGTGCGGCCTGATGCCCTCACCCCGCCCCTCTCCCACGGGGAGAGGGAGGGAAAATGCCTACTTAAACAATGCATTTAATCTCTCTAACACCAGCATCGCGCTGTAATAATCCAGGCGGAACGTCTCCGTTCCCAGTGCCCACACGCGTTTATTCTTCACCGCAGGCAGGTGAGCCAGCAGCGGGTTGGCGTAAATCGCTTCAACGTCTTTTTGATCGCCGGCAAACAGGAACAGGCCTTCACCGTTCAGCCCGGTAGCCAGATTTTCACCGCCTAACTGGATGATGTCGTGACGTTTGCCCTGACTTTTTGATGTGTGCAGCCCGGCAGGCAGTTCGGCCAGGGTAAAGCCTAACTGGTGCAACAGCTGGCCCTGGGCAGACTCCGCGGTCCACAGGTTAGCGCTGTGCGCGGCAGCGGTGTAAACAATGGCGTTCACCGGCTGCGGCGGCAGCGTCATCTGCTGTTTCACCTGCGCGAGTTGTTTATCGAATGCTGTAATGCGTTCGGCGGCCTGTTTTTCCTGTCCGGTTATCGTGCCTAACTGCTTCAGCAGTTCCTGCCAGATTTTGTCGTCGTAGTTGATGATGAGCGTCGGCGCGATGGCGGAGAGCTGATCGTACAACGCCAGGGCCGAATCTCCGCCGGTCGCGCTAATCAGAATCAGATCCGGCATCTGCGCCGCCACCGCTTCCGCGCTCGGCTCGCCAATGTACAGGCGCGCCACGTTGCGCTGTTTCGCAATATCACCCCACTGACGTAAAAAGCCCTGCGCATCCGCCACGCGGTTATTGGGCGTAGTCGCCCCGCTGGCCACTACCGGAGCGTCAATCGCCAGCAAAGAGCCGGTCAGGGTCACGCTGGTGGAGACAATGCGCGTGGGTTTGCTCTCCAGGGTATGCACGCCGCGGCTGTCGGTTACCTGACGCGGCCAGTCGGCGGCGATGGCTGAGGTTAGTCCTAAAACAAAACATCCCGTTAAAAGAAGGGCATTACGGCAAACGGCGGGGAATTTCACAACGCGGCATCCTGTTCTCTTTGAAGTTAATGCTTCTCATTTTCATGATTGCGGCGAGGGGATGCAAGCGATACTCGCACAAGATGTTCGCTCTGCGGTTGACACCGGCGCGATGTGGGATTAGGTTAGCCAACGAAAATATAAATGATAATCATTATTGCTTCTTTTATCATTTTATGGAGGATGATATGGATACGTCCCTGGCTGAGGAAGTTCAGCACACCGCGACCACGCTGCCATCAGACAGCTTTTTCTTTATGTCGCCTTACCGCAGTTTTACCACGTCAGGCTGTTTTTCCCGTTTCTCTGAACCCGCCGAGGGCGGTGATAATCCGTCGGGGGCCTTCCAGCAGAAACTGGCTCAGGCTTTCCGCAACGCGAAGGCCAGCGGCATTGCCCATCCCGTGATGGTGGGAGCCATCCCGTTCGATACCCGCAAGCCCTCATCCCTGTTTATTCCGCAGCACTGGCAGACCTTTTCGCGCCCGGCGCGTCAGCAGTCCGCGCGCTATTTCTCTGCTTCTCAGACGTTGAACGTGGAAACCCGCACTGAGATCCCGCCGCAGCCCGTGTTTGAAGAGATGGTTGCCCGTGCGGCAGCGCTCACCGCCACGCCACAGGTGAACAAAGTGGTGCTGTCGAGGCTGATTGATATTGCGACGGATAAAAAGATTGATAGCGGCGCGCTGATGGAGCGACTGATCGCCCAGAATCCGGCCAGCTTCAACTTCCATGTGCCGCTGGAAGATGGCGGCGTGCTGCTGGGCGCGAGCCCGGAACTGCTGCTGCGTAAAGAGGGGACACACTTTAGCTCTCTGCCGCTGGCGGGCTCTGCGCGTCGTCAGCCGGATGACGTGCTGGATCGCGAGGCGGGTAATAAGCTGCTGGCCTCCGAGAAGGATCGCCACGAGCACGATCTGGTGACCCAGGCGATGAAAGCCATTCTGGCACCGCGCAGCCATAATCTCAGCATGCCAGCTTCCCCGCAGCTGATCACCACCCCAACGCTCTGGCATCTGGCGACGCCAGTGGAAGGGGAGGCCCGTGAAAATGAGAACGCCCTGACCCTGGCCTGTCTGCTGCACCCGACGCCTGCGCTGAGCGGTTTCCCGCATCAGGCGGCAAAAGAGCTGATTGCCGGGCTGGAGCCGTTCGACCGCGAACTGTTTGGCGGCATCGTTGGCTGGTGTGACAGCGAAGGCAACGGCGAGTGGGTGGTGACCATCCGCTGCGCGCGTTTGCTTAAAAATCGCGTTCGCCTGTTTGCCGGTGCGGGCATTGTGCCAGCCTCCTCCCCGGTGGGCGAGTGGCGCGAAACCGGGGTGAAGCTCTCCACCATGCTCAACGTTTTTGGTTTGCACTGAGGAATCATCATGACCATCCCCTTTACCCGTTGGCCTGAGGAGTTTGCCCGGCGCTACCGTGAAAAAGGCTACTGGCAGGATCTACCGCTGACCCACATTCTGACCGACCACGCGGAGAAAGATACCGTCGCCATTATTGACGGTGAACGTCACCTGACCTGGCGCGCGTTCAACCAGGCGGTGAATAACCTGGCCTCCGCCCTGCAGGGGCAAGGCGTGCGTCGTGGCGAGACCGCGCTGGTTCAGCTCGGCAACGTGGCTGAGTTTTACATCACCTTTTTCGCGCTTCTGCAGGTGGGTGTGGCTCCGGTGAACGCGCTTTTCAGCCACCAACGTAACGAGCTGAACGCCTACGCCGCACAGATCAAACCCGCGCTGCTGATTGCCGACCGCGAGCACGCCCTGTTTGCAGGCGATGATTTCCTGAACCGTTTTGTGGATGAACATCGCTCTGTGCGTGTTGTCCTGCTGCGTGGCGATAACGGCGCACATGCCCTGGAGGCGGCCATCGCCCACCCGGCGGCCCATTTTATCCCCAATCCCACGCCCGCCGACGAAGTGGCGTTCTTTCAGCTTTCAGGCGGCAGTACCGGCACGCCAAAGCTGATCCCGCGTACGCATAACGATTACGACTACAGCATTCGTCGCAGCAACGAAATTTGCGGCATTACCGCGGATACCCGCTATCTGAATGCGCTACCGGCGGCCCATAACTACGCCATGAGTTCCCCGGGTTCGTTAGGGGTATTCATGGCTGGTGGCTGCGTGGTGCTGGCGCACGATCCGAGCGCCACGATCTGCTTCCCGCTGATTGAACGCCATCAAATTAACGTCACCTCGCTGGTGCCCCCGGCGGTCAGCCTGTGGTTGCAGGCGATTGCCGACGGCGCGGGCAATGCGCAGCTTAAATCGCTGAAGCTGCTGCAGGTGGGGGGCGCACGCCTCTCCGCCACGCTCGCCGCGCGCATTCCGGCGGAAATTGGCTGCCAGCTACAGCAGGTGTTCGGCATGGCGGAAGGGCTGGTGAATTACACCGCTCTCGACGATACCCCGGAGCGCATCATCCACAACCAGGGCCGTCCGATGTGCCCGGATGACGAAGTATGGGTGGCGGACGAGCAAGGCAACCCGCTGCCGCGTGGCGAAACAGGACGTCTGATGACCCGTGGGCCGTACACCTTCCGCGGCTATTTCAACAGCCCGGAACACAACGCCAGCGCCTTTGATGCCAACGGTTTTTACTGCTCCGGCGATCTGATTGCCATCGACGAGCAGGGGTACATCACCGTGCAGGGGCGCGAGAAAGATCAGATCAACCGCGGCGGGGAGAAGATCGCCGCTGAAGAGATCGAAAACCTGCTGCTGCGCCATGAGGCGGTGATCCACGCCGCGCTGGTGAGCATGGAGGACAGCCTGTTGGGCGAGAAAAGCTGCGCGTTTCTGGTGGTGAAACAGCCGCTGCGCGCGGTTGAGGTGCGTCGCTTCCTGCGCGAGCAGGGCGTTGCCGAATTCAAACTGCCGGATCGCGTGGAGAGCGTGGATGCGCTGCCGTTAACGCCGGTCGGCAAAGTCGATAAGAAACAGTTGCGCCTGTGGATCGCTGAACGCGCCCGGGCCTGAGGAACAGAGTATGGCTATTCCAAAATTAACCGCTTACGCGCTGCCAACTGCCGCAGAGTTGCCGACAAGTAAAGTGAACTGGGCGTTTGAGCCTGAACGTGCCGCGCTGCTGATCCACGATATGCAGGAGTATTTCCTGAACTTCTGGGGCGAAAACAGCGCGATGATGCAGCAGGTGGTGGCGAACATCGCCAGGCTGCGCGCGTACTGTAAAGCGCACAACATTCCGGTTTACTACACCGCCCAGCCGAAAGAGCAGAGCGACGAAGACCGCGCCCTGCTGAATGACATGTGGGGCCCGGGCCTGACCCGCTCCCCGGAGCAGCAGCGCATCGTCGCTGAACTGACCCCGGATGAAGCGGACACCGTGCTGGTGAAGTGGCGCTATAGCGCGTTTCATCGCTCGCCGCTGGAGCTGATGCTGAAAGAGACAGGCCGCAATCAGCTGCTGATCACCGGCGTGTATGCTCACATCGGCTGCATGACCACCGCCACCGATGCGTTTATGCGCGACATCAAACCCTTCTTTATTGCCGACGCGCTGGCAGATTTCACCCGCGAAGAGCATCTGATGTCGCTTAATTATGTGGCGGGGCGTTCCGGCCGCGTGGTGATGACCGATGACCTGTTGCCGTCGGTTCCGGCCTCAAAAGCGGCGCTGCGTGAGCTCATCCTGCCATTACTCGATGAAACCGACGAACCGATGGATGACGAAAACCTGATCGACTACGGCCTGGATTCGGTGCGCATGATGGCGCTCGCCGCACGCTGGCGTAAAGTCCACGGCGATATCGATTTCGTGATGCTGGCAAAAAATCCGACCCTCGACGCCTGGTGGGCGCTACTCTCCCGCGAGGTGCAGTAATGGTTTTTGATTTCACCGGCAAAGCCGTCTGGGTGACAGGGGCGGGTAAAGGGATTGGTTATGCGACGGCGCTGGCCTTTGCCGACGCGGGCGCGAAGGTGACCGGATTCGATCTGGCCTTCCCGCAGGGGAATTATCCGTTTGCTACCCAAACGCTGGACGTATCTGACGCGGCGCAGGTGAGCGATGTCTGCGGGCGCTTGCTCGCCGTAGAGGAACGTCTGGACATACTGGTCAACGCCGCCGGCATTCTGCGCATGGGCGCCACGGACCAGCTTTCGCAGGAGGACTGGCAGCAGACGTTTGCGGTCAACGTTGGTGGGGCGTTTAACCTCTTTCAACAGACGATGAGCCAGTTCCGTCGTCAGCAGAGTGGGGCGATTGTCACCGTGGCGTCCGACGCGGCCCACACGCCGCGCATTGGGATGAGTGCCTATGGCGCCTCGAAAGCGGCGCTGAAAAGCCTGGCCCTCACCGTCGGGCTGGAGCTGGCGGGCAGCGGCGTGCGCTGTAATCTGGTGTCGCCGGGGTCAACGGATACCGATATGCAGCGCACCCTGTGGACCTGCGACGATGCGGAGCAGCAGCGCATTCGCGGTTTTGGCGAGCAGTTTAAGCTGGGGATCCCGCTGGGGAAAATTGCCCGTCCTCAGGAGATTACCAGCACGATCCTGTTCCTGGCCTCCGATGCTGCCAGCCATATCACCCTGCAGGATATCGTGGTGGACGGCGGCTCCACGCTGGGGGCGTAATGATCTGGAAACGCCATTTATCGTTAGATGCGCTGAACGCCACCAGCCAGAACACGCTGGTGGCGCATCTGGGCATCGTTTATACCCGCCTTGGCGACGATACGCTGGAAGCGGAAATGCCGGTGGATGCGCGCACCCATCAGCCGTTTGGCCTGCTGCACGGTGGCGCGTCGGCGGCGCTGGCGGAAACGCTGGGCTCGATGGCCGGTTTTCTGATGACCCGCGACGGGCAGAACGTGGTGGGAACGGAGCTGAATGCTACCCATCATCGTGCGGTAGCGCAGGGGACCGTGCGCGGCGTGTGTCAGCCGCTGCATCTGGGTCGATCCAGCCAGAGTTGGGAGATTGTGGTGTTCGACGAGCAGGGACGGCGGTGCTGTACCTGCCGGTTGAGTACGATGGTGCTGGGGTAATGTTGTGCGGCCTGTTGCCCTCACCCTAACCCTCTCCCACGGGCTGAGGGTTCCCCAGAAAAATGAAAAGCACGATGAAGTGTGATCTACTGGTTGCGCTAACAAATCAGAAGAGACCTCATCGTG
>JABLTH010038980.1_pt1 | contig 74640 bp, 64 predicted proteins | sample 7875711 | NCBI WGS metagenome assembly JABLTH01 (sample SAMN14941262, study PRJNA633318) | bioreactor metagenome | isolation source: bioreactor | place: China | collected 2019-03-05 | reverse complement strand
GGGCGTCCGCCTGCAGCTGATAGACCGTGTTGTTGGGCAGACCCTCCTCCCCGGCGTCCCCCAGGACCTGCCACTTCGGCTGCGCCGCGGCGGGGTCGAAGGCGACGAGCCCTCCGCCCTCGGTCCCCGCCAGCAGCCATTCCCTCCCCTGCACCGTCACGGCCAGCAGGCTCATGACCGTGTTGTTCGGAAGCCCCCTGCGCGTGTCGAAGGCCTCCACCTTCCCGTCCCGGAGCCTCAGCAGCCCGCCGTTCTCCGTGCCGATCCAGGTGACCGTTCCGCCCCCCGTCCAGGCCAGGGAATGGCCGTGCTCGGTGGGGAGCCCCTGCTCGCGCCCGAGGTGCGACCAGGTCCCGCCCTCGAGCTTCCACACGCCCGAATCCCCGCTGACCGCCCAGAGGCGGGGCCGCCCCTGGGGGTCCTGGTCCCTTCGCAGCACCCGCACGCCGCTCACCTGCAGCCGGGGCGGGACGGTGAACCGGGACCAGCGCCTGCCGTCGTAGCGCCAGATCCCCGAACCCTGGACCCCCGCCAGCAGCACGTGCCTCCCCGGCGCCTCCGGCCATTCCAGGAGGGCCATGACGCTCGGGATGGGAAGGCCTTCCTTCGCACCGTGGAAGCGCCACCCTCCCTCCCGGAATTCCGCGACCCCCAGGCTGCGGGTGCCCAGCCAGAGGGTGCGCGGCAGGCCGGGCCCCTCGGTCACGCAAAGCCCGTAGACCGAGGGATCCACCAGGCCCGCCCCCCGCCCGAAGCTCCGCCAGCGGCCGAATTCCAGGGTGGCCAGGCCGGCATCGGTGCCCACGAGCAGGGCCCGGGTGCCGTCGCTGCCCTCCACCGGAAGGAGGGACCAGATGAAGGCGCTGGGGAGCCCCTCGGCCGGACCGAAAACGCGCCAGCGGCCGTCCTCCAGGACACCGAGGCCTGCGGTGTCCGTGCCCACCCAGAGCGCCTCCCCGCCCCGCCGCGGGTGCGTGCGCACCGCCGCGGTGATCCGGCTGCCGGCGAGGGCGTCGGGTAGGGCCACCGGCCGCCAGCCCTCCGGGCCCCGCCGGAACAGGCCCTTGGATGTCCCCGCCAGGTCTTCCCAGAGGCTGCCCACCGCCACGCCCGCTAGTTCCGGCTCGCTGCGCCAGCGTCCCTTCTCCAGCACCGCCAAGCCCCCGGCGGTGCCCGCCCAGAGGCGTCCACCGGCATCGCGGCTGAGGCAGAGGACCCGGTCCGAGGGAAGGCCCTCGGGGATCCCCACCTTGCGCCAGGTCCGCCCGTCGTGGTGGCGGATGCCCGCATCCGGCGTGGCAGCCCAGACCTGGCCCTGGAAGGCCACCACATCATTCATCCGGCCCTCGCCGGCCTCGGGCACACGCTCCCAGGCCAGTCCGCGGGAACGCGCAAGGCCGCCGTCCTGGCGGGCCGCCCATACCGTGCCGTCCTCCCCCACGGAGACCTTGCGCAGGAAGTTGCTCCGGCTGCGGTCGGGCATCGCGAAACTGCGCCAGCGCTGCCCGTTGAAGACCGCTGCGCCGTCCTGGGTCGCCACCCAGATCCGGCCCTCGCGGTCCTGGTCGAGGGACATGACGGAGTTCTGGGGAAGGCCTTCCTGGCTGGTGGTGATGCGGAAGGCGGGCAGCGCAGTGCGGGCGGGGTCGAAGGCCTGGGCGCCCAGGCTCGCGCCGGTCCCCGGCAGCAGGGCGAGCATGGCGGGCAGCAGGCGGGAGCGCGGGCGTCGCATGGAGGGAAAGGGCACCTGGGACGACTCTAGCGCGGGGCGCCTCCCCGGTCGTCGGGGGCCGCGTGGCACAATGAATGCAGAGGTGCCCATGTACGAGGCGTTGAAGCAGTCAGACGGCGAGGTCTACACCGCCCTGGAGATGGAAATCCAGCGCCAGCGCCACCACCTGGAGCTCATCGCCTCCGAGAACTACGTGAGCCTCGCCGTCCTCGAGGCCATGGGCTCCCACTTCACCAACAAGTACGCGGAGGGGTACCCGGGGCGCCGTTACTACGGCGGCTGCGTCCACGCCGACACGGTGGAGAACCTGGCCCGGGACCGGGCGAAGGCGCTCTTCGGGGCCGAGCACGCCAACGTGCAGCCCCACAGCGGCGCCCAGGCCAACATGGCGGTCTACATGGCCATGCTGAAGCCCGGAGACACCGTGCTGGGCCTCGATCTGGCCCATGGCGGCCACCTCACCCACGGCCACCCTCTCAACAGCAGCGGCATCCTCTATCAATTCAAGGGGTACCACGTCCGCCGCGAGGACGAGCGCGTGGACATGGACGAGGTGCGCGCCCTCGCCCGGGAGCACAAGCCCCGCATGATCGTGGCGGGGGCCTCGGCCTATCCCCGCACCTGGGACTTCAAGGCCTTCCGCGACATCGCCGACGAGGTGGGCGCGCTGCTCATGGTGGACATGGCCCACTTCGCGGGCCTGGTGGCCACGGGCCACCACCCCTCCCCGGTGCCCTACGCCGACTTCACCACCACCACCACCCACAAGACCCTGCGGGGTCCCCGCGGCGGCCTCATCCTCTGCAGGGAGGCCTACGCCAAGGACCTGGACCGCGCCCTCTTCCCCGGCGTCCAGGGCGGGCAGCTCATGCACGTCATCGCCGCCAAGGCCGTGGCCTTCGGCGAAGCCCTCCGGCCCGAGTTCAAGACCTACAGCGCCCAGGTCATCGCCAACGCCCAGGCCCTGGCCAGGGGCCTCGCCGGGCGCGGCTGGCGCATCGTCAGCGGCGGCACCGACAACCACCTCATGCTCGTGGACGTCTTCCAGCGGGGCATCCTGGGCAGCGAGGCGGAGAAGGCCCTCGACAAGGCGGGCATCACCACCAACAAGAACGGCATCCCCTTCGACCCCAACCCGCCCCTCAAGCCCAGCGGCATCCGCCTGGGCACCCCCGCGCTCACCAGCCGGGGCATGAAGGAGGGCGAGATGGACGCCATCGCGGGCTGGATCGACCGCGCCCTCCGGGCCAAGGACGACGAGGCCGGCCTGGCGGCCCTCCAGGCCGAGGTCTTCGCGTTGTCGGAGCAGTTCCCCATCCCGGCCTGAGGGCCCTTTCAGGGGCGGAGGGCTCCCCTGGGGGGGGCATTGCCCTGGCCCCGGCCCGCTTCACGCCCCATCCTGGGGCCCATGTCCCGCCCGCTGCCCCTCCTCGCGTCCCTTCTCGTCCTCGTCCTCGGCTGCGGCGGCGGCGGTTCCTCCCCGGGCCCCGCCGGCTCCAGTCCCGCCCCGGACCCGTCCCGGGCCGCGGCCCTGCTCGGCAGCGTCCCCCGGGACGGCGTGGCCGGCTGCTGGGGCTACACCGCCCCCGACGGCGGCCGCTACGCCCTGATGGGCACCGCCAAGGGCGTCCTGGTGGTGGATCTCCGCGACCCGGCCGCGCCGCGGGTGGTCGCCGAGGTGGACGGCCCCACCGACACCAGGGTGCCAGGGGTGTACTGGCGGGAGATGCGCGTCCACGGCCGCTACGCCTACATCTGCTCCGAGCAGACCAACGTCCGGGGCGGCGTGATGATCCTGGACCTCGCCGGCCTTCCGGCCTCCGTGCGTTTCGTCCGCAGCTTCACCCCGCGGGATGGCCTCCTCAACGCCCACACCCTGGACATCGACCCCGCCAGCGGCCTGCTCTACCTCCAGCGCTACACCAGCCAGGCGGCGCCCGGCGAGCGCCCCCTGCCCCACGACGACGAGCCCTTCGGCAGCGCGGGCAACGGCTCCATCGAGGTCTGGGACCTGAAGACGGACCCGGAGAACCCCGCCTACCTGACCACCTTCAACCAGAACCACTTCGTCCACGACATGACGGCCCGGGGCGGCCGGTGCTACGTGGCGGAGGGCTACGACAGCGCCTTCTCCGTCTGGGACGTGTCCGACCCGCGCCATCCCGCCCTGGTGGTGCGGTGGAGCATCACGCCGGGGAACTTCGCCCACAACATCTGGCCCAACGGGGACGGAACCCTCGTGGCCACCACGGAGGAGGTCCCCAAGGGCACCCCCGCCAAGCTCTGGTCCCTCAACGGCGGCGCGGCGCCCCGGCTGCGGGGCAGCCTGCGCGCCGGGGACGGCACCCCCCACAACGTGCAGATCGAAGGCGCCCGCGCCTACTTCAGCCACTACGCCTCCGGCCTGGTGGTCGCCGACATCAGCAACCCCGACCAACCGTCCGTCATCGCCTCCTACGACACCAGCCCCTTCAGCGGGCCCGACTACGAAGGCTGCTGGGGCGTCTACAAGTTCCCGGGACAGCCCCTGCTGCTCGGCAGCGACATCCAGCGCGGGTTGTTCGTGGTGCAGGTCACGGCGCCTTGATGGAACCCGACGGCCTCTTCGTCTACGGCACCCTCCGAGAGGGCGGCCTGCACCACGGCTGGCTGCGGCGGACGAACCCCCAGGGCGCCACCCGGGCCTACGCTCCGGGCCGGCTCTTCCACCTTCCCGAGGCCGGGTACCCCGCCTACGTGCAGGGGCCCGTCCCGGCGGCCCTTCCACCGGGCCCGGGCTGGGTGGTCGGGGAGTTTGTGGGCTACGAGGACCTTGAGGACCTGGCCCGGGCCGTGGAGAACCTGGACGCCCTGGAGGGTGTCGGGGAGGACCTGTTCAAGCGCCGGCTGGTGCCGGTGCTGCTGGACAGCGGCCACACCTACGCGGCCTGGACCTACCTCTTCCCCCCGGACCGCCTGCTTCGCCTGGAGCGGGAGGCCGTGGAGCTGCCGGACGGCGACTGGGCCGCCTACCTGTGAGAAGGGGCCGCGGCGCGGCCCCTTCCATGGCGTGGATCACGGCGCTCAGATGTCGAGCTTGGCCTGCTGGCCGCTCTCGTCGGGGCCGGGATTCGCCAGCTCGGCGTCCGTCACCAGGTCCTCCTCGTCGTCCAGGGCCATGGCGGCGCCGTCGATCTTGGCGATGCCCACCACCTTGTCCGTGTCCGAGCCCAGGTTGAGGAGCTTCACGCCCTGGGCGGCACGGCCGGTCTTGCGCACCTCGTCGATGAGGAACTTGATGACCATGCCCTCCTGGCTGATGAGGAGGCAGCCCTCGCCGGGCTTCACGAGCTTGAAGCCCACCACCGGTCCGTTGCGGACGCCGGCCCGGATGTTGATGACGCCCGTGCCGCCGCGGCCCTGGAGCCGGTAGTCCTGGAGGAAGCTGCGCTTGCCGTAGCCCTTCTCGGTGACCGTGAGCAGCATGCCGTGGGACTCGGTGCTCTCGTCGGCCTCCACGCCCTCGGGCAGGTCCGGCAGCGCGTCCACCACCTCCATGTCCACGATGTGGTCCCCGCTGGAGAGGCGCATGCCCCGCACGCCGGTGGTGGCGCGGCCCGTGGCGCGGATGTCGTCCTCGGGGAAGCGGATGGCCTTGCCCTGGGCGGTGGCCAGGATGATCTGCTGGCCGCCCGACGAGACCCGCACCGCCACCAGGCTGTTGCCGTCGTCGATGTTCAGGGCGATGAGGCCGTTGGAGCGGATGTTGGCGTAGGCCGACAGGGCCGTCTTCTTCACCGTGCCATCGGTGGTGGCGAAGATGAGGGACTGCTCCTCGGGGAACTCGCGGATGGCCATCAGGGTGACGACGTTCTCGCCGTCCTTGAGGCTGATGAGGTTCTTCACGTGCTTGCCGCGGGTGTTGGCGGCGGCCTCGGGCAGGTCGTAGACCTTGAGGGCGTAGACGTAGCCCCGGTCGGTGAAGGCCATGAGGGTGTCGTGGGCCTTGGTCATGAAGAGCTGCTCGACGAAGTCGTCGTCCTTCGTCTTCATGCCCAGCTTGCCCTTCCCGCCGCGGCGCTGCTTGCGATAGGCCGCGAGGTCCGTGCGCTTGATGTAGCCGGTCTTGGACATGGTGACGACCATCGGGTCGTCGGGCACCACGTCCTCCATGCGGATCTGGCCCGAGAAGCCCGTGATCTCCGTGCGGCGGGCATCGCCGAACATCGTGCTGGCCTCGAGCAGCTCGTCCTTGATGATCTTCAGGAGCAGCTTCTCGTCCGCCAGGATGGCCTTGAGCTTCTTGATGGTCTTCTCGAGGTCCGCGAGCTCGTCGAGGATCTTCTCCCGCTCCAGGCCCGTGAGGCGCTGCAGGCGCATGTCCAGGATGGCCTGGGCCTGGATGGCGGAGAGCGCGAGGCTGGGGTCCTTCTTGAGGGCGGCGGCGCTGGCGAAGGCGCCCGCCATGAGGCCGGCCTTGGCCTCCTCGGGGGTCTTGGCGCCCCGGATCAGCTTGATGACCGCGTCCAGGTGGTCCAGGGCGATCTTCAGCCCCATCAGGACATGGTGGCGCTCCTCGGCCTTGCGGAGCTGGAACATCGTCCGGCGGGTCACCACCTCGCGGCGGAAACCGATGAACTCCTGGAGGATCTCCTTGAGGGTGCAGACCCGCGGCTGGCCGTTGACGATGGTCAGCATGGTGATGGGGAAGGAGGCCTGGAGCTGGGTCTGCTGGTAGAGCTGGTTCAGCACGATGTCGCTGGCCTCGCCCTTCTTCAGCTCCACCACGAGGCGGATGCCCTCGCGGTCGCTCTCGTCCCGGAGGTCGCTGATGCCGTCGATCTTCTTCTCGCGCACCAGCTCGGCGATCTTCTCGGTGAGCGTCGCCTTGTTCACCTGGTAGGGCAGCTCGGTGAAGACCAGCTGCTCCCGGTCCCCCTGGCGGCGGATCTGCTCCACCTGGCAGCGGGCGCGGACCACGCAGCGGCCGCGGCCGGTGCGGTAGGCCTCGATGACGCCCTCGGTGCCCAGCATGATGCCGCCGCCGGGGAAGTCCGGGGCCTGGATGTGGGCCATCAGGGCGTCCACCGTCAGGGACGGGTCGTCGATGAGGGCCACCAGGGCCGCGCAGCACTCCTTGAGGTTGTGAGGCGGGATGGAGGTCGCCATGCCCACGGCGATGCCCTGGGCGCCGTTCACCAGGAGGTTCGGGATCTTGGTGGGCAGGACCAGGGGCTCCTGCTCGTTGCCGTCGTAGTTGGGCCCGAAGTCCACCGTCTCCTGGTCCAGGTCCGACATCATCTCCGAGCCCAGGCGGGAGAGGCGGGCCTCGGTGTAGCGCATGGCCGCCGGGCTGTCCCCGTCGATGGAACCGAAGTTGCCCTGCCCGTCCACCAGCACGTGGCGCAGGGAGAAGGGCTGCGCCATGCGGACCATCGTGTCGTAGATGGCCGCGTCGCCGTGGGGGTGGTACTTGCCCATCACGTCGCCCACGGTGCGGGCGGACTTCTTGTAGGCCCGGTTCCACTCGTTCCCGGCCTCCTTCATGCCGAAGAGGACGCGGCGGTGGACCGGCTTCAGGCCGTCCCGGACGTCCGGCAGGGCGCGGCCGACGATGACGGACATGGCGTAGTCCAGGTAGGACTTCCGCATCTCCTTTTCGATTTCAATGGGTTCGATACGGCTCATGGGGCTTCCAATGTTCTACGTGGAACGTTCCGGGCTGCTGGCGCTTGGACGGAACGTTAAATATCAATGTTCTCAGCAAGCAGCGCGTTGTTCTCGATGAAGCGCCGGCGGGGCTCCACCGCGTCGCCCATGAGGATCGTGAACATCTCGTCGGCTTCCACCGCGTCGTCCACGCGGACGCGCAGGAGGGTGCGCCGCTCCGGATCCATGGTGGTCTCCCAGAGCTGCTCGGGGTTCATCTCGCCCAGGCCCTTGTAGCGCTGGATGGAGAGGCCCCGCTGGCCCTCCTCGAGGACCGTGGCCAGGAGGGCCTCCGGGTCCTGGAAGACCATGTCCTTGGCCAGGCGCTCGCCCTCGCCGCCCTCGTCCTCGTCCTTGGCGCCCTTGGCCTCCTTCAGCCGGCGCAGCCGCAGCTCCCCGCCCTTGAAGGCCGCCAGGTCCTCGTGGAGGGCCTTCAGGCGGCGGAACTCGCCCCAGTGGCTGACCTGCTCGTCGATCCAGAGGGTGATGGGCCGGCTGAGGTGCATGCGCACCAGCTTCAGGCGGTGGGTGGCCGGGACCGTCTCGCCCTCGATCTGCACCGCCTCGGTGGAGTCGATCTCCGTGGTCCCCAGGCCGGCCTTGGCGAGGGTTCCCGCGAGGGCGCCCAGGGCCTCCGCGGTGTCGAAGCGGCCGTCGTCGAGCAGGCCGTGGGCCAGGAGGCCATCCACCAGGGGCCGGGCGTAGCCGCGGCGGTCCAGCTTGGCGTAGAGCTGCTGGACCTCGCCCCACTTCTTGAGCTCCCGCACGAGGGCGGCGCCCTTCAGCTCGGCGCCGGGCTCCCGGCCCTTCGCGGGCAGGGTGAGGCTCCAGCCGTCCAGGGCCTTCTGGAAGAGGAACTCCTCCAGGGCCCGCTCGTCCTTGAGGTACTTCTCGGTCTTGCCCTTCTTGACCTTGAAGAGGGGCGGCTGGGCGATGTAGAGGTGGCCCCGCGCGACGATCTCCGGCATCTGGCGGTAGAAGAAGGTGAGCAGGAGGGTGCGGATGTGGGAGCCGTCCACGTCGGCGTCGGTCATCAGCACCACCTTGTGGTAGCGCAGGTTCGCGATCTTGAACTCGTCCTGGCCGATGCCGGTGCCGAGGGCCTGGATGAGGGTGCGCAGCTCGTTGTGGCCCAGGATCTTGTCGAAGCGGGCCTTCTCCACGTTCAGCACCTTGCCCTTGAGGGGCAGGATGGCCTGGAAGGCGCGGTTGCGCCCCTGCTTGGCCGATCCGCCGGCGCTGTCGCCCTCCACCAGGTACAGCTCCGAGAGGGCGGGATCCTTCTCCTGGCAGTCCGCGAGCTTGCCCGGCAGGCCGCCCCCGTCCAGGGCGCCCTTGCGGCGGGTGAGCTCCCGGGCCTTGCGGGCGGCCTCCCGGGCGCGGGCGGCCTCGATGGCCTTCTCCAGGATGGCCTTGGCATCCCGGGGATTCTCCTCGAAGAAGCTGGTGAGGCGGTCGTAGACGATGGTCTGGACGATGCCCTTGACCTCGCTGGAGACCAGCTTGTCCTTGGTCTGGCTGCTGAACTTGGGGTCCGGGACCTTGGCGCTGATGACGGCGGTGAGCCCCTCGCGCACGTCCTCGCCGGTGAGCGCCACCTTGGCGCTCTTCAGGAGGTTGTTGGCCTCGGCGTAGGTGTTGATCACCCGCGTCATGGCGGCCCGGAAGCCCTCCAGGTGGGCGCCGCCGTCCCGGTTGCGGATGTTGTTGGTGAAGCAGTACAGGGTCTCCTGGTAGGAGTCGTTCCACTGCAGGCTCACCTCGACGGTGGTGTCGTTCTTCGTGTCCTCGATGTGGATGGGCGGCTTGTGGAGCACCGTCTTGTTGCGGTTCAGGTGCTCCACGAAGGCGTCGATGCCCCCGGCGTTCATGAAGTCGTGGGTGTCGCCGCTCCGCTCGTCGGTGATGCGGATGTGCACGCCCTTGTTGAGGTAGCTGAGCTCCCGCAGGCGCTGGCTCAGGGTCTCGAAGCTGAAGTCCAGGACGTTGTTGAAGATCTCGGGGTCGGGCATGAAGCGCACCCGCGTCCCGCGCTTGGTGGTCTTGCCCACCACCGCCAGGGGCTTGTCGGCCTTGCCCTGGCTGAAGGTCATGGCGTGTTCCTGGCCGTCCTTCCAGACGGTGAGCCAGAGCTTGCTGCTGAGCGCGTTCACGCAGGAGACGCCGACCCCGTGGAGGCCGCCGGAGACTTTGTAGGCGTTCTTGCCCTCGGTGCTGGTGTTGTCGAACTTCCCGCCGGCATGGAGCACCGTCATGATCACTTCCGCGGCGGAGCGGCCCTCCTCCTTGTGGATGTCCACGGGGATGCCGCGGCCGTTGTCCTCCACGGAGCAGGACCCGTCGGCGTGGAGCACCACGTCGATCCGGGAGCAGTACCCGGCGAGGGCCTCGTCGATGGAGTTGTCCACCACCTCGTAGACCATGTGGTGGAGCCCGCTGCCGTCGTCGGTGTCGCCGATGTACATCCCGGGCCGCTTGCGCACGGCCTCCAGGTCCCGGAGGACGGTGATGTTCTCGGCGGTGTAGTCGGATTTCGTTTCGTGGGCTCGGTTGGCGAGGGCTTCTTCAGTCATCAACACACACAACGTTCAAGCAACAGGAGGGAAGGCCAGGATGGCCGGCAGGTCGGGATGGCCGCGGGGAACTGCGGCTGGGGTTCCGCGGCTCAGACCGCCGCGGGGCTGGCGAAGCGGACGGGCATGAGGATGTAGCGGAAGGTCGCGTCCTCGAGGCTCGGGCTCATGAAGATGCCCTGGCCCACCTCGTCCTTGAACTGGTACTCCACCTCGTCTCCGGGGAGCCGCTCCAGCAGCTCGGTGAGGTAGTCGATGTTGAAGGCCAGCTCGAAGGCCGCCTCCTCGCCGGTGAAGCTGAGGGTGCCCTGGTTCACGCCCTCGTCGGGGTGCTGGAAGACAACCTTGAGGTTGGGGAATTCGAAGAAGAGCCGGACGTTCTTGTTGTAGTCGTCCTTCTTGAGCCCGACGATGCGCAGGGTCCGCAGGAAGTCCTCGCGGTCGAGGACGACGCGCTTGGGGAGCTCGCTGGGCAGGACCTTCTCGTAGGCGGGGTAGTTGCCCGTCACCAGGCGGGCGGAGAACTTCAGGCCCGGATGCTCCACGAAAAGCGTGGTGCTGTCCCAGGCCAGGAGCACGTCGCCGTCCTCGGTGGCCGAGGCGGGGATGAGGTCCAGGGCCCGCCGGGGGACGATCAGGCGCACGTCCTCCGTGAGGCCGGTCTCCACCGGCAGTTCCACCACGGCGAGGCGGAAGCCGTCCGTGGACACCAGGCGGAGGAAGCGCTTGCTGAAGTGGAGCAGGACGGCGGACAGCGTCGGCTTCGTGGCATCGCGGCTGGCGGCCAGGGTGCCGAGGTGGATGGCCTTCCGCAGCAGGGCGACGGGCAGCTTCACCTTGGGGAGGCTGGCGGAGGCGGCGGGGAGCTCGGGGAACCCTTCCCCGGGCTGGAGGTTGTGTTCCGTGTTGAACCCCTTGGCCCGCAGCCAGAGGCGATTGCTGTTCTCGGGCCATTCCATCGTGAGGACGCCCTCGGGGTAGGCCCGGACGGTCTCGATGAACTTCTTCCCCGGTATCGCCACGGTGCGGTGGCCCTGGCCCTCCACGGGGAGGGTCGCCTCGAAGGCCAGTTCCATGTCCGTGGCCCGGAGGACCATCTCCTTGCCGTTCGCCTCGAGCAGGATGTGCTGGAGGATGGGCAGGGTCACCCGGCGGTCCAACGCGTGCTTGAGGATCCCCAGGCTCCGGTCAAGCCGTTCTTTGGAGACCTGAATTTGAAAATTCATGACTCACCCTGATGATGCTGAAGCGGATTCTTCCCTGTGGATAACGGCCTGAATCCTTGATGGTACCGCGCTGGAGCCCCCTTGGGCAGGGTGTGGAAAGGCGCCGGAGCGGCGCGGGTTCCCGCCCTTTCGCCAGGGGCGAGGAGGGCCCTGGGAGCCCTTGCGGAACCGCGGTCTGCGGGCATCGCGGAAAACCCCCTTAACCTCCATCCCGTCACTGGATGCTGTTCAGGAGGGCGTGCACCGTCTTGTGGAAATCGGGGTCCCGGCCCATGCGCTGCTTCACGCTGTCGATGGCGTTCATCACCGTGCTGTGGTGCATGTTCCCGAAGGACTTGCCGATCTCGCCGAACGACGCGGCGGTGAGCTCTCGCGCGAGGAACATGGCTACCTGCCGGGGGACCAGGACGCCCTGCTGGCGGGAGCGCTTCTTCATGAGGTCCGCATAGGAAAGCCCGAAGGTCTCCGCCGTGGTCCGGAAGATCCGGTCCAGGGGGATGGCCGCCTGGGCCTCCTGCCCGCTGGATCCCTGGAAGGCGCTCTGGGCGACCTCGAGGCTCGGGGAGACCCCCAGGAAGCTGGCTTGGAACACGACCCGCGTGAGCAGGCCCTCCAGGTCCCGCACGCTCCCCTTGGCCCGGTGGGCGATGAACTGGAGGACGTCCTCGGGCACCGGGGGCATGTCCCGGAAGGCCTCGTCCTCCAGCTTCTTCTTCAGGATGGCGATGCGGGTCTCGAAGTCCGGGGGCTGGATGTCCGCGGTGAGGCCCCACTTGCACCGGGTGATGAGGCGCTCGTGGAGCCCCTCCAGGCGCTGAGGGGGATTGTCGGAGGTGATGACGATCTGCTTCCCGTGCTGGAGGAGGTGCTCGAGGATGTAGAAGATCTCCTCCTGGGTGCGCTCCATGCTCCGCAGCGTCTGCACGTCGTCCAGGAGCAGCGCGTCATAGGCCTGGTACTTCCTCCGGAGGGGCTCCGTGTTCCGGGCCTTGATGGCCGCGGTCAACTCGTGGAAGAACGAATCGACCTTGAGGTAGCAGATGGCGAGCTCGGGGTGGCGGGCCTGGAGGGCCTTGCCGATGCCGATCATCAGGTGGGTCTTGCCGAGGCCCGCGCCGCCGTAGATGAAGAGGGGGTTCATGTTGAAGCTGGCGTTGCGCTGGCCGTGGTTGTCCACCACCGCCTTGGCCGCGGCGAAGGCGAGCTGGGATCCCGGGCCTACCACGAAGCGGTCGAGGGTGAAGCGGTGGAACAAGGGCGGGAAGGCGGACGGGGGGGCGCCCTCCTTGCGTCCGGCCGCCGCAGGCTTGGCCCCCGCGGGCCGGGAAGCCCTGGGGCCGTCGGCCACCGTGAACACCAGACGGAGACCCCCGAGGCCGGTCTGCTGGAGGGCGTCGTTGAATTCCTCGGCGAGCTGCTGCTCCACCCAGACCTTCGCGGAGAGGTTGGGCACCTGGATCCAGAGCGTCCCCTCCTCGAGGCGCTGGGCCTCGCAGGGATCGATCCACTCCCGGAAACTGGCCTCCGAGAGCCGCTCGGACAGGCAGCCCCGGAGGGTCTCCCAGGAGGAGGCGGCGTCGGTTGCAGGATTCATGGGCGAGGCATCCAGCCAGGGGGTCGGTCGGCGGTCCTTCCCCCGGCGCGTCCGCCCGGCGGGAAGGCCCGCAGCAGCCGGGGCCGCCGCGGGGAGGACAGCCTAGCATCCCCGGCCGGACCCGGCACGGCCTCGCGTTCGTTTTCCTTGAGCGGGGATCTAAGCCCTGGTAGATTCGAAGGTTCGCCCGCGGCTCCGACTCCTGGGACCGCGGCCCCCGAGGTGGACCATGAAGCGCACGTTCCAGCCCAACAACCGCCGCCGCGCCAAGACCCACGGCTTCCTCAGCCGCATGAAGACGAAGAACGGCCGCCTGGTGCTCAAGCGCCGCCGGGCCAAGGGCCGGCACGTCCTCGCGCTCTGAGCGCCGTCCGGGGCCTCCCGGTGGACGTGGGCGGCCGCTTCCGGGCCGTGCGGCGGAAGGACCGGGCCGTGCCCGAGCGTCCTCCGCGGCCCCTTGGTGATCCCGGTTCGAGGCTGGACATCCGGATCTGGGGACGCCCCGGGGCGGAACAGCCACTCCTCCTTGCCACGACCCCGCGGAAATGCGGCACGGCCGTGGAACGCAACACCTTCCGGCGCCGGGCCCGGATGGCCTGCCTGGCGGTGCTCCGGGATCCCGCCCTGCGCCCCACCCCGGGCAACGGTTTCCCCCTCATCTGGATCCGGCCCGCGAAAGGTGCCCGCGTGCGCGACATCCCCTACGCCGAACTCGAAGGCCAGCTCAGGCTGGCCTTTTCCCGTTTCCGGGCCTGAACGATGAACAACCGCAACCTCCTTATCTTCGTCCTCGCGAGCGCGGGGCTTCTGGCGGGCTACTCCTTCCTGGTGAACCGCCTCTATCCCCCCAAGCCCGCGGCGCCGGCGGCCCAGGCCCCGAAGCCGGCCGAGGGCTCCCCGAGGCCCGCGGAAGCCCCGGCTCCGGCGCCTGCGGCACCGGCACCGGCACCCGCGGCGGCCCCGGCCCAGCCCGCCGGCGCCCCCGCCGCCGCCCCCGTGGTCCTCGAGAACAAGGAGCTCAGGCTCGTGATCCGGGCCCAGGACGGCGCCATCACCCAGGCGACCTGGCTCGCCGACGGCACCCGCCTCCTCAACGAGGCGGCCCGGGACGAGAAGGCCAAGGAGGAGACCTCCCGGGACTTCCCCGGCCTCGCGGGGGCCCCGGGGATCCGCTTCGACCAGGCCGAGCGCCTGGACCTGGACGGCCGCCCCGGCGCGCGCTTCCGGAACACCGCCGGCGACCAGCTGGACTACCGGCTCGACGGGCACACGCTCCAGGTCTCCCTGGCCTCCGCGGCCCCCGGGGCCGCCCTGGGGCTCCTCCCCCTGCCCTCGGACGAGAAGGAAGTGAACCACATGGGCCGGGTCTTCAGCCTGGACGACCGCTCCATCCAGGCCGTGGCCTGGCTTGAGATCCTCAAGGACCCCTTCTTCAGCTTCCTGGGCGCCAAGCGCAAGGAGCTGCCCCCGTCCAACGTGAAGGTGGGGATGGACGCGGGCCTGGAGAAGGCCGCCTCCAGCCAGCGGACCCACTACTTCGCCGCCCTCTGGGACCTGCCCCGCCCGGCCCAGCGGGACGCCCGGGGCTTCACCCTCAAGGCCGAGCAGGGCCAGGCCTCGGCCCGCCTCTACCTCGGCCCCAAGCAGCCCGAGTACCTGGCGGCCTTCGGACCAGCCTTCCGCCAGGTCCAGGACTTCGGCTTCTTCGGCTCCGTGGCCAAGTTCCTCTTCTGGGTGCTGCGCGCCATCCACCAGGGCGTGGGCAACTGGGGCTGGGCCATCCTGATCTTCACCCTCGTCCTGCGCTTCGCCCTGTGGCCCCTGAACACCAAGATGGTGGTCAGCCAGCTCCGGATGAAGGACCTGGAGCCCCACCAGAAGGCCATCCAGGCCAAGTACGAGAAGTTCGGGAACGACATGGCGAAGAAGGCCGAGATGCAGAAGGAGCTGATGGACTTCTACAAGAAGAACGGCCACAACCCCATGGGCGGCTGCCTCCCCATGCTGCTGCAGATGCCAGTCTTCCTGGCCCTCTGGTCCATGCTCACCAACGTGTTCGAGCTCCGCCACGCCCCCTTCGCCCTCTGGATCCACGACCTGAGCGCCAAGGACCCCTTCTACATCCTCCCGGTGCTCCTGGGCGCCAGCATGGTCGCGCAGAGCGCGCTGGCCCCGCCCATGGGCGACCCCCAGCAGCGGAAGATGATGATGGTGCTCATGCCGGTGATGATGGTGTTCTTCTTCGCCCAGAGCCCGGCGGGACTGGGCCTCTACTACCTGATGTTCAACCTCATCGGCCTCCTTCAGACCTGGTGGGTGCGCCGCTCCCACCAGCCCCTTCCCGTGGTGATGTGACATGGCCCGACGCACCGTCCCCCTCGACCAGATCCCCGCCCTCGCCCAGGCCTGGTGCGCGAAGCTCGGGCTCCAGGTGGAAGCCCGCTTCGAGGCCTCGGGGGACGAGGAGCTCTTCCCCCACCGCCTGGTGGTGGAGGGGTCCGACGCCTCCTGGCTCGCCGCCAACAAAGGCCAGGCCCTGGACGCCCTGCAGTACCTCCTCCACGAGGCCCAGGGAGAGCGGGACGAGACCCGCGTCGTCTACCTGGATGCCAGCGGGGCCCGGCTCTTCCGGATGAAGGAGCTGAAGGCCATGGCCGGGCTCGCCGCCCAGGCCGCCCGGGAGCGGGGGAGCTACACCTTCGGCCCCATGAGCCCCCGGGAGCGCCGCTGGATCCACCTGCTCATCGCCCGGGAGGCCGACCTGGCCTCCGAGAGCGAGGGCACGGGCCACTTCAAGGCCGTGAAGGTCGCCCGGAAGGCCTGAGGCCCGCGCCCGTGGCCCGCGACCCCATCTGCGCGCCCGCCACGCCCCTGCTGCCCTCCGCCCTGTCGGTGGTGCGGATCTCCGGCACCGGCCTCGGCGCACGCCTCGCCCCGCTGATGACCCTTCCCCCCCCGCGGGAAGCGGCGCTCCGGCGCCTGGCCTGGCTGGGGTATGCGGAGCGGGCCCTCGTCCTCTTTTTCCCGGCGCCCCGGAGCTACACCGGCGAGGACGTGGTGGAGGTCCACCTCCACGGCAACCCGCTCCTGGTGCGCCGCTTCTTGGAGCACCTCCAGACCCTGGGGGTCCGCCTAGCCGAACCCGGAGAGTTCACCCGCCGGGCCCTGCTGGAGGGCAAGCAGGGCCTCCTGGAGGCCGAGGCCCTGAGGGACGTGGTGTCCGCGGCCACCGACACCCAGCTCCGCCAAGCCCAGGCCCGGGCCGGGTCGCAGCCTTCCTGGCTCCTGGAGGCCCGGGAACGGCTCGCCCCCTGGCTCGCCCGGGCGGAAGCGGCCGTGGACTACGGCGAGGATGAGGGGATCGAACTGGATCTTCTTGAAATGAAAGAGGATCTGAAGACCCTTCAAGGGGTGTTCCACATGGAACATCACCGGAGTTCCGCCGCCCGCTGGCTGCGGGACGGCATCCGGATCGCCCTGGCCGGGCGTCCCAATGCGGGGAAGAGCACCCTCTTCAACGCCCTGGCCGGGGAGGACCGGGCCATCGTGACTGAGCAGCCGGGTACCACCCGGGACGTTCTGGAGGTCCGGACGGAGTGGTCGGGGCTCCCCCTCCTGCTCTTCGACACCGCCGGACTCCGGGAGACGGAGGACCCCGTGGAGCGCCTCGGCGTGGCCCGGGTGGACGGGGTGCTCGCCCAGGCGGACCTGATCCTCCACCTCGTGCCGGCGGGTGACGCGGCGCCGGATCCCGGAGTGGCCCGCCGGCTCGCCCCCCACGCGGGCAGGGTCCTGGAGGTGCGCACCTTCGCCGACCAGGCCGGGGGCGAGGGCCTGCGGATCTCGGCCCCGGACGGGAATCTCGAGCCCCTCGGCCGGGCCCTGCGGGAGCGCTTCCTGGGGGACGTCTCCCCGGAGGCGTGCCTGGGGGCGATGGCCACGGCCCGGCAGCGGAGCCTCCTGGAGGCCCTGACGCTCCAGGTGGAGGCCCTGCTCGACCTGGAACCGGGCGGTCCGCCGGAAATCGCGGCCAGCCTCCTGCAGGGGCTGTGGGGCCTGCTGCTGCGCCTCACCGGGGAGGACCGGGCGGAGGCGTCCCTGGACGAGGTGTTCAGCGGGTTCTGCCTCGGCAAGTAGACTGGTCCTTCGCGAGGAGCCCTCCATCCATGAAGTCCGGCTACGAATCGGTCATCGGCCTGGAGGTCCACGTCCAGCTGCGGACCCGGAGCAAGATGTTCTGCGGCTGCCCCAACCGCTACGGGGCCGAGCCCAACAGCCTCACCTGCCCGGTCTGCCTGGGGCTTCCCGGGGCCCTGCCCGTCCTGAACGCCGAGGCCGTGCGGATGGGCCTGGCCCTGGGAGTGGCGCTGGGGGCCCGGATCCCCGCCCGGAGCCGCTTCTACCGGAAGCAGTACTTCTACCCGGACCTGCCCAAGGGGTACCAGATCACCCAGGGGCCCGTGGCCCTGGTGGAGGAGGGGGCCCTCGAAATCCCTGGAGACCCGGCGGTCCGGGGCGCCGAGGGACCCCTGCGGATGCGCGTCGAGCGGGCCCACCTGGAAGAGGACGCCGGGAAGAGCCACCACGACCGGTCCGAGTCCCACAGCCTCGTGGACCTGAACCGGGCCGGCGTGCCCCTCCTCGAGATCGTGGGCGCCCCGGACCTCCGGTCCCCCCAGGAGGCTTCCGAGGCGCTGAAGGCGCTGCACCGCCTGGTGACCTTCCTGGGCATCTGCGACGGGAACATGGAGGAAGGCTCGCTGCGCTGCGACGCCAACGTCTCCGTGCGTCCCCGGGGCGCCGAGGGCTACGGCACGCGGGTGGAGATCAAGAACCTCAACTCCTTCCGGTTCCTGAGGCAGGCCCTGGAGCACGAGGTGGACCGGCACATCCGGCTTCTGGAGGCCGGCTCCGCGCCGGTCCAGGAGACGCGGGGCTGGGATTCCGACCAGGGGGCCACCCGGACCCTCCGCAGCAAGGAGGCGGCCACCGACTACCGGTTCTTCCCCGAGCCGGACCTCCCCGCGCTGGCCATCGCTCCCTCGGAGATCGACCAGGCGAGGGCCTCCCTCCCCGAACTGCCCTGGGACCAGGAGCGCCGCTACCGGGAGGCCTACGGCCTCGGACTCCAGGAGGCCGCGACCCTGCTCCAGTCCCCGGACTTCGCCGCGTTCTTCGAGGCCGCGGCCCTGGCTTCGGGCCACGGGCGGGCCACCGCCCTTTGGATGCTGGGGGAGGTGAGCCGCTGCCTCAACGACCGGGGCCTCGGTCTGGACGCCCTCGGCCTGAACCCCGTCCATCTCGGCACCCTGGTCCGCCTGGTGGAAACCGGCGTCCTCACCCAGGCCTCGGCCCGGGAGGAGGTCCTGCCCGCCCTCCTGGCCGGGGAGGGCGATCCGGAGGCCATCGTCCAGGCCCGGGGGCTCGCCAAGGTGTCGGACCGGGGGGCCGTGGAGGCGAAGGTGCGGGAAGTCCTGGCCGACCACCCCGAGCCCCTCGCCCAGTGGAAGAATGGGAACCCGAAGCTGCGGGGGTTCCTGGTGGGGCAGATCATGAAGGCGGGCCAGGGTCGGCTCGATCCCAAACGGGTGAACGAGGTGCTGGATGACATCGCCGCAGAATGAGCCGGACCAGGGGTCCCAGGCGGAGCCCGGAGACGAGCCCCGGGACGAAGCCGCAGGGGAGGATCTGGCGGTTCCCCAGGACACCTTCCGGAAGGTCTACTTCGGGCAGATCAGCGACCCCCTGTTCCCGGAGCCCCACCCGCCCGTCGAGACCCGGGAGGATGAGCTCACCCGGGCGGCCCTCATGGATCCCTCCGCGGGGAAGGCGGAGGCCATCGACCCCGGCCCCACGAGCTGGCGCTGGGTCTTCCTCCTGCTCCTGGCGGTGGGCGCCCTGGCCATCATCTTCTGGAAGCGTTGACATCCTGATACCTGGCCCCACGAAAAGGGCGGGCTGGGCTATGCTGGGCCCGGAGCCAGCCATGAGCGGACGAGCCTGGGGACCCACCACCACCGCCATCCACGGCGGCAAGCAGCACAACCCCACCCGGGCGGTCACCACGCCGATCTTCCAGACCGCGGTCTTCGAGCTCCAGGAGAACGCCGAAGGGGCGGCCTTCGCCGCCGCCATCGAGCCGCCCCAGTTCTACACCCGGTGGGGCAACCCCAATTTCTCCGAGGCCGAGGCGGTCCTGGCCCGGCTGGAGGGCGCCGAGCGGGCCCTGGTGACCAGTTCGGGCATGTCGGCCTTCGCCCTGGTGCTGGAGGCCCTGCTTCCCCCGGGTTCCCACGTCGTGGCCCCCGCCGCCATCTACCTGGGGACTGAGCAGCTTCTCCGGCGCTGGGAGGCGGGGCGGGGGATCCAGGTCTCCTGGATCCAGGACACCCTGGACCTCTCGGAATGGGAACGCGCCCTGAGGCCGGACACGGCGATGCTCTGGGTGGAGACGCCCTCGAATCCCACGCTGGCCATCACCGACCTGGAGGCCCTCGGCGCCCTGGGGCGGAGCCGGGGCATCCGGACGGTGGCCGACAACACCTTCGCGACGCCCATCTTCACCCGGCCCCTGGACCTGGGGTTCGACCTGAGCGTCTCCAGCGCCACCAAGTACCTGGGCGGCCATTCGGACCTGACCGCCGGAGTGATTGCCGGCTCCGACCAGGATGTGACGGCCTGCTGGCAGGCTGCCAAGGTGATGGGTCCCACCCTCGACCCCATGGCCGCCTGGCTCCTCCACCGGGGGCTGAAGACCCTCGCCCTGAGGGTCCGGCGGGCGGCGGACAATGCCCAGAGCCTGGCCAGCTGGCTCACCTGGCAGTCCCCGGTGAGCCGGGTGGACTATCCGGGGCTCCCCACCCACCCGGGCCATGGTGTCGCCGCCCGGCAGATGCAGGACGGGTTCGGGGCCATGTTGAGCTTCGAGCTGGCCGGCGGGCTCGAGGCCGGGCGGCGCTTCTGCGAGGCGCTGGAGGTCATCACCCGGGGCGTCTCCCTGGGCGGGGTCGAAAGCCTGATCCAGCATCCCGCCTCCATGAGCCACCTCCGGACGGACCCCGAGACCAAGCGCCGCCTGGGCATCACGGACGGCCTGCTGAGGCTTTCCGTAGGCATCGAGGACGAGCCGGACCTCCTGGCGGACCTGGAACGGGGCTTCGAAGCGGCTGCGGCGAGGAGCTGAGGCGCGGTGAGGCTCTGGATCAACGGCATCGACCGGGAGACCCCTCGCCTGGCCACGGTGGCCGAGCTGGCGGAATGGCTGGGACTTCCGGCCTTCGGTTCGGCGGTGGAGCTCAATGGCCGGGTGATCCCCAGGCGTGACCAGGCGGTCACCCCCCTCAGGGAGGGCGACCGACTCGAGATCGTGCGCCTGGTGGGCGGGGGCTGAGCTACTGGACCGTCAGGGTGTAGCCGGCGGAGGTGGCCGCGGTGGTGTTGCCCGCACGGACGCGCACGGCGTACACGCCCGGGGCCAGGCCCGTCACCGTGAAGGTCCGGGAGGCCGGGGTCCCCGCGGTGCTGCCGCCGTAGACGCCGCCTGGGCCCACCAGTTCCACCCAGAGGTCCTGGCCGCCGGTGGGGTTCACGGTGACCGTCCGGTTGCCGGTGAAAGTCTGGCTGAAGCGCCAGGCCTGGGACTGGTTCCGGTCGTAGTAGCGGCTCTGGTTGGCGGCGTAGGTCTGTACCGAACCATTGACGGAGAAAGGCACAGCCGGGGGCGTCTGCCAGAGGGCCGTCCCGGCGAAGTAGGCCGGGGTCGGCTCGGGGATGTTCTCCTTGGCGAGCTCGGTCACGACGGTTGTCCAATTATTGGAAACTCGAGACTTAACACCAACCAGATAACTCGGGAAGCATCCAAGGGTGGCCCCGTTGTACTCCCCTGTCCCATCCGCCAGGGCCGCGTTGGACCGCACGGCGTTCCAGAGGGTGGACAGCCCTGAGGACCCTCCGCCCAGCACGTTCTTCCAGACCCCCCACAGGCTGATGGCCACCGAGCCCCGGGTGAATTCCGAGCGCTCGCCGCTGGCGATCTGGTCGTGCCGGGAGAGGTCGAAGGCATCCACCTGGAAGGCGCCATTCCCGTCCCGGTAGCCGTCGAGCAGCTGCGGGCCGTTCTGGACCGCCCCTGCCAGGAAGTCCGCGAACCCGGTCTGGAAGGCGAGGGTGCTTTCGCTCTGGCGGTACCGGGACGCGAAGACATCGTCGTTGTCCCGCCGGAGGAGGCTCAGGAAGCTGCTGCCGTCCTCCTTGAGGGAGTAGTCCGCGAAGAGCAGGTGGGCGAAGGTTTCGAGGAGGGCGCCGTCGTCCCACTCGTCGGATTCCGTGAAGGCCCCGCCGTTCTCCAGGCCGTAGGCGGCCGTGGTGAAGATCGCGCGGCCGGTGGAGGAGAGCTTGGCGACGCTGCCGTTGCTGTAGAGCAGCACCCGGGGGTAGTAGCGGTCCTGGTCGGCGGGGTTGGAGCTGGTGGACCAGTAGCAGTGGAGGTTGGGCAGCCGGAGGGAGGGCTCCAGGTCGCGGACCTTCAGGCCAAGGGCCACCATCTGGTCGGAAATATTGAAAGCGCCGGCGATGCGATTCGAGGCATTGGCCGTGATGGTCAGGGTCCCAGGGCTGTTCACGGTGACGGTATCGCTGCTGACCGCCCAGTCCTGGGAGCCTGAAAAGTAGCTCACCTGCTGGTCGCCGCTGAGGTTGGACGGCGGAGCGGCGAGGTTGACCACGCTTCCCCTCTGGAAGAAGGAGGAACCCGAGGTCGCGGGGACCTGGTAGGAGGCCACGGCCCGGGCGTAGAGGCGGGTTCCGTTGGCGACGTCGGCCACCACCCGGCCCTGGTCGTCGGCGAAGGCGCTGGCCAGGAGGCTGTCGTTCGACGCCTGCCGGATCTCGACGAGCTGGTACCGCGCGGGCTTGACCGTGGTCCCCGACTGGAAGCCCGACGGGGTGAGTGTGCGCTTCTCGAACTGGGCCTGGATGGTGACGCGGCTGTAGCCGGCGGGGGGATCCCCTCCGCCGCCCAGGCGGACATCGGCACCCCCGCTTCCACCCACGCATCCGACCAGGAGGGCGGCCGCCGCGGCCGCCAGCCATCCCCGGAGCTGGACCATCATCGGCATGGACATGGGATCCCTTTCACTGGATTCAAGGTGCCCCATTCTCAATAGACGTGCCAAAAGGTTCCCGCCAGACGGTCCAGGTGCCCGAGGGCCAGGCGGCCCGGGCATGCGCATGCCAGGATCGAGGGGGGAACAGCGCCACCGGCGGACCCCCTGCGGCGGCCTCGGAGCGGAATTCGTGGAATTCGTCCACGAGCCGCTGGCGCAGGAAGGCCTCGGACAGGGCGGGACCGCCCTCCACCAGGACCCGGTCCACGCCGCGGCTGGCCAGCTCGTGCAACAGGTGTCGCAGACTGCATCCGGCCCCGTCCTCTGCCGGGGGAAGGCGGAGATCCTCCACGCCCGGGATGGATTCCGGGTGTCCGAGGACCACCCGGAGGACGGGTTGGCGATCCACAGGCCCCCAGACCCGCTGGGCGGGGGAGAGGGTCGCGCCGCTGTCCAGGACCACCCGCCAGAAGGTGCGGTGGAGGGGAGCCGGGTCGGTCCAGCGGTCCGTGAGCAGCGGATCGTCCGCGGCCACGGTCCCCCGGCCGACCACGAGGGCTTGGCTGGCGCGCCGGAGGGCGTGGGCCAGGGCCTGGACCGCCTCCGGCGTGACGGTGGTGCGCAGACCGGGCTGCCCGGCGGCCCCGTCGGATCCCAGGGCGGCCTTTACCACCACCCAGGGCATCCCGGTCCGGATGAACTTGAAGAAGGGCGCGTGGAATCGCGCGCATTCGCCCCAGAGCACGTTCTCCGCGACCTCCACCCCGCGGGAAGCGAGGATGGCCACGCCCCCGCCATCCACCCTGGGATTGGGATCCCGGACGCCGATCACCACCCGCCGGATCCCCGCCGCCAGCAAGGCGTCGGTGCACGGCGGGGTTCGGCCGTGGTAGCAGCAGGGCTCGAGGGTCACATAGGCCGTGGCGTCCGCAGGGCTCTCTCCGCGGGAGGCAACGTCCCGGAGGGCCATGATCTCGCCGTGGGGAGCGCCCGCCTGGATGTGGACGCCCTGGCCGATGACCCGCCCGTCCTTGACCAGGACGCATCCCACCGGGGGATTGGGGTTGGAAAGGCCCACGCCCTTCCGGGCTTCCTGCAGGGCCAGGGCCATGTAGGCGGCGTCCCCGGTGAGGTTGGCCGGATCGGGCCAGGGACCTCCGGTGGCCAGATCCCAGGCGAGGGCGGCGTCCAGGTCACGCATCCAGGAGCCCGTCCACGAAGGCCGCCGGGTCGAAGGGCACCAGGTCGTCCACCCCTTCCCCCACCCCGACGAAGGCGATGGGGACCTTCAGGCGCTCCAGGATCGGCACCACCACGCCCCCCTTCGCGCTGCCGTCGAGCTTGGTGAGCACCAGGTCGGTCACCCCGGCCACCTGGCTGAAGACCTCGGCCTGCCTCAGGCCGTTCTGGCCCGTGGTGGCGTCCAGGACGAGGAGCACCCGGTGCGGCGCCTCGGGGATCACCTTCTGGAGGCTCCGCCGGATCTTGTCCAGCTCCTTCATGAGGTGGTCCTTGGTATGGAGGCGCCCGGCCGTGTCGATGAGCACCCAGGGCACCTGCCGGGCCTTGGCCCGGGTGGCGCCGTCGAAGGCGATGGCGGCGGGATCCCCGCCCATCTGGTTGCGGACCACCTCCACGCCGGCCCGATGCCCCCACTGCTCGAGCTGGTCGATGGCCGCGGCCCGGAAGGTGTCGCCGGCGACCACGAGGACCTCCGAACCATCCTGCTTCAGCCGCGAGGCGAGCTTGCCGAGGGTGGTGGTCTTGCCCACGCCGTTTACCCCCACCAGCAGGACCACCCGGGTCCCGGCGGGGGCGAAGGGACGCGCGGGGTATCCCTGCACGAGCTGGAGGAGCTCGTCCCGGAGGATGGCCTTGGGATCCACCTCCCCGCTCCGCTTGAGCTCATGTCGCAGGCGGGTCATCAGGCGATCCACGGCATGGACGCCCAGGTCGGCCTGCAGCAGAAGGTCCTCCAGCTCCTGGAGCTGGTCCTCGTCGAGCCGCCGCAGTCCGAGCAGGTGGCCGAGGGGCCGCAGCACCACATCCTGGGTGCGCTTCAATCCCTGCTTGAACTTGTCGAGTAGCCCCCCGAGGAGCGCCATCGGACCTCGCTGTCGAAAGAACCGGAACCCCTATCTTCCCAGATCCCGGGGGGGATCGATCCATTGGAATTTGAACGTGTTGGAGTGGGTGTTCCACGTGGAACCCGGGTGGACACTGCCTCCAGTTCGAAGGGCAACAAAATCCAACCCCAGCATTATGAAGGTTTGTGTAACAGGGTGGCGATACCAGGGACGGGGCAGCCGTTGCAGCTCCAGGCGCGGAGGGGCTGGGGCCAGCCGTTCCCGCAGCCCGGTTTGCAGCTCGGGCGCGAGCAGGACGGGGGTCTGACGAGCCTCCCAGGGGCGGTAGTCCGGTTTCAGCGCGAAACGCAACTCGACCGGGGGTGGCGCCTGGGGGGTCATCGGACTTCCAGTGTCCATCCTGACGCCTGGGCCGCAAGTCTGCGGTGGCGCGTTCCCTCCCCCGGTGACTGGCGGGCGGGGCCGACCCTACCGGATGCGGGTCTTCCGCGCCGGCTTGGATTTCCGGGACTCCGGCCGGATCCAGGCCTCCAGCGCCAGCTCGAACACCTCCTCCACGTGCTTCACGGGGTGGAAGCGGAGCTTCTTCCTTACGTCCGGCTCGATCTCGTGGAGATCCTTCAGGTTGGCGTGGGGGATGACGATGTCGAAGACGCCCACCCGCAGGGCGGCGAGGCTCTTCTCCTTGAGGCCGCCGATGGCCAGGGCGTCGCCCCGGAGGTCGATCTCGCCGGTCATCGCCACGGTGTGCTTCACCTTGATGCCCTTGAGGACGGAGAGCAGGGCGGTGGCCATGGCCAGGCCCGCGCTGGGCCCGTCCTTGGGGATGGCGCCCTCGGGGAAATGGATGTGCAGGTCCCGCTTCTGGAAGACTTCCGGATCGATCTCGAAGGCCTCGCTGCGGCTGCGGATGTAGCTCAAGGCGGCCTGGGCGCTCTCCTTCATGACGTCGCCGAGCTGCCCCGTGAGGATGAGGCCCCCCTTCCCCGGCATGGAGAGCGCCTCCACGAAGAGGACGTCGCCGCCGGTGCTGGTCCAGGCCAGCCCCGTCACCACGCCGACCCGGGGCATCTTGAGGCGCTCGTCCTGGAGGATCTTCACCGGACCCAGGAGGTCCGGCAGGTTCTTCTCGGTGAGCGTCACCTTCCCCTTGGCCTTCCCCTCCGCCACGGCGCGAGCCACCTTGCGGCACACGGCGCCGATCTCGCGCTCCAGCTGGCGCAGGCCCGCCTCCCGGGTGTAGCCCGTGACGAGCGCCTTCAACCCACCGGTCGTGAAGACCAGCTGCTTGGGCGTGATCCCGTGCTTCTCAAGCTGGCGGGGGATGAGGTGGTGCTCAGCGATGCTGAGCTTCTCCTCCAGGGTGTAGCTGCTGAGGTGGATCACCTCCATCCGGTCCCGGAAGGCGGGATGGATGGGATCCAGCTCGTTGGCGTTGGCCAGGAAGAGCACCTGGCTGAGGTCCAGGGGCACGTTCAGGTAGTGGTCCCGGAAGGTGTTGTTCTGCTCGGGGTCCAGGACCTCCAGCAGAGCAGCGCTCGGGTCCCCCCGCATGTCCCGGCCGATCTTGTCCACCTCGTCCAGCATGATCACGGGGTTCATGGACTTGGCCTGGTGGATGGCCTGCACGATGCGGCCGGGCATGGCGCCCACGTAGGTGCGGCGGTGGCCTCGGACTTCGCTCTCGTCGTGGACGCCCCCCAGGGAGATGCGGGCGTACTTCCGGCCCAGGGCCCGGGCGATGCTCTTGCCGAGGCTCGTTTTGCCCACGCCGGGGGGGCCCACGAAGCAGAGGATGGTGCCCTTCTGCTCCGGCCGCAGCTTGCGCACCGCCAGGAACTCCAGCAGGCGGTCCTTGATCTTGGGAAGGCCGTCGTGGTCCTCGTCCAGGACCTGCTGGGCCGCGGCGATGTCGAGGTTGTCCTCGGTGGTCTGGCCCCAGGGCAGGTCGGTCATCCACTCCAGGTAGGTGCGGGTCACCGCCGTCTAGCTGCTGTCGGGGTGCATGCGCTCCAGCTTCTTGAGCTGGCGTTCGATCTCCACCATGACGTCGTCCGGGACCTTGAGCTTGGCCAGCTTGTCCCGGAAGGCCTGGATCTCCTCGGCCAGCTCCGAGCCTTCCCCGAGCTCCTGCTGGATGGCCTTGAGCTGCTGCCGGAGGTAGTACTCCCGCTGGCTCTTGTCCATCTCGCCCCGGGCCTCCATGGTGATCTTCTGCTGGACCTCCAGCAGCTCGATCTCCTGGAGCAGGAGTTCATGGATGCGCTTGAGCCGCTGGGTGGCGTCCACCATCTCCAGGACGCCCTGAAGCTGCTCGGGCTTCAGTTCGAGGTGGGAGGCCACCAGGTCCGCCAGGCGCCCGGGGCTCTCCAGGTTCGAAGCGATGACCAGGGCCTCCTGGGGGAGGTTCTTGCCCAGGGACACGGCCTTCTCGAGGGTCTGCCGTACCGTCCGAAGCAGGGCGTCCACCTCGAGGCTGCGCTCGGCCCCTTCGGGTTCCGCGAGGGGCTCCACCTTGGCCACGAACAGGTTCTGGGTCTCCGTGAAGTACTCCACCCGCACCCGCTGGATGCCCTGCACCAGGGCCCGGATGCGGCCGTCCGGGAGCTTGAGGACCCGCATGATGAGGGCGGCCGTGCCGATGCGGTGGAGGTCGCCCTCGCCAGGATTTTCCGTCTCCTGCTGCTTCTGGCTCAGGAGCAGGATCATCCGGTTCTCCACCAGGGCCTGGTCCACGGCCCGGATGGACTTCTCCCGGCTGATGCTGAGGGGCAGGATCACGTAGGGGAAGACCACCACGTCCCGCAGGGGCAGGACGGGGAGGACCTCGGGAATCCGGGGGGACTCGTCGACCAGCGTCTGGGGGGCGGAGGATTCTTCGGCCACGGATACCTCGGGGTCCCCAGTGTAGCGGGCCCCCGCGGGCGCCTAGCGGCGACGGCCCTTGGAGGCTGCGTCGACGCCTTCGCCGGGGAACAGGGGCGGGGCGGAAGGGCCGCGGGGAGGGCGTGAAGTCGCGGGGCGATCCGGCGTGGGCCGCGGCTCGGGGGCCGCGCGGAGGGGCGGCAGGGGATCGGATTCCCGGGCGTCCTTGCGCATCAGGGCCTCCAGAGCCTCCACGAATTCGGGAAGGTCCTTGAAGTCCCGGTACACGGACGCGAAGCGCACATAGGCCACCGAATCAAGGCCCTTCAGGGCCCGCATGACCAGTTCCCCGATGTCGCGGCTGGGGATCTCCCGGTCCGGATGCTCCATCAGCCGGGCCTGGATGTCGGCCACCACGTCGTCCAGGCTCGGCTGGGAGACCGGCCGCTTCTGGCAGGCGAGCAGGAGGCTCCGCTTGAGCTTGGCGGGGTCGAAGGGCTCCCGGCGCCCGTCCTTCTTGACCACCAGGACCGGAACCTCCTCGAGGCGCTCGTAGCTCGTGAAGCGCCGGCCGCAGCGCAGGCACTCCCGCCGGCGGCGGATGGCATCGCCCTCCCGGCTCTCGCGGGAGTCCACGACCTTGTCCTCGGGATGGCCGCAGAAGGGGCAGCGCATGGTTCCAGCGTAGCCCCCCGGGGTGCCCGCGGGCCCCGAAAGGCGCTCAGGACTCCGCTTCCGCCGACCCAGAGCCCTCGTCCCCGCAGGGGGACGAAGTCACGATGCGGTTCCGACCCATCCGCTTCGCCGCGTACAGGGCCTGGTCGGCGGCATCCATGAGGGCGAGGGGGTCGTGGAATTCCGGAAAGGAGGCGAGGCCGCAGCTCAAGGACACGTGGACCGTTGCCCGGCCCGCCTCCTGGGGCATCTGGGCGAAGCGGGCCCTCACCTCCTCCAGGACCTCCAGGGCCAGCTTCGGGGTCGTGTCCGGAAGCACCACGGCGAACTCGTCCCCGCCCCAGCGCCCGATCACGTCCGTGCGCCGGAGCCGGTGCTGGAGCATCCGTGCGAGGTTCTTGAGGATGCGGTCCCCTGAGGCGTGGCCATGGGCGTCGTTGATGGACTTGAAGTGGTCCAGGTCGAGCATGGCGAAGGCCAGGGGGCGGCCGACCCGGGCCGCCCGGGCCAGCTCCAGCCTGAGCTTGTCCTTCAGGTGCACGTGGCTCAGCAATCCCGTGAGGCTGTCCCGGACCAGGAGGCTCTTGAGCTGGCGGCCCCGGAGGGCGCGGGTGGTCACGATGCTGATGAGGTGGGCGGGGGAGATGGGCTTGGTGAGGAAGTCCTCGGCGCCGCGGGAGAGGGCCTCGAGCTGGCGGTCCAGGTGCTGTTCCCCGGAGAGGTAGACGATGGGCAGGCTGACATAGGCGGCCTGCTGCCGGATGACCGAAGCCAGCTCCAGGCCCGAGCATTCCGGCATGTAGAGGTCCATGACCAGCACGTCCGGCCGGTGCTCCACCAAGGGTTCCATGACGGCCATGGGGTCCCGCACCACGGCGGTCCGCATGCCGGCCCCCTCCAGGATGCGCACGCAGAAGGCCGCGGTCAGAGGATCGTCCTCCACGAGGAGGACCCGGATGGGCTCCTGGAGCTGGTGCGCCCGGAGCTGGTCCACGGCGTCCAACAGGGCCATGAGGTCGAGGGGCTTGGGGAAGAACGCGACACCTTCGGCCCGCACGGCCTGGAGGCGGGCTTCCAGGTCCGAGTACTGGGAAAGGAAGGCCACGGGGAGGGAGTGGGCCTGGTTCACCCGGAACGCCGCCAGCAGGGGCTCCACCCCCCCTTCGGGAGCCGAGGCCTCCAGATCCAGGACGGCGAGGTCAGGGGGCTCCGAAGACAGCGCGTCCAGGAAGGACGCCGCATCCTCGAACACTTCGATGAGGTAGCCGGCCATGAAGGCCTGGCCCGCCTGGATCTCCACGCCTCCCGCCGGGGCCAGGATGCAGATCCGGGGCATGGGGGCGATGGCGGGCGCCTGATCCTTGGGGCCGGCCTCCACCCTCATGCGCACCAGGGCATCCACCACTTCCACCTGCTCGGCATCGCTCAGGGGTTGACCCGAAGCCCGGCGCCCCTGGAGCCAGCGGTGCAGGTCCCGGGCCGCGAGCGCCAGGATCGTGGACCCGTGCTCCTCGGCGACGAGGGCGACGCTGTCCAGGTCCAGCAGGAGGTCCACGATCCGCTCCCCCTGGGGACGGGTCAGGTCCGGCCAGGAGAGGTCCATCCGCCGCAGGATGCCTTCCAGCCGGGCGCGGAACGCAAGGTCCCGGCTCGCCGGGAGGGCGTCGGGTGTGGGCGGAAGGCCGGTGTCGTCCATGGGAGGGGGGCACGTCCCGGCTGGAGACGCGGCGCGGGGAACGGTCTTGAACCAAAGGGTCGTGGGTCTGGTCCCCAATATAGCGATTCCGGCTGCACGGGCCTGGAATTGTCCCCCAGGGCGCTTCAGCCTCGACGCGGCCAGCGGTAGGCGCGCGCCAACTCGGCCTCGACGGCGGCCGCGAAGGCCTCGGCCTCAGCCTTCAGGCGCTGCTCGGCGCCACGCTCCCCGTGCATGAGCTTGGGGTGGGCAAGGATGACGGCATCCGCTGAAATCGGACGGAAACGGGTCTGCCCGGGCTGACCGGGGGCCAGGACGGCGAAGGATGCCTCCGGCACGCGGATCGCGTAGCCCAGCGAGGCGAGCTTGGCCTGGGTCCGCGTCTCCAGGTGCGCCAGGCTGAGGGTCATGATCACGGGATCGCGGGTCAGGGCCGCGTCCACCAGCCTCTCGACGCCGGGGTCCTGATACTCGGCTTCCCGCAGTCCCGTGAGGACCACGCGCAGGGTCGCGGTGGAAGGGTCCTCGGAGGGGGCCAAGTGGGAGCCCAGGCGGGCCTCCAGGGCGGAACGGTAGGCCGCCAGGCCCTCGGGCCCGAGCCCGCCGCGAGACGGCGGGGTCTGGTCCACGAGGGATAGGGCCACCCGTGCCCCCGGACGTTCGAGGTAAGCGATCTCCGGTTGGCCGCAGCCAAGGGCGATCAGGGCGGGCAGCAGGAGAAGGGCGCGCCGGTCCATCAGGCCTCCACCACCCGGGGTTCCATGACCACCTTGGACTTGATGCTGTTCGCCACGAAGCAGTACTTGTGGGCCTTCTGGAAGAGCTCCTCCACCTTGGCCTTGCTGGTCCCGCGGGCCACGCGGATGGTGGGCCGGAGGCGGATCTCGGTCACCCAGGTCACCTTGTCCACGGTGTCGAGGACGGATTCCGCGTGGTCCTCGTAGCGGGTGACTTCCACCCGGGCCTTGGCGCAGAGGGCCAGGAAGGTGAGCATGTGGCAGTTGGCCAGGGCGGCGCCCAGCAGGTCCTCGGGATTCCACCGGGTGACGGTCCCGGCATATTCCGCGGCGCTGCTCACAGGGATGGAGACCTTTCCGGCGGCCCCGGCCTCGGCATCCCGGGTGTAGCCGTCCTGGGTGGTGTTGCCGGACCAGGTGAGGGTGAAGGGGTAGGCATGGGCCATCGCGAGCTCCAAGGAAAAGGCCATTGTCGCTGATACTTGGGGAAGGCTCATCCCCGGAGTTCCCATGCGCGCCCTGCCCTGCCTCCTGCTGGCCGCGGCCCTGCCCGCGCCGGCCCAGTTCTGGTCCCGCCTGGCCAATCCCTCGGTGGAGGTGGTCCTGCGCCATCCCCCCGAGCTCGGCCTCCACCTGGAGCGGGTGGCCTTCGCGCCGCCCCGCAACGCGTCCAGCCGCGACCTGGGCGATGCACTCCTGGCAGCCCTGGTCCACGGCGGCGTGCGGGTGGTGGACCGCGGCCGGGGCGGCGCAGAGGGGCCCACCCACCTGGTGGAGGTGGACGTGACCCGGGACGAGGTGCGCCACGAGGAGTTCGCGAAGGAGGACAAGGACCGGGAGGGGCGCGTGAAGTCCACCACCCGGACCTGGACCACCCGCCTGGAGTACGTGGCCGACATCCGCCTCGTGGAGTTGGCTTCCGGGCGCTCCCTGGAGGTCCTGCGGGTGGACGAGCGGCCCCGGGCCAGCGCCTCCTCAGACAAGAGCGCCCCCGCCAAGCCGGACGCAGGGCCGCTGCGGCGGCAGGTCCGGGAGGCCGCTCTGGCGAAGGCGCTCCGGCAGCTTCTGGCCTGGGACGAGGTGGTGCAGGCCATCTACTTCGACGACGAGAAGTACCACATGGAGGCGGCCTACCAGCGCCTGCAGGCCAAGGACCGTCCGGGCGCCTGGCGGGAGCAGCGGGAGGGGGCAGACTTCGCCCGGGTGGACGCCAAGGGCGACCCGAAGTACCGGGCCCGGGCCCTGCACAACCTGGGGGTGCTGGCCTTCCAGGAAGGGCGCCTGGAGGAGGCCTTGTCCTATTTCCGGGAGGCCCGGGACCTGCAGCCCGAGGCCAGCATCTTCCGGGACGCCCTGAAGGATGCCGAGCGGGCGAAGGCGGTGGCAGCGGCCCTGGAGGCCTACCAGGGGACGCGGCCCCGGCGGCCCGAGGCCTCCTCCCGGCCGGCCGGCAAGCCCAGCGTGGAGGAGCGCCTGGAGTCCCTGGAGCGGATGCGCCAGAAGGGGCTCCTCAGCGATTCGGAATACCAGGCCAAGAAGGCTGAGCTCCTGAAGGAGCTCTAGGGTGTCCAGGCGCGCGGCCCTGCCGGATCCGGCCCGGGGCGCGTGGCGGCGCTTCCTGCTGCGCTTCTCCCACCACCACGGGCTGCCGGTCCGGGAGGGCAACGCGGTGGACCTGCTCCTGGGGGGCAGCGAGCTCATCGACGCGACCCGGGACCTGATCCGGGGGGCCCGGTCGAGCCTGCGCTTCGAAATGTACATCTGGGAGGCCGACGGAGTGGGCGAAGGGCTGGCCGACCTGCTGGTGGAGGCCCTGGGGCGGGGCGTGGCGGTCCACGGGGTCGTGGACCACCTCGGCAGCCTCGGCGCCGCGGCCCTGGTGGCCCGGGTGCAGGCGGCCGGAGGCCGGATCCGCTATTTCCATCCGGTGGGACTGTTGCGCCCCTTCCGGACGTGGAACCGGCGGAACCACCGCAAGGCTGTGGTTGCCGATGGGGCCGAGGCCGTCATCGGAAGCGCCAACTGGGGAGAGGCCTACGACCTCCGCCGGACTCCGGAGGCCTACCTGGACCTCGGCCTCCGGCTGCGCGGGCCCTCGGTGGCGGACCTGGACGAGGACTTCCGCCGGGTGTGGCGCCGCTGCGGCGGCCCGGATCCCGGGCCTTCCCCGGGCGGGACGGATCCCTTGCCCTGGCCCTGCCCGCCCTTCCAGGGCGCGACGGTGCAGGTGGTGACCAGCCTGGGACGCTTCGGGGTGAGGGCCATCCGGCGGCACACGGAATTCCTCGTCCGCCAGGCCCAGGGGCGGCTCTGGATCGCCAACGCCTACTTCATCCCCACCCTCCGCCTCCGCCGTCTGCTGTCCCGGGCGGCGCGGCGGGGGGTGGACCTCCGCCTGCTGCTCCCTGGCGTGAGCGACAACCGCCTCGCCCTCGCGGCCAGCCGGGCGGGCTACGGCGCCCTCCTGAAGGCCGGAGCCCGCATCCTGGAGCGGGACCGTCGGTTCCTCCACGCCAAGGCCGCCCTCGTGGGCAGGGACCTGGCGCTGGTCGGGAGCGCGAACCTCGATTCCCGCAGTTTTCGGCACAACCTCGAGCTGAACCTCCTGGTTCAGCATCCCGAGCTGGCCAAGCGGCTGGAGGCGGCCTTCGAGGCCCAGGTGCCCGAGAGCCGCGCGGTCGCCCTGGCCGACTGGAAGGCGCGCCCCTGGTGGACGCGCCTCTGGCAGCGGGCGGCCTACGCCCTGCGGTGGTGGCTTTGAGGCCGCTTCGCGGCGCAAACAGCCTGGGGGTGGCCGGAACCGCGTCGGCCGCCCCCAGGGCTGTAGGCCCTACCAGCCCTTCTGCCGGCCCCTGTTCTGCTCCTGCAGCCAGGCGAGCAGGGGCTTGAAGTAGTCCGCCATGGCCCGGGTGCTCAGGTCCTCGCCGGTGGCCTCCTTCAGCACCTTGCGCCAGTCCTCCGTGGCGCCCTTGGCCAGGACGCCCTTCAGGAAGTCGCCCACCGCCTTGCTGCCCGCGTAGTTCGCCGCGTGGGGGTCCTGGCGCAGGATCTTCCGGGCGATGTGGTCGTGCATCTGGTACTTGAAGACCGTGGCCAGGCCATAGCTGTAGTAATAGGCCGGATTGTCGTTGATGTGGGTCTTGGTGGCAGGATCGCACCAGGCCTCGCTTCGGTGAGACGGCGGCTCGACCCCCTGGAGGTCGCCCACGACCTTCCACCAGCGGGCGTTCATTTCCTCTTTGGGCATCCCCTTGGCGTAGAAGTCCGCCTCCCACTCGGGCATGGTGCCGCAGGCCCAGAACATGAAGGGGATGGCCACCTCCAGGGCGTCGTTGAGGAGCACCTTCCGCTCGTCCAGCTTGGCGTCCTGGGGCAGGACCCCAGCCTGCTTGAGGTAGGGGACCTGCCGGGTGGCCAGGGCGATGAGTTCCCCGACCCCCTCGTGGAAGAAGGGGGCGGCCCCGTCCCGCAGCAGGGGCGGGACGTTCTCGTTGGTGTAGCTGATGAAGTAGTAGCCGTGGCCCAGCTCGTGGTGGGTGGTCTCGAACCACTCAAAGTTGTTCTCCACGCTCATCAGGGAGCGGATGTCGCTCTGGAGGTCCATGTGCCAGCAGCTGGCGTGGGCGTTCTTCTTCCGGGGGTCGCCCTTGGGCACGGGGTAGAGGTCGCTCTTGGCCCAGAAGGACGGGGGAAGCCGCGGGAAGCCCAGGGAGACGTAGAAGTCCTCGGCGGTGCGCACCACCTGCTCGGGCTTCCAGTCCTTGAAGTAGGGATCGAAGTCCACGCCCTCCACGAAGCCGGTCCAGTTCTGGCTCCACCGGTTGTTGATCCAGTGGGCGGGGATGCGCTTCGGCACGGGCTGCCCGTACTTCTTCGCCAGCTCGTACTTCACCCAGGTGTGCAGCTCGATGTAGAGGGGCATGAGGTCACGGCGGATGTCCCGGCAGAGCTGGAGCATCTCCTCGGTGGTCATGCCGTACTTGGCCAGCTGCAGTGCGAAGTAGTCCGGGTAGCCCAGCTCCCGGGCCACGCCGTTGCGCAGGTCCCGCAGGTTGGCCAGGCCGTCCTTGAGGGGGACGCCGATCTCCTTGCTGGCCTCCCACCACTTCCTGCGCTCGGCCAGGTCCGTGCTCTTGCCCAGCATCCCGTCGATGTCGTTGGCCGTGACCGGCTTCCCGTCCACCTTGAAGGCGAAGCCGTTCATGATCGAGGCCTGCCGGGTCTCGGCCTCGATGCGGGCGGCCACCAGGGCCGGGTTGGTCATGGGGCCTTCCGCGGCGTTCATGAGCACCCGCTCCAGCTGCCGGACCGTGACCTCCTTGAGGTCCTTGCGGTGGACGAGCAGCTCCCGGGCCTCGGAGATGAGGGCGGGATTGCCGTTGAAGGCGGCTCGGGCCTTCCCGGCGGTCTCCATGGCGGCGTCATGGACGGGTGTCACGTCGGTGGAGGCCTTCCACAGGGCGTCCTGCTCGACGGTGTAGAGGGCCTGGTACCCCGCGTTCACGAGCTTCAGGAACCGGTCGGCGCGGGCCTGGACCTCCGGCGCCCCCTGGGCGGCGAGGAGGGTGGCGGTGAAGGGCATGAGCAGGGAGAGGCGGCGCATGGGACGCTCCGGACAGGGTGGCGGGGGCGGCTCAGCCGCCGAGGTGGCGCAGGGTCGTGGGGAGGTGAGGGCTGCGGAGGAGCTGCTGCTGCTCGCTCTCGGAGAGGAGGCCCCAGATCCGGATCGCGGACTCCCGGGGCGTCTTCGGGTTGAGCAGCAGCTCCTGCATGATCGCGGGGTGGGCCATGAGGATCGGGTGGGAGGCGATCTGCTCGAGGACGCCCCGCGGAGTCTGCTTGTTCCGCGCGAGGCGCAGGAGGATGCTCGGGTCCAGCTGGCGGTCGCCGATCATGGCGCCGAGGGTGGCCTCGTCCTGGAGCACTTCCGCTTGGAGGTGCCGGATCAGTTCGCCCCCAGTGTTCCGGAGCACCAGGATGCGCTCCTGCTGGCTCATCCCCTGGTAAAGGGCCCGGAGCGTGTCCATGGCGCGCCGCTTCAGCTCCAGGTGCGGCACCCGCGGATCCCTCAGGAGGTCCAGGAGCGCCCGGGGGGCCGTGAGGTTGGGCAGGAGCCGGAGGGCGGTGTATTCGGTGAGGTTCGGGTTGTGGAGCAGGGCCTCCTGCACCGCGGGCTCCTCCCCCCAGGAATTGTGGGAGGCCAGGTGCTCGGCACGGTGCTGGTCCAGGCTCGGGATCGCCGCCAGGAGCTCCCGGGGCGTGAGGCCCGGATTCTCCAGGACCACGGTGAACACCTTCGGGTCCGGGTCCATGAGGGAGGCGATGAGCTGCTCTGGGGCGGTGGCCTGGTTCGCGGTGAAGACCCGCTCCTCCAGGCTGGCCCACTTCCCCTCGGGCTGGGCCGAGAGGCCCGAGGCCTGGCTGAGCCTCCTGCGCTGGAGGCGGTCGTAGAACCACTTGATGACCCGCAGCAGGGAGGGCGAGGCCTTCTTGGCCCAGAAGGTGATGAACTGGTACTCGGTCTCGTCGAGCTGGGTGAAGAGGCTGACCGTGCGCCGGAGGCTCCGGTGGTCCTTGTCCCCCCGCTGGAGCTGGGCCAGCAGCTCCCCGCCGATGAATAGCTTCCGGGAGAGGCCGGCGGGGCAGACCGGGGATTCCCGCATGGCGCTCCGCAGGGCCTCCCGGAAATACCACCGGGCCTCGCCGTAGACCTCTTCGAAGAACTCGGGGAAGGGCGACTCCTGGAGGGCCAGGAGCAGGAGCTCCTCGTTGATGAGGGGGTTCTTCAGGGCCGCGGCCCGGAGCTCGGCGTCCTCGTCCCGGAGGAAGCCCCGCAGCTCCTCGACAAGATGGGTGGTGAGGGCCCGGGCCAGCTGTTCCTCCCGGGGAAGCCGGGCCTGGGGCACCGGCGCCGCCGCCTCCTCGGGGGGTTCCGGCGGGAGGGTCAGGACGTCCCAGTCGGGCTCTTCGCTCGGGAGGGGCGGGAACTCCGCGGTGTGGCCCGAGCCGCCCACGTTCTTGGCCATGGCCTGGGCCTGGGCCTTCACGATGGGCTTGAGGTCCGGCCGGAGCTGGGCGTAGACGGCTTTGATGGTCTCGCTGCGCTCATCCTTCTCGCCGGCGGGGGCCCGGTCCAGCTCCCGCATCTGGTCGAAGAGGGAGACGGCCAGCTCCAGGTCCCGGCGGATGGCCTCGGGTGTCCGCTCGTTCTCGGACAGGGCCTGGAGCACCGGCCCGTGGGCAAGCCAGTGGGGCGTCCGGGCGATGAGGGTGAGGAGCCGGGGGGAGGAGAGGTTGCGGGCCAGTCCTTCGATGAGCAGCAGCTGGCTCTCGGTGGGGAGCTGGGGGCGGATCAGGGCGAGGTTGCGGAAGTGGATCCGTTCCTGCTCGGAGAGCTCGATCAGGAACGGGGCGTCCGCGGCGGCCAAGATCCCCTCAGGCGCAGGGGGAGGCGTGGCCCCCGAGGAAGGCCCGCTCCTGCTCGAAGAGGATGGCATCCACCAGCACGCCCTGGAGGCCCGGGACGGCCTGGGCGCGCTCCACGTGCGCCGGGGTGCGGATGCTGCCGCCCATGAGCACCGGGAGCCGGGTGGACTCGGCCAGGAGGCGCGCGGTCTGGAAGTCCGGCAGGGGTTCCTGGTCCGGAACGCCGGGCATGGTCTCGCCCGGGAGATCCACGAAGAGCAGCCGCCGGAAGCCGAATCCCTGGATCCGCCGGGCCAGCGCCTCCGCGCTCAGCCCCACCGGGGCGGTCCAGCCCGAACTGTGGACCTCGCCCCCGCGGGCGTCGATGGCGGCGGTGAGGTGCTTCTGGAAGCGCGCCAGGAGCTGCTCCACCACGATGGGGGACTTGTGCAGGATGGTCCCGACCACGAGCCAGGCCGCGCCGTTGTCCACGAAGAACTGGGCCTGGTCCGAGGCGCGGATGCCTCCCGCCACCTGGACGCACACCGGGTGGTCCCGGTGCCGGCAGAGCTTGAGGATCTGGCCGATCAAGGGGCGGTTGTGCCCGGCGCCGTGGGCCGCGTCCACGTCCACCAGGCCCAGGTGCGTGATGCCCTTCCCCAGCAGGCGGTGGACGAGGTCCAGGGCCGGCTCGCGGGCGGGACCGTCGTAGCCTTCCTCACCGAGCGCAGGCACCGCGAAGCCCTGGCGGATGTTTAGGGTGGGGAAGACCTTCACGCGGCTCCTTCGCATTTCTCGGCGATTGGAATCTTAGCCTGAGTCGGAGGATCCGTGACAAAGCCCGAAGGGCCCGGGAACTCCCCCTCAGGGGGCTGGAGGGGCCTCCATCCGCTGCAGGAGGGTCCGGGCCGCTGCGCCTTCGGCGGCCTTGCGGGTGGTCCCCCGCCCGGTGGCCGCAAGAGTTCCGACCCGGACCTCCACGGTGAACGTCGGGGCATGTCCGGGTCCCGCCTGATCCAGGAGGCGGTAGCAGGGCGCCTCCAGCCCGAGGGACGCCGCCTTTTCCTGGAGGGCCGTCTTGGCGTCGAGGCGCCGCCAGTCCTCCGTCTCGGCCCGACGGACCGCCTCGAGGAAGCGCGCCTCGCAGAGCCGCTGGACCACGGCGAAGCCCTTGTCCCCCGCGTCCTCCAAGACCGCCGCCAGGAGGGCCTCCACCGCGTCGGCGAGGGCTTTGGGCCCTGGTTCACCCCTGGGGCTCCGCGGGCCGCTGACGAGACCCAAGCCCAGCGCCCCGGCCCAGTCGGCGAGGGAGGCGGTGCTCACCAGGGCCGCCCGGAGCTTGGACATGTGCCCCTCGTTCCAGTCCGGCTTCTCCCGGTGGACGAGCAGGGCGACGGCGGCGTTGAGGAGGGCGTCCCCGACGAATTCCAGGCGCTGGTTGTTCGGGGCAAGGCCGCTGGAGGGCGGCGTCAGGGCCTGGACCAGGAGATCCCGGTTCCGGAAGCGGTATCCCAGCCGGGATTCCAGGCCGCCGGACGCCTCCCCCATCCTGTCGTCAGTCCTCGTTCAGGCCGCGCAGCCCGCCCGGGAGCCGCCGGTTGAGGCGCTCGTCCTGGATGACGCTGCGGAAGCGGGCGTTGGACATCATGCGCTGGAAGCTGACGCCGTTGCGCCGGGCCTGGTCGGCCGCCGACTGGAACTCGGCGAAGCGCTCCTGGCGGTAGAGCACCACCAGCAGCCAGGCGTAGGCCCGCTCGTTGCCCGGGTTGGCGGCGATGGCCCGGCGGAGCAGCTCGATGGACCGGTTCGGGTCCGTGTCGGACAGGGCCGTGGCCTCGCTCATGGTCTGGTTGCTGAGGGCCAGGCGCTCGGGCGCGCTGAGCTTGCGCAGGTTCTCCTGGGCAAAGGGGTCGTTGGAGGCGGGAGCCTGCGCTGGCTGGGCGGCGGGCCGGGGCGCAGGCTCTTCGGTTGGCGTCCTGCTGGAGGGCCGGGCCTCGACGGCCCGCGGCTCCGTGGTCCGGGGGGTGACCGGGGCCGTGCCCGGGGCAGGCATGGGGGTGGCCGGGGTTCCCGTCGTCGTCCCATGGGGTTCGTCCGGCGTCGGTGCGGGGGGAGTGTCCGGGGACGCGGGCTTCGTCTCGGGGCTGGCGGCATCGGCTGCGGGCGCCGAGCCCCCCAGGAAGGGGAGCTTGTCCCGGAGCGTCCAGAGGGCGATCCCGCCGCCGCCCACCAGAAGGAGGGCCACGGCGGCGAGGCCCAGGAAGAGGCCGACGCCGGATCCGGACTTCCGGGCCGGAGCGGGGACCGCGACGGCCGAGGGCTGGAAGGGGGCGACGGTGGGGGCGGCCGCGGGCACGGGCGCCGTCCCCGGCCGGGAGGCGGCCATGCCGGCGGCGGTCCCCGCGGGAAGCGCAGTGGTGGCGGGGGCGCCGACCTGGCCGGTCCAGGTGGGGTCCTTGGCGGAACGGAGCGCCCGGGCGAGGTCCTCCGCGCTCTGGTAGCGCTGCTCGGGATCCTTGCACAGGGCGCGGTCCAGCACCGTGCGCACCGAGGGGCTGATGTCCACGAGCCCCGCGGTGTCCAGGGGCTCCGGCGGCTCGTTGACGATCTTGTAGAGGATGGTGGGGGTGGTGTCGCCGCTGAAGGGCTTCCGGCCCGACAGCGCCTCGTAGAGCATCACGCCGACGGCGAAGAGGTCGCTGCGGGGGTCGGGCTTTCCGGTGCGGATGTATTCCGGAGCCATGTAGCTCACGGTCCCCATCACCATGCCGGTGGCCGTCATGTCGGAATTCCCCACACGCGCCACGCCAAAATCCATCACCTTGGCGTGGATGCGCTTGCCGTCCCGCGTCACCCGGACGTTGGAGGGCTTGATGTCGCGGTGGACGATGCCGGCGGAATGGGCGTACTGAAGCCCGTCGCAGACCTGGGCCAGGATTTCCAGGGCCTCGCTGCGGGTCAGGGCCTGTTCCCGGAACAGCTCCTCCAGGTCGTGGCCCTTCACCAGCTCCATGGCGATGTAGAGGACACCCTGGTCCTCGCCGAACTCGTAGATGGTCACGAGGTTGGGATGGTTCAGGACGCCCGCGGCCTTGGCTTCCCGGGCGAAGCGCTCCTTGGCGTCACCGCCGGTCTGGGCGGTGGGGAGGATGGTCTTGATCGCGACTTCGCGGCCGATGGTGGGATCCACGCCGAGGAGGACCTCGCCCATGGCGCCCTGCCCGAGAACCCGTTGGATTTGGAATTTTCCGAGCCGCGTGAACATGGCACTCTCCCGCCGTATTACGGATGATGCGGTTCCAAAGCATAGGCTGTTCCAGAAACGGGAGCCATCGGATTTCCCGCGCCACGGGACGGTCCTCTTGATAGATTCAAGGCCTCACCCGTCGGAGCCACATCCTCGTGACCACGACCCAGCCGCCCGCGTTCCTGCCGGCCCTCCTGGGCGCGCTCTACCAGCGCTCGGCCACCGGCGAACTCGCGCTGGAGCAGAACGACGGGAACCGGCGCCTCTTCTGGAGCTACGGCAAGCTCGCGTTCCTGCAGAGCGAAGCCGCAGGGGAACAGTTCGGGAACTACCTCCTGCGCCAGGGCGTCCTCGACCTGCCCTCCCTCAAGGACCTGCTCGCGGACCCCGGGGACAGCCGCCTCGGGGAGAAAGTGGTCCAGTGGGGCCTGCTCTCCGCGGATCAGCGGAACGAGCACTTGGCGGGCCTCTACGACATGATCCTGCTCAACGCGCTCGAGCACCCCGTCGTGACCTACACCTGGAAGGAAGGGTCCTCGGCGGTGGACCTCGCCGGCGGCGTCCCCATGTCCCTGGACCACCGGCGGCTCGTCTGGCAGTCCCTCACGAATCTCACCCATGCCGAGACCATTCCCGCCTGGATCAGCGCCCAGCGGGGCTGGCGCTGGCAGGCCCCTCCCGGCCTCCTGACCAGCCTGGGCGACCTCCCCATCGAGCCGCAGCAGGCCTACGCGCTCTCCTTCCTCGGGGCCGAGCCCCTCGACTTCGACACCCTCGTCGCGGCCTCCAGCCTCGATCCGGTGGTGGCGTCACGCCTGGTGATGGCGCTGTGGGCCATCGGCTCCCTCAACCTCGCGGAAGGCGAACTCCCCAGCCCAGTTCCCCGGAAGCCGGAGCCGCCTGCGGAGAAGCCGGAGCCCGCCAAGCCGAGCCAGACCACCACCGGAAAGGTCCCCAACCTCGCGGCCGCGGCGGCCCAGGCCACCGCGGCGGCCCAGCCCAAGGCCGCCCCTCCGGAAAAACAGCCCCCGGCGAAGCCGTTGCCGGTCCAGGACGCGGGGGAAGCCGACCTCCACATCGAGATCGTGGATGAGGATGGGGACTCCGGCGCGGCCGCGGCCCGGGGAGCGCGCGGTTCGACCCCGGCCGACGCCGGCCTCGCCCTCGACGCGTTCCTCGCCCCCCTCGAAACCGCCCCGCCCAAGCCCATCTCCTCGGGGACGCCCACGCTCCCCTCCCTGATGGAGGCGGCAGGCGAACCGCAGACGCCCTCCTCCGGCACCGACTCACCGGCGGCGAAGCTCCGCCGCCACCTGCAGCTCGCGAAGAAGCTGCAGCTCCAGGAGCGCACGGGTGACGCCATCCAGGCGCTCGAGCAGGGCCTCCGGCACGACCCCGACTCCCCCGACGCTTACCCCGCCTGGCTCCTGCTGGGCCAGCTCCGGATGACGAACCCCGCCTGGTCCACCCGCGCGGTGGAGGCCCTCCAGAACGCCTCGCGGCTCAATCCGAAGGCCGCCGAGCCCTGGGCCGTCATGGGCGAGATCTACCACCGCAAGGGCTTCAAGGCGAACGCTCGCGGGTGCTTCAAGAAGGCGATCGAACTGGATCCGTCGGTCCCGGTTCCCCAGGACTTCGCCATGGAGGACAAGCCCGGGGAGGGCGAGGAGAAGCCCCAGAGCGGAGTCCTGGAACGGCTCAAGGGGTTGATCCGCCGCTGAGGCGCCGCTGGGACGCCGCCGGGGTGGCAGCTCAGAGCGTGCCGTACATCCGGTCTCCCGCGTCCCCGAGGCCGGGCAGGATGTAGCCCTTCTCGTTGAGCTGCCGGTCCACCGCCCCGGCGACGATGCGGATCCCGGGATGGATCTGCCGGAGGTGGGCGATGCCTTCCGGCGCGGCGAGGACGCAGGCCAGGGTCACATCCTGGGATCCGGCTTCCATCACCTGCCTCACCGCCTCCGCCGCGCTCCCCCCGGTGGCGAGCATCGGATCCAGGATGTAGGCCTGGCGGGCCTCCATCGCAGGCGGGAAGTTCCGGTAGTAGGCCTTGGGCAGGAGCGTCTGGTGGTCGCGGGAGAGGCCGAGATGGCCGACCTTCGCCATGGGCACGAGGCGGAGGAAGGGCGGCAGGAGCCCGAGCCCCGCGCGCAGGACCGGCACCAGCACGGGGTCCGGGCCGCCGAGCCGCCATCCGTCGCAGGTCTCGAGGGGCGTCTCGATGCGGGCGGGATCCACCCGCAGGTTCGACATCGCCTCCATGGCGAGGAGGAGTCCGATCTCCTCCACGAGCGCCCGGAAGAGGGCGGTCGAGGTGGATTTCGTGCGCAGCAGCGAGAGTTTGTGCTGCAGGAGCGGATGGGTCAAAACCGTAGTGTTCATGCGGGTCTCCACGTGTTCACAGTAAACCTCTTCGAAAAAAAAATCGCTGATGGCTATGGCGCACAAGGAGATTCCGCATAAAGATTCCTATGAACAATTTTGTTGACCCGATCTGATGCGCCCGTTTTCATGGAGTTCCAGGAAGACAACTCGGAACGACATCTGCACCCCCACCAAGTGCCTATGGAGAGGTTTAATTTGGAGCTGAGAGGATGCTGAAAAAGATCGCGATCTTTAAGGCCCTGGACATCGAAATCAAGAAACAACGGGGTCCCGCGGCGGTCAAGGAAGCGTATCGAGGGCACCACTCGCTCAAGGAAGAACTCTCCCAGCCAGGCATGACCATCATCGCCGAAGTGGCGGGCGGCAACCCCGAACTCGGGCAGGTCCGGGAGAGCTACCGGGCCGGGACCCACGCCAAGAGCCTGGCGGAGAACGGGGCGAAGGCCCTGTCCATCGCCACGGACCGCTTCCTCTATTTCGGCGAGGACAAGCACCTGTCCGAAGCCCGGGGCGCGGTGAAGATCCCCCTTCTGCGGCGGGACTTCATCTTCGAGGAGTACCAGGTCGAGGAGAGCAAGATCCTGGGAGCGGACGCCATCTTCCTGATGGCGGCCCTTCTCCCGGTGGACCGGATCCAGAGCCTCCAGAAGCTCGCGGCGGCCAAGGGGCTCGACGTGGTCGTCGAAGTCTCCAGCGAAGCGGACCTGAAGCGGGCCCTGGAGGCGGGAGCCGACATCATCTGCGTCGCGGGCAGGGACCTCGACACCTGGAAGTCGGACTTCGACGCAGCGATCGCCCTCCTCAAGAAGGTGCCGGTCAAGAAGTGCCTCCGCATGGTGGAGGCGGGCATCCAGAACCTTTCCCAGCTCAAGCAGCTCGAGGCCATGGGCGTCCACGGCGCCATTATCGGCGACGCGCTGCTCCACGAGTTCTATCCGGGCAAGCGGCTCGCCCAGCTCCTCGCGGGCGTCGAACCCAGCCGCAAGCCGGCCAAGAAACCTTCCCAAGCACCCTCTCGCGCTCCGTCTGGAGCCGCGGAAACCAAGGGCGATTCGGGCGCGCGGCCAACTGCGCCGGCTGCGGGCGCCTCGAAATCGGCCAAAACCAGTGCAGCATCCACACCCCCCAACCCCGCCCGAAAGGGCCACAAGGAGCCATCCATGGTTCAAGACGCCATGTCGTCCAACGCCACCCCCGCCGCTTCCGCCCCTGCGCCGAAGAAGGCCGCCGCCAAGAAGAAGCCTGCCGCCAAGAAGCCCGCCGCCAAGAAGGCCGCCCCGAAGAAGGCCGCCAAGAAGGCCGCCCCGAAGAAGGCTGCTGCGAAGAAGGCCGCCCCGAAGAAGGCCGCCAAGAAGGCTGCGAAGAAGGCCGCCCCGAAGAAGGCTGCCAAGAAGCCCGCCGCCAAGAAGGCCGCCAAGAAGAAGTAAGACCATTCAGGATAACGGTTCCGTCCATCCCAGTCCCATGCAGCTCATTGATCGCGTTTCCGCCCTCGAGGTCCTGGACAGCCGTGGCAACCCCACGGTGCTCGCCCGGGTCCAGCTGACCGACGGCTCCACCGGGCAGGCACTGGTGCCTTCCGGAGCCTCCACCGGCAGCCGGGAAGCCCTCGAGAAGCGGGACGGCGACAAGGGCCGGTACCTGGGAAAGGGCGTGCTCGGCGCGGTGCACGCCATCAATACGGAGATCCAGGACGCCCTCCGGGGCATGGATCCCTTCCAGCAGGCGGAACTGGACGAACTCCTCTGCGATCTCGACGGCACGGAAAACAAGGAAGAACTTGGCGCGAACGCGATCCTCGGGGTCTCCATGGCCCTGGCGGACGCGGCCTCGAAGGCATGCCGCCAGCCCCTGTATAGATATCTGGGGGGGGCCTCTGCCCGCGTTCTTCCCGTTCCGATGATGAACATCCTCAACGGCGGCGCGCACGCCGACAACAACGTCGACATCCAGGAGTTCATGGTGCTGCCCGTCGGCGCCCCCAGCTTTTCCGAGGCCTTGAGATGGGGCGTGGAGATCTACCACGCCCTGAAGGCCGTGCTGAAGGGGCGGAAGCTCTCCACCGGCGTGGGTGACGAGGGAGGCTTCGCGCCGAACCTGGGCAGCAACGAGGAGGCCCTGGACCTGATCCAGGACGCGGTGAAGAAGGCCGGCTTCAAGCCCGGCAAGGACGTCCACCTCGGCCTTGATTGCGCCGCGAGCGAGTTCAAGAGGGGCGCAGCCTATGAACTCGATGGCGCGAAGAAGACCCCGGCCCAGCTCGTCGACTACTACGACGGCCTGTGCGCGCGGCACCCCATCCTCACCATCGAGGACGGGTGCGCGGAGGACGACTGGAAGACATGGAAGGCCCTCACGGACAAGCTCGGGTCCAAGATCCAGCTCGTGGGGGACGACCTCTTCGTCACCAATCCCGCCATCCTCCAGCGCGGGATCTCCGAAGGCGTCGCCAACGCCATCCTGATCAAACTGAACCAGATCGGCACCGTCACCGAGACGCTGAAGGCCGTGGACATGGCCCACAAGGCCGGCTACCGCGCCATCATCAGCCACCGCAGCGGCGAGACCGAGGACGCGTTCATCGCGGACCTTGCCGTCGCCACGGGTGCGGGCCAGATCAAGACCGGCGCGCCGGCCCGCACGGACCGCGTCGCCAAGTACAACCGGCTGCTCCAGATCGAATGGGAGCTCGGCGCCGCCGCCCGCTACGCGGGCCGCGAAGCCTTCGGCTCCCGCCTCGCCACGCAGTCCCGCAAAGCCTAGCCACGCATGAACACCAGCTGGCTCCTGAAATCCAGGACCGTCTGGGGGGCCCTGCTCTGCTCGGCCTTCCTTTCGACGGCCATCCTCTGGCTGCTTCCCGGCGGCCTGCCCGCCGTCCATGAACGGCAGGCGGAGCTCCAGCGCCAGCGCGCCGTCCTCCTGGACCTGAACCGCAGGAACCGCGAGCTGTTCGACGAAGTGCAGCGCCTGGCCAAGCGGGACCCGGAACTGATGGAGGCCCTGGCCCGCCGCCAGGGATTCGCCCGTCCGGGCGAAACCGTCTACACGTTCCGGGACCGCGGCGAGCGCGCCCGGTAGCCCCGCGCCTCCGGGCGGCGCAGTCACGCATACTGTCTGCATGCAGTGGACCCTCGCCTCGGCTTCGGGGAATGTCTTCGCGTACGCGTGGGCCAGGGAAGCTCCACCTTCCTTCGACGGCTCCCGGGCGGCGCGGCGCCTCTGTCCCCACGGCACCGGCCTCGGGCTCGACGGGATCTTCCTGCTCGGGGACCCGGAGGCTGGCCAGCCCTGGACGATGGAGCACTGGGACGCGGACGGCTCGCGGACCTTCTGTTCCAACGGGACCCGGGCGGCCCTGGCCGTGCCGGGCGCGCCGCAGGGAGACCGGATCAGCGCCCGGTCGAGCGGGGAGGTCGTGGAGCTCCGGCGGGACGCCGGGGAGGTGGGGCTGCGCATGCCGGAGGGTCCGGCCTGCCGCCTCTCCGAGCCGTCCCTGGAAATGGTCGAGCCTTCGGTGTGCGGCTGGATCGGCAACCCGCAGCTCGTGGTGGAGGTGCCCTCGGTTGCCGCGGTGGACCTGGCGGCCTTCGCGCCGCCCCTGCGCCGGCATCCCGCCTTCCCGGAAGGGACGAACGTGAATGTCCTGGAGGTGGTGCGCGAGGGGCAGGGCCGCATTCGTTCCTGGGAGCGGGGCGTGGAGGGGGAGACCCTCTGCTGCGGCACGGGGTGCGCGGTGGCGGGGGCCTGGCTGGCCCAGCGGAGCGGGTGCCTGGCCTGGCGGCTGGAGACCTCGAGCCCCGATCCGGTCAGGGTGACGGTGGGAAGGATCCGCGAGGGGGCCTGGGAGGACCTCTGGCTCTGGGGCGCGGTTCGCCGGCTGGGAACCGTGATCCCCGACGGGTCCCTGGGCCTCGAATCGGAGGCGTGGAACGGATAGACTGGACGATGTTCCACGCCCAGGCCCGCCCGTGAAGATGCCCGCTTCCCCGCCCTTCTCTGCCTCCCCGCGGCCGGAGGCCTGAGTGACCGCGAAGATCCTGGCCCTGGCCAACCAGAAGGGCGGCGTCGGCAAGACCACCACCGCCATCAATCTCGCGGCCAGCCTCGCCATGCTGGAAAAGCTGGTGCTGCTGGTGGATTTCGACCCCCAGGGCCACAGCACCACGGGCCTCGGCTTCCCCAAGCCGGACCACCGCGCGGGAAGCTTCGCCCTGATGAAGGGCGCCCCGGTCCAGGCCCTCCTGCTGCAGACCGAAGTGCCGAACCTCCAGGTGGTGCCCGCGGGCAAGGACCTCGCCCAGCTGGAGTTCGAGCTCTTCGAGCTGCCCCAGCTGCAGGTGCTGCGGGAGGCCCTCAGGCCCGTGATGGACCACTACGAGTACATCATCATCGATCCGCCGCCCTCCCTCGGGATGATCACCCTCAACGCGCTCACGGCCGCCGACGAGGTCATCGTCCCCATGCCCTGCGAGTTCTTCGCCCTGGACGGCCTCGCCGAGCTGATGGAGACCCTGCACCGGATCCAGGGCGGGCCGAACCCCAGGCTCCAGCTCGGGGGCATCCTGCTCACCATGGCCGAGGAGCGCACCAACCTGGGCGCCGCCGTGGCCCAGGAGGTCCGCCAGGCCTTCCCCGGCAAGGTCTTCCAGACCGTCATCCCGAGGAACATCCGCCTGGCCGAGGCCCCGAGCCACGGCAAGCCGGTCGCCTTCTACGACCTGAAGTCCAAGGGGGCCCAGTCCTACCTGAGCTTCGCCCGGGAATGGATCGCCCGGGATGCCCAGTCCGAACGCCAGCCCGAAGGGATCCAAGCATGACCACGGTGAAACGACCCGCCCTCGGCCGGGGGCTCACCTCCCTGATGAGCCAGATCACCCCCGACGACGCCCCCACCCGGGAGGTGCCCGTCGGCAGCCTGGTGCCCAACCGCCAGCAGCCCCGCACCCACTTCGACGAGGCCGCGCTGAACGACCTCGCGGCCAGCCTCAAGCAGCACGGCATCGTCCAGCCAATCGTGGTGCGCCGCGTCGGGGACCGCTTCGAGATCATCGCCGGAGAGCGCCGCTGGCGGGCGGCGAAGCTGGCGGGCCTGGCCACGGTCCCGGTGGTGGTGAAGGAGATCCCCGACGACCGGCTCCTGGAATTGGCCCTGGTGGAGAACATCCAGCGCCAGGAGCTGAACCCCATCGAGGAGGCCAAGGCCTACTGGCGCCTGGGGGAGCATCTCCGCCTCACCCAGGAGCAGGTGGCCGACCGGGTCGGGAAGTCCCGCCCCCAGGTGGCCAACACCCTGCGCCTCCTGCGCCTCCCCGGGCACCTCCAGGAGCTCATCGCCAACGGCAAGCTGGGCGTCGGCCACGGCAAGGTCCTCCTCGGCGTCGAGGACGGGCACCTGCAGGAGCAGCTCGCCCACGCCGTCGTGCAGGACCAGCTCAGCGTCCGCGCCCTGGAGGCGAAGCTCCAGCACCTTCAGAAGGCGCACAAGCCCAAGGCCAGGAAGAAGCACCCCCACGCGGTCTTCATCAAGGCCGCCGCGGAGGAACTCACCACCGCCTGGGCCACCCGGGTGGAGATCAAGACCAAGGGCAAGGCCGGGGTGGTCATGCTGCACTTCGGCTCCGAAGGCGAGCTGGACCGCCTCTTCGAGGCCTTGAAGCACGGGCCGAAGCTGGGCGTGCGGAGGTAGGCCATGAGTTGGTTCGTCAAGAAGCGCCAGCAGAAGATCGCCGTCGAGGCCAAGACCGTCCGCGTACCCGAGGGGCTTTGGGTCAAGTGCGAGGCCTGCCGGGAGCTCATCTACCGGGCCGAGTTGCAGAACACCCACAACGTCTGCCCCAAGTGCGGGTACCACTTCCGCATCGGCGTGGAGGAGCGGCTCGAGAACCTCATGGACCCGGGCTACACCCGGCTCTTCACGGAGATGCGGAGCACGGATCCCCTGGGCTTCGTCGCCACCAAGGCCTACAAGGAGCAGCTCAAGCGGCTCGAGGAGGCCGGGGAGGATCAGGACGCCGTGGTGGTGGTGGAGGGCACCCTCTCCGGACACCCGGTGGTCATGGGGGTCATGAACTTCGACTTCCTCGCCGCCTCCATGGGCAGCGTCGTGGGCGAGAAGCTCAAGCTGGGCGCCGAGCGGGCCCTGGAGAAAGGCTGCGCCTACCTCATCGTGAGCTGCTCCGGCGGCGCCCGCATGCAGGAGGGCACCCTGTCCCTCATGCAGATGGCCAAGGTCAGCGCGGCCCTGGCGAAGCTGGACCGGGCGGGCCTGCCCTACCTCAGCATCCTCACCGACCCCACCACCGGCGGCGTCAGCGCCAGCTACGCCATGCTGGGGGATCTCAACATCGCGGAACCCAAGGCCCTGATCGGCTTCGCGGGGCCGCGGGTCATCGAGCAGACCATCAAGCAGAGCCTGCCCGAGGGCTTCCAGCGCAGCGAATTCCTCCAGGCCCACGGCATGGTGGACAAGGTGGTGCCCCGGGACAAGCTGAAGGACTGGATCGCCGCCTGCCTCACCTGGATGCTGCCCCAGGCCCCCGAGGCCTGAGGCCCATGGAATCCGCGCCGGCGCCGGGTTCCGCGCTGGAACGCCTGGGCGCCCGGGGCCACTGGGGCATCAAGCGGGGCCTCGGCAACATCCGGGCCCTGCTGGCGGAACTGGGGCACCCGGAGCAGGCCTGCCCCGTGGTGCTCATCGGCGGCACCAACGGCAAGGGCAGCACCGGGGCCTTCCTGGCCCATGCCCTGAAGGCGGGCGGGCGGCGCGTCGGCTGGACGACGTCCCCACACCTCGTCCACCCCCGGGAACGCATCTGGATCGACGGCGCGGCGATTTCCGCCCCGGACTTGGAGGCGGCCCTCCAGGCCGCCTTCGCCGCGGAGGCAGCCCGGGGCCTCCAGGCCACCTACTTCGAACTGATGATCGCCGCGGCCTTCCGGACCTTCCGGGCGCGGGGCGTGGAGATCGCCGTGGTGGAGGTCGGCCTGGGCGGGCGCTGGGACGCCACCAACGCCAGCGATCCCGTCCTGAGCGTGCTCACGTCGGTGGGCCTCGACCATCAACAGTTCCTGGGCGGCACCCGGGAGGCCATCGCACGGGAGAAGCTCTGCATCGCCCGGGACGGCCGCCCCCTGGTCCTGGGGCCAGGCCTCGATCCCGCCTGGATCGCGCCCCTCCTGGAATGCGCGCCCACGGTGCATCCCGCGCCACAAGTGGAGGCGCAGGCGGTGGCGTGGGACCACAGTGTGGTCGGGGGCCGTCGCATCGGTCTGGCGGGACGGCACCAGCTGGAGAACCTGGCCACGGCCCGGGAGGCCCTGCGCCAGCTGGCCGCCCTGGGGCTGGACGTGGATCCGGACCGCGCGGCGGAGGGCCTCGCCCAGGCCCGGATCCCGGGTCGCCTCTGGGAAGTGCCGGGCCTGCGGGACGTCTGGATGGACGGGGCCCACAACCCCCACGGCGCGGCCGCCCTGGCCGCCCACGCCCGGGCCTGCGGGGTCCGGCCCCACCTGCTGGTGGGCGCCATGGGGGACAAGGACCTCCGGGGCATGGCCGCCGAATGGGCGCGCGTGGAACCCGCATCGGTGGCCTTCGTCCGGGGGACCGATCCCCGCTACGCCACCTTCGAGGCCCTGCGCGAGGCCTGGGGGCGGCCGGGGGCCGAAGGGCTGGACCTGGGGGCCGCCGCGGCGCGCCTCTGCGCGGATCGCGAGGGTCCGCTCCTGGTGACGGGCTCCCTCTACCTCCTGGGGGACCTGCTGGCCACCCTCGGCCTGGACCCGGTATCCTGAAGCCATGTCCTCCGCCAACTCGTCGAAAGCCGTCCTCCTCGCCCTCCTGGCCAACGGGGGCATCGCCATCTCGAAGTTCGTGGTCTTCGGGATCACGCGGTCCAGCTCCCTCCTGACGGAAGGCATCCACTCCACCGCGGACTGCATCAACCAGGTCCTGCTCTTCATCGGGATGCGCCAGGGCTCGAAGCCTGCGGATCCGAGGCACCCCCTGGGCAAGGGCCAGGCGGCCTTCGTGGCCAGCTTCATGGTGGCCCTGCTGCTGTTCAGCGTGGGCGGCATCTATTCGGTGGTGGAGGGCATCCACAAGATCCGCCACCCGGAGGCGCCCCACGACCTGGGCTGGGCGGTGGGCCTCCTGGTCTTCGCCATCGGACTCGAAAGCTATTCCATGTGGGGCGCCTTGCAGGCGGCCAAGGCCGAGCGCGGCTCCATGCCCCTGCTCCGCTACATGCGGCGCTCCAGCCGCACGGAGCTGGTGGTGGTGCTGGCCGAGGACTTCGCGGCCCTGGTGGGCCTGGTCCTTGCGCTGGCCGCCGTGCTCCTGGTGATGGCCACGGGCAACCCCGTCTGGGACGGCATCGGCAGCGTCTGCATCGGCACGCTGCTGATCGGCGTCGCCTGGTTCGTGGGCGTGGAGGTCACCAGCCTGCTACTGAACGAGGCGCCGCCCCTGGCCCTGCGCGCCGCGATCCGGCAGGCCGTGGACGAGGACCCCGAGGTGGTCGCGTGCCTGAACCTCATCGCCGTGATCATCGGCGCCGAGCAGCTCATGGTGAGCCTGCAGGTGAAGTTCAAGCCCCAGCCCAGCGGCGACGCGCTGGTGGACGCCATCAATGCGCTGGAACGGCGCCTGCGGGAGCGCTTCCCCCAGATCCGGCACCTCTTCGTGGAGCCGGACCACGAGGCCTGATCAGTCCCCTTCCTGGATCCACCGGAACGCCTTCCCCGTCCACACGATCCGCGCGCTGGCCTTCTCCGACCACTCCCACACCATGGCGTCGCGCTTCGCCTTGCCCATGGGAGGGCGCAGGGCCCACAGGTCGAAGTCGTGGTCGCGGAAGTGGTTGAAGTCCGAGGCGGCGCCCAGGAGCACGGCTGGCCTGCCGCTGCCCCAGAGCACCAGCACGCCGCGGTCCTTGCCGGCGGCGAGCCTGACCGCCACGGCGCGGTCGGCCTTCCCGTCGCCGTCGAAGTCGCCCACGAGGTCGGCCAGCTTCGCGTCCGTGCGCCGCGCCAGCTTTTTCGCGGCGAGGGCGGCCTCGACGGCGGGGTCCGGGACCTGGAGGAGGGCGGCGAGAACGAGGGGAAGCATGGAGCACTCTCCGGTCAACGGGCCCGGTTGGCAAGGATCCAGAGCAGGAAGGCCAGCGCCGCGAGGGAGGCGCCGCACCCCTTCACGAGATGCATCCAGTGGAAGGGCACGCGGCGGCTCGCGAAGGCGGTGGTGCTTGTGCCGTCGGCCGCCTCCTCCTCGAACGCGATGACCCTGTAGCTGCCCAAGGGCACCACCGGCAGCAGCAGGAACACCCACCAGAGGGTCCGGACCTCGGACCCGCAGTCCCCGCAGGGCGCCGCGCTGCCATAGAAGGTCCGGCCGATGCCCTGGCTGGTGGACAGGCCCGGCGCGCCCGGCCTCGCAGAGCCAGCGGTGCAGCGGGCGCAGAAGGGAGGGTCGGCGGTCGGGGCCATGGAGGCTCCAGGGCGGCTTTAGACGGGATGTGGCCTACGGTACGTCCGCCGGGCCGAGGGCCGCAAGGAGCTGCTGGGCCAGGACCGTCAGGCTGGGATCCCGGGCGCCCATGACGAGCACCAGGTCCCCGGACCGGGCCTCGGCGGCGATCTCGGCGACGAGGTCCTCCCGGGCGGGCGCGAATCGTGCAACTGGCCCAAGGGCCTGCAGGTCCGCCGCGAGGTCGGCGCTGCTCACATCGCGCACCGCCGTGCCGCCGGCGTAGTGTGCCTCCAGCAGCCAGAGCCGGTCCTGGGGCCCCAGCTCCGCCGCGAACATGGCGGCGAGGTCGGCGCGCAGGAAGCGCAGGGGCCCGAAGCCGTGGGGCTGGAAGACGGCGAGGATCCGGTCCGCCCGCAGCCGCGCCGTCTGAAGGCTGGCGGCGATCTTGGCGGGATTGTGGCCGAAGTCGTCCACCACGGTGACGCCACGGCGCGCGCCCAGGACCTGGAAGCGGCGGCCCACGCCCTGGAAGGAACGGAGGGGCCCGGCCAGGTCCTCGCGCCTCAGGCCCAGCGCCTTTCCCACGGCCAGGGCCGCGAGGGCGTTCTCGACGTTGTGGCGCCCGGGCACGGCCAGCGCGAAGGCTACGCCGTCCACGGTGAAGCGGGAGCCTTCGGGTCCGAGGTCCACGTCCGCGGCGCGCAGGCCGGCGCTCGGACCGAAGCCGAAGACCGTGGCGGGCCGAAGTCCGGAGAGATTGCCGGCCTCACCGACGATGAGGGCCTCGCGGACGTTGTCCCTGAAGGCGCGGAACATCTCCAGCACCACCGACTCCTCCTTGTGGTCCTTCTGGAGGTTGAGCACGACGCCGACGGCCGGGCGGTACCGCACCACGGTGCCGTCGCTTTCGTCCGCCTCGATGACCAGCAGGTCCGAGGCGCCAGCCCAGGCGTTGCCCCAGAGGCCCTCCGCCTGGAGGGCCCGCAGGTCGCCCCCGGTGATCACGGAGGGGTCCAGGCCCGCGCCCCGGAGCAGCTCGAAGACCATGGCCGTGGTGGTGCTCTTGCCGCTGGTGCCGGTGATGGCGATCGTGCGGTGGGCTGCCACGAGATGGGCCAGCAGCTCCGAGCGGTGGAGGATGGGCACGCCGAGGCGCTTGGCGGCGGCCACGTCGGGCACGGTCTCCTCCACCGCGGTGCTGACGACGAGGGCGGCGCAGTCGCCTTCGAGGCCCGTGCCGTCCTGGGGATGGATCGTGATGCCGAGGGCCTCGAGCTTGCGGCGGTTCTCCGGCTGCTGGCCGCGGTCGAAGGCCCGGTCGCTGCCCGAGGCCCGGCCGCCCTTCAGGGACACGAACTGGGCCAGGGCGCTCATGCCGCTGCCCGCCACCCCGGCGAAGTGGAGGCGGCCCAGGCCCAGGCCGGGGAGGTCCCCGGCGGCGATGAGCAGGGGGTCGCCCTCCGCCACGCGGTCGAAGAGGTCCACGATGTCGGCGTTGGAAAGGCGCACGCAGCCGTGGGAGACGGGACGGCCCAGGTCGGCCTCCTGGTTCGTCCCGTGGAGGTAGATGTAGCGTTCGAGGCTGTCCACGCCGGGTCCCTGGTTGTGGCCGGGCTCGAGGCCTTCCAGGGTCAGCACGCGGGTCAGGATGAGGTCCTCGGCCGTGGCCTCTCCCCGCCAGATCTCCCCCGTGGCCTCCCTGGCCCGGAATACCGCGCCCGGCTCCGCGCCCTCCCCGATCCGGCGCGCGATCTGGTGCCAGCCCGTGGGGGTCTTGTAGGAGCCTTCCTCACAGCCGAGGCCGTTGGCGGCGGTGGAGACGGGGCAGGCCGCGCCGAGGAGGCCCCTGTCGAGCAGTCCGAGGGACTGGCGGAAGGGGTCCACGACGACCACCCGGTCCGGAAGGCCGGCGAAGGGCGAGGCCGGGCGCGCGAGCGCTTGGAGGGCCAGGGCGCGGAAGCGCGCGGCGAGGACGGGATCGGAGGGCGGATTCATTCGCCGATGATCTTGATCAGCACGCGCTTGTCCCGGCGGCCGTCGAACTCGCCGTAGAAGACCTGCTCCCAGGTGCCGAAGTCGAGCCGGCCCTCGGTGATGGCGATGACCACCTCGCGGCCCATGATCTGGCGCTTGTGGTGGGCGTCGCCGTTGTCCTCGCCGGTGCGGTTGTGGAGGTAGCCGCCCTTCGCCGGGTCGGTGCCGGCGTTGAAGGGAGCCAGCTTCTCCAGCCAGCGGAGGTAGTCCTGCTTCAGACCGCCCTCCTCGTCGTTGATGAAGACCGACGAGGTGATGTGCATGGAGTTCACCAGGCAGAAGCCTTCCTGCACGCCGCTGGACTTCACGGCCTGGGCCACCTCCCGGGTGATGTTCACGATCCCGGTGCGCTCGGGGACGTGCAGGGTGAGCACCTGTCGGTGGGATTTCATCCCTCCACGCTACCGCGCCCGCTCCATACTGCCCCCATGCTCGAGGACTTCCCCGGCCCATCGAATCCGGCGCCCGCCGCCCCTCCGCCCCCCGTGCCGGCGGTGTCCGGGCAGCCCTTCCGCAAGCTCTGGTTCCTCGTCCCCGCGGCGCTCCTGGCCTACGACCTCTTCCTCGCCGTCTGGAACATGGCCCTGCGGGGCCTCGTCGGCGGCGGCTTCGGGATGGCCTTCGCGTGGCTGCCCTGGCTCCTCCATACCGGGCTCGTGCTCGGCGTCGTGGGATGGAGCTGGTCCCGTCGCGCCTGGTCCCCGGGCGTGCAGGGGGCGCTCATCGCCGCGGCGGCCCTCCCCCTGCTCCGCTTCGGCGCCAGCCAGCTCCTCGTGTTCACGGGAGGGTACCGGGCCGGGGGCCTCGGGTGGCTGGTCACGGCCTTCCTGGGACCGTTCCTGGGCCTGGGCCTGGCCCTCCTCGTCGCGATCCTCGCGCGGGGCGAGGTCCAGGAGGCCAAGGAACCCGAGGCCCCGGGCACCCTCGCCGCCGCGGGCGCCGCGGCCCTTTCCGGGGGATGGTTCGTCTGGGCCCTGCTGCCGCTGTTCTCCTCCCTCCTCGGCGCGGATCTCGCCCGCCGCATGGTGGAGCCGGAACCGCCCAGGGAGGACGCAAGCCCCCGGGCCCTGCAGGGTGCGGGCTGGCTCGCCCTGGTCTCGGCCTGCGCCGCTGTGGTGGTGCCCCTGGCGGGCCTCCTGAAATTCCGGGGCGCCATGGGCACGCTGCTGGGGACGGAAGGGCTGGCGCTGGCGGCCGGCGCGGTGACCTGGAACGTGCTCGGGATGCGCTGGTCGAGGGCCCGCCGGGACGGCCGGGGCCTGCGGATCGCGGCCTGGCTGGTGCTGGCCCTGCCGGCCCTCCTGGTGGGCCTGCTGGTTCTGCTTCTGCTGATCTTCAAGCCCCGGCTGTTCTGATTCGGAGCCATCGAATCCTGAAGGTGTGGAGGGATTGTGAAAATCCAATCCTGACAACTTCATGTCAATCTGGATGACCAATTACACAACCTAAACCCATGTTTTTCTTAGCTTTGCGGAAGGTTGAAATTTCCTTGCCCGGGATGGAAAGCTCGCCGCTATCGTCCTTGAATTCACCCCGGAGACATCCATGCGAGCAACACGCGCGGTCCGCGCGCTCTCCCTCCTCATCGTCGGCGGCCAGGCCTTCGCCACCCCCGCCCCCAAGCCCGCGGCGCCGCGCCCGGTGGTCCAGGCTGGTCCCTGGAGCTTCTCGGACGAGGTCCTCTTCACCCGCGCCCGTGCGGTCACCGAGCCCTGGCGGGACGGCGTCCTCATCGGCCTGCTGAAGCGCCTCAAGGCCGGCCGCCCCTTCGCGCCGGAGGAGCGCGCCATCCTGGACGCCTACAACGCCGGACTGGCCATCTCCCAGCTCGAGGCGGACGTGCTGGCGTCCCGGGCCCTCTACAACAAGTACGTGGCCGGCAAGCCGGTCTCCCCTGAGCACGAGCTCCTGCTGGAGCGCTACAAGGCCTACACGCAGATCCGCCGCGACATGCTCTTCGAGCGCAGCGCCGTGCTGCACGGCATGGCGGGCAAGGAGATCGCGCCCCCCGACGACAGCCGTGACTGGGAGCTCTACTCCAATCCGGAGCTCTTCAACCAGCTGGACGGCACCCGCCACCGCCTGGAGGCCAAGTTCGGCCGCAAGGGCGGCCTCTCGGTGATCAATGTCGACATGCCCAAGGGCATCGAGGCCCTCTTCCCGGCGCCGGTCGCGGTGCCGAAGACCATCCTGGCGCCCGCGAGTCCCTTGGCCCCGGTCCAGCCCGTGGTGAACAACAACGTCGTGGCGACCGGCGGCAATGCGGGCCAGGACACCCAGAGCGAGACGTCCATCCTGCTGCTTCCGGGCGGCGTGATCCTGGCGGGCTTCAACGATTCGGGCGGCTACTCCACCAGCCCGGCGTCGAACCACTTCACGGGCTGGGCACGCTCCGTCGATGGCGGGGCGACCTGGACCGACCTCGGGACCCTTCCGAATTCCACCAACGGCGACGCCGGCGATCCCACCTTCGCCCGGAGCAGCTCGACGGGCACCGTCCTCTACGGCACCCTCGGCTTCACCACGGGCGCGGTGCTTCCGGTCTTCCGCTCCACCGACGGCGGCGCGACCTTCGGCAGCACGCCGGCCAACGGCGCGGCGGGCGGCGGCAACCACGACAAGCAGATCCTGACCGCGGACAATTTCGCCGGCAGCGGCTTCGGGAACTTCTATCTGTTCTGGCGCGACTTCGGTACCGGCGGAGGCATGACCTTCACCCGGTCCACGGACGACGGCGTGACCTTCACGAACCGCCAGATCCTTGCCGCAAGCTCCGGCCAGGGCGCCTGGCCGGTGGTGGGCGCGGACCACGCGGTCTACGCCTTCTGGCTCGCGGGCACCAGCATCGTGCGCAAGAAGTCCACGGACCAGGGCGTCACCTTCGGTTCCCAGGCCACGGTGGTCTCGCTCAGCACCACTGGAACGAACGGCGACCTCGGCCTCGGCGGCGGCTTCCGCACGAACGCCTTCCCCCAGGTGGTGGCGCACCCGACGGATGCGACCCAGCTCTACATGGTCTACAACGACAAGAGCGGGGCGGACAAAGGCAACATCTACTTCGTGAAGACCGCCGACGGCGGGACCACCTGGTCGGCCCCGGTGAAGGTGAACAACGACCCCGGCACCAACGACCAGTGGCAGCCCGTCATCGCGATCACCCCGGACGGCGGCCGCCTCTTCGTCAGCTGGTACGACCGGCGCCTCGATCCTTCCAACAACCTCTTCGAGGTCTTCGGCCGCTGCGCGACCATCTCGGGCAGCACCGTGACCTGGGACGCCGGCGACTTCCGCATCTCGGACGGCGCCTCCCCGGTGGTGATCGGCCAGGACCCGGTGATCAATGCCACCTACATGGGCGACTACGACCAGGCGACGGGGGACAACACCAACTTCTACCGCACCTGGGCGGACAACCGCCTGTCCAACGGCACTCACACGAACCAGCCCGATGTGCGCTTCGCCGCCATCCCCAGGGCCGGCCTCGCGCCGCTCCCGCCTAGCTTCGTGCCCTTCGGGTCGGGGCTGACTGCGGAAAGCTGCGCCCCGGCCAACAACGCCCCGGATCCCGGCGAGACGGTCACCTTCAACCTGACGGTGCTCAACAACGGCGGCAGCGCCACCAGCAACCTGGTGGGCACCCTGCAGGCGACGGGCGGAGTCACTTCGCCCAGCGCCCCGCAGACCTACGGGGCGGTGGCCGCCGGTTCCAGCGTGACCAAGCCCTTCACCTACGTGGTCAACGGGTCCTGTGGCGGCACCATCACCATGAGCCTGCAGCTCCAGGACGGCGCCACCAACTACGGCACGGTCACCTTCCCGGTCCTGATCGGACCTCCGGGGACCACAAGCTTCTCGAATTCGAGCGCGATCACCATCAACGACAACGCGGCGGCTTCGATCTACCCGTCGAACATCACGGCCTCGGGGATCAGCACCTACAGCCGCGTCACCCTGAGCCTCAACGGGCTCTCGCACACCTGGCCGGACGACATCGACATCATCCTGGTCGGGCCGGGCGGGCAGAAGGCCTACGTCATGTCCGACGTGGGCGGAAGCACGGCGGTCTCCAATTTCACTGTCACCTTCGATGACAACGCCGCGGCGCAGATCGGGGATTCCGGGCCGATCACCAACGGCGGGACGTACAAGCCGAGCAATGTCGACACCAGCACGGACACCTTGCCCGCACCGGCTCCTGCGGGTCCGTATGCGACGACCTTCGGCGGCTTCGCAGGGCTTGGCTCCGGCGCGAATGGCACGTGGTCTCTCTACATCCGGGACGACGTGAGCATCGACTCGGGCAGCATCTCCGGCGGCTGGACCCTGAACTTCGTGGGCACGCCTTCCACCTGCGTCACCTGCACCAACGCCGACCTGTCCCTCACCAACACCCCGAGCCCGAACCCCGTCAACGCGGGCTCGAACATCACCTACACCTACGTCGCCACCAACAACGGTCCGGACCCGGCGGACAACGTGGCCATCGCCACCACCGTGCCCGCGGGCACGACCTTCGTGTCGGCGACGGCCACCGGCGCCACCACCCTGGTGACCCCGGCGGTGGGCGGCACCGCCGCGGTGAACGCCAGCTGGGCGGGCGCGACGGCGAACGGCGGCACGCGCACCCTGACCATGGTGGTGAACGTGCCTGCGGCCACGCCTGACGCGACGGTCATCAACAACTCGGCGAGCGCGTCCTCCTCCACCCCGGACTCGAACGGGGCCAACAACACGAACATCCCCTCCAACGTGACGGTTGTGAACCCGATGCCCGTCATCACGAGCTTCACCCCCACCTCGGGCTACACGAGCACCATCGTCACCATCTACGGCACGAACTTCACCGGGGCCTCCTCCGTGAAGTTCAACGGCGCCACCGCGCCCTTCTCGGTGGTCTCGAACACCCAGATCACGGCGATCCAGCCCGCGGGCGCCACCACGGGTCCGCTGTCCGTGACGAACCCCTACGGCACGGCCTACAGCGCCTCGCCCTACACGGTGCTCACCGGCGCCCCCCGGATCTGGGGCTTCACGCCGACCTCCGGCGCCACCGGCGCGGAAGTGGTCATCTCCGGGTCCAACCTCGGCAGCGCCACGTCCGTGAAGTTCAACGGCACCAGCGCGACGTTCACGGTCCTCTCGGCGACCTCCGTCAAGGCGGTGGTCCCCGCGGGCGCCACCACGGGCCCCATCAGTGTCACCAACCCCTCCGGAACCTCCACGAGCACCACGAATTTCACGAAGCTCTGAGCCGGAACCCGCTTGACCCGGGAAGGGCCGCCTCCGGGCGGCCCTTCCTGCTTCCAGGCTTAGGGGACCCAGATCTCCGGGGGAACCGGGTGGCTGAGGAAGTGGGTCATGCCCTCGCTGAAGCCGTAGGCCCCCGTGGTGCCGAAGGCCAGGAGGTCCCCCGCCTCCAGGGCGGCGGGCAGATCCGCTTCCCCAAGCCGGTCCAGGCTGGTGCACAAGGGGCCCGCCAGGGTGAAGCGGGCGGTCCCGCCCTCGCGGCCCACGGCCCTCACCGGGAAGGGCTCCCCGGTGAGCAGGGGACGCAGGAGGTGGTTGATGCCCCCCTCCAGGATGGCGAAGCGGGTGCCCCGGCTCTCCTTGATGCGCACCACCCGCGCGAGGTAGATCCCGCAGGGGGCTGCGAGGAAGCGGCCGGGTTCGAGGATGAGCTCGCCGGTGAACCAGGGATGGGCTTCCAGCAGCGTGACGAGGCCCCGGCCCAGGGCTTCCACATCCAGTTCGGGCTGGTCATGGGCATACGGCACGCCCAGGCCGCCGCCCAGGTCGATCTGCTGCAGCTCGAGGCCCTGCTCGCGGTGGAGCCGGGAGGCCAGGTCCAGCACCATGGCGTGGGTGGCCAGGAGCTTGGCCGCGTCCCGCTGGTTGCTGGCGGCGAAGACGTGGAGGCCACGGATGCGGACGTGCCGCAAGGCGGCGGCCCGGGACAGCAGCTCCGGGACCTGCTCCTCGTCCACCCCGAAGGCCGAGGGGCCCACGCCGCCGATGATGCGGTTGCCCTCTTCGGCCCCGGAGGCGGGGTGGACGCGGAGGTTGACCTCCACCTCCCTGGCGGCCAGCCGGTCGAGACGCGCCAGGTCCTCCCAGCCCTCGGCCTGGACCCGGACGCCCAGGGCTAGGGCCTGGGCCAGTTCCGCCTCCCGCTTGCCGGGGCCGGCGAAGAAGGTCCGTCCCGGGGGGATCCCGATGGCCGCCACGCGCTCCAGCTCCCCCAGGGAGGCGCAGTCGAAGCTCGCGCCCAGCTTGGCGAAACGGTGCAGCAGTTCCGGATGGGGATTGGCCTTCACCGCGTAGGCGAGCCGCACCCGGGGCGGGAGCGCCGAACGGAGCCGCCGGAACTGGGCCTCCGCCGCCGCGCCGCGGTAGGCGAAGCAGGGCGTCCCGTGGCGGTCCGCGAGGCCGGTGCAGGCCCCGTCGTCGAAGGGGAAGAGGCCGGAGGCTCCCGTCACGCCGGGGATCCCGCGCGGGCGCCCGTCCAGTGGGGGGCGAGGCGGCGCACGCCCTCCCTGAGCTGCTCCGGGGAGGCGGCGAAGCTCAGGCGGACGTGCTTCCGCCCCCCGGGCCCGAAGACCTGCCCGGGCACGAGGACCACCTTGGCCTCGTCCCTCAGGCGCACGCAAAAGCCCCAGGGGTCCGCCAGGGCCGCCTCGGGCAGGGCCATGAAGTGGTAGAAGGTGCCATCCGGGGGCGCCACGTCCTGGCCCAGCTCGGCCTTCAGGGCCTCCCGCAGGGCCACGAAGCGGCCGTAGATCTCGGCCCGGGCCGCCGGGAGCACGGTGTCGCTGGCCTCGAGCAGGGCCAGGGCGGCCCGCTGGGCGGGCTGGGCGGCCGCGGTGACGGCGTAGCCGTGGACGATGCGCAGCTGGGCCAGGACCCGGGGGTCGCCCAGGGCCCAGCCCACCCGCAGGCCCGGGGCGCCCCAGCCCTTGCTGACGCTGGTGACCACCACGCCGCCGGAGGTGACGTCCCGCAGGGTGGGCGGGCGCGTCCCGAAGTGCAGGTCCCGGTAGACCTCGTCGGAGACGAGGAGCACGCCCCGGTCCTCGCAGGCTCGGGCCACCCGGGCCAGGGCCTCGAGGCTGGCCCCGCCCCCCGTCGGGTTGGAGGGGGCGTTCACCACGGCGAGCTTGGCCTTCGGCGCGGCCTCCAGGGCCCGGATGAAGGCATCGGCATCGAGGCGGAAGCGGTCGGCGGCGTCCAGGGCGAAGGGCCGGGGCTCGGCGCCGCACATCACCGCCAGGGCCTCGTAGACCGGGAAGGCGGGATCGGGCAGGAGCACCTGGTCCCCGGGGTTCACGAAGGCCTGGAAGAGGCTGAAGAGGGCGCCCGAGGAACCGCTGGTGATGATCACCTCGTCCCAGGAGACGCCGTGCCAGGACGCCACGGCCCGGCGCAGTTCCATCAGGCCCATGTTGGGGCCGTAGGCGCAGACGCCCGCCGTGGCCGCCAGCGCCCGGCGGGCGGGTTCCGGCAGGGCCCAGGTGGGCTCCCCCAGGCCCAGGGGGATGGCGTCCGGCGGCGCGCCTTCGGACAGGACCCGGATCGGCGACGGCTTGAGGGAGGCGATGCGGAGGGCGGGGTCGGGGATCACCATGGCCCCTCCATTCTGGACCCAAGCCATGGGGATCAACGCAGGGACTGTTCCAGGGCTGTCGAAGCGTCGGTCCGGGCGTCCCGGTACTTCACGATCACCGGGGCTGCCAGCTGCAGCCCGTGGGCAGCGGCGAAGTCGCCCTTGGCGGGGCGGGAGCCGGGCACCACCACGGCGTCCTCGGGAACCTCCCTGACCCACTCCTTCCCGTGCACCAGGTCGTAGATGACCGTGGAGCCCGTGATCACCACCCCGCTGGCGAGCACCGCCCGCCTGCGCACGAGGATCCCTTCGAAGAGGCCCACGAGGCCGCCCACGAAGACGTCATCCTCCACCACCACGGGCCGGGCCCCCGCGGGCTCCAGCACGCCGCCCACCTGGGCCGCCGCGCTGAGGTGCACGCGCCTGCCGATCTGGGCGCAGGAGCCCACCAGGGCGTGGCTGTCCACCATGGTGCCCTCCTCCACGTAGGCGCCGACATTGATGTAGGCGGGGGGCATGATCACGACGCCCTTCGAGACGTAGGCCCCGCGCCGCACCGAGGAGCCCCCGGGAACCAGGCGCACACCGCTGTCCAGGTTGAAGCTGCGGGCGGGGTAGGCGGTCTTGTCGAAGAAGGGCCAGCCGGGGCCGTCCATGGATTCGATCTTCGTGGCGCGGAAGCCCGCCAGGATCGCCTGCTTGACCCAGGCGTTGGCGCGCCAGCCCCCCTGGCCGTCGGGCTCGGCGGCCCGGAGCTCCCCGGCCTCCAGGGCCGCCAGCAGCCGGTGGTGGGCGCGTGGGTGCTCCGGGTCGGAGGCCACCGATGCCGGATCGCGGTCGAAGAAGGCCTTCAGGTCGTCGGGGGTCACGGCTTGCCTCCGGGCAGGGAGCCTTCGGTGGCGAGGCAGAGGGCCTCCGCCATCCTCGTGCGGGTGGAGGCCTCGGGCTCGGTCAGGGGCAGCCGGAGGTGCTCGTCCGCCAGGTTCAGGAGCTTGAGGCCGGCCTTCAGGGGGATCGGATTGCTTTCCACGAAGAGGGCGTCCATGAGGGGAAGGAGCTGGGCCTGGAGGCGCCGGGCCTCGGCCATGCGGCCCTGGCGGGCCGCCTCCACCAGGCACTTGGTCTCGAAGGGCAGCAGGTTGCCCAGCACCGACACGAGGCCCACCGCGCCCACGGCGATGGAGGCCAGGGCCAGGTTGTCGTCGCCGGAAAGGAGTTGCTTGCCCTTGGGCAGGGTCCGGGCGACCTCGCCGATCTGGGCGAGGTTGCCGCTGCTCTCCTTCACGGCCACGACAGCCTCGTTCTCCCAGAGCTTCGCGAGCGTCGCGGGGGCCACGTTGAGACCCGTGCGGCCCGGGACGTTGTAGAGGATGACCGGCAGCCCCGGCGCGGCCTCCGCCACGGCGTGGTAGTGGGCCTCCAGGCCCTTCGGCACCGGCTTGTTGTAGTAGGGCGTCACCACCAGGGCCCCGTGGACGCCGAGGGCCTGGGCCCGCTTCGTCCAGGCGCAGGCCTGCTTGGTGGCGTTGGAGCCCGTGCCGGCCACCACCTTCTTGCCCGGGGCCTCCTCCAGGCAGGCGGCGATGAGGGCATCCCGCTCGGCCTCCTCGAGGGTGGCGGCTTCGCCGGTGGAACCCAGCCCCACCAGCACGTCGGCCCCCCCGCCGGCCACGTGCTTCACGAGCTTGCGGAAGGCCGGAAGGTCCACGCCGCCGTCGGCGAGGAAGGGGGTGGCCAGGGCCACCGAGAGTCCGGAGAAGTCGGCATTCACGTCAGGCTCCATCGAAGAAGGGGTCGAGGACGTCCTTGGCCACGGCATCCATGGCGAAGAGGCCCTTGCGGCCCCGGATCCAGCGGGCGGCCTCCACGGCGCCGTCGGCGTAGGGACGGGCGGAACGGGCGGCGTGGTGCAGCTCCAGCACCTCGCCGGGCGCGTCCACGCCCACGATGTGGCTGCTGTAGGTGTGGCCCGCCCGGATGCTGCTGACGTTGAGCTGCTCGGGCCTGAACTCGTTCCCGGCGGCCGGGAGGGCCCAGGAGGTCTTGCGGGGGCAGCCCCGCATCAGCACGCCGGCCAGGAGCTTGGCGGTGCCGCTGGGGGCGTCGTGCTTGCGGGCGTGGTGGTGCTCCACGAGGTAGGGGTCCTTCTGGGGGTCGCCGCTCGCGAAGCGGGCCAGGATGAGGCTCAGCCGGGCGTAGAGGGCCACAGTGAGGGAGAAGTTGGGGGCCGTGACCACGCCGATGCGCTGGCCCACCCGCTCGTCCAGGTCCGGCAGCGACCAGCCCGTGGTGCCGATGAGGAAGTCGGCGCCCTGCTCCAGGCACCAGGCCAGGTGGGCCTCCACCGCTGCGCTGGAGGAGGCGTCGATGGCCACGTCCACCGGGGTCTTCGGGAGCTCGCCCCGGCCCGCGGCCCAGAGCAGGCTCATGTCCGGGCTCTCGCCGACGGCTTCGGCGATGGCGGAGCCCAGCCGGCCGCGGCCGAAGACGCCGATGCGCAGGGGTGCCGTCTGGCTCATGGCTCGCCTCCTTCGATGAGGACCCGGTGGAGGCGCCGCAGGGCCTCGGCCTCGTCGGCCCGGCGCACCACGACGCTGAGGTTGATCTCGTTGGCGCCCATGCTGATCATCTCGACGTTGATGTCCCCGAGGGCGCCGAAGCAGCGCCCGCCCAGGCCGGCGGTCTGCTTGAGGCGCTCGCCCACCACGGCCACGATGGCCCGGCCCTGGTGGACGTCCACGGTGGCGAAAGCGGAGAGCTGCTCCTGGAGGGCCTGCAGCGGCGCCCCTTCGTCCACCGTGAGGCTCACGCTCACCTCGGCGGTGGCGATCAGGTCGACGCTCACCTTCAGCCGCGCGAACACGTCGAAGAGGCGGGCCAGGAAGCCGCTCTGGGCGAGCATCCGGGAGCTGGTCACCGTGAGCACCGTGACCGGTCCCCGGCTGGCGAGGGCGGTGACGGAGCGGCCCGAGGAGACGTGGCCCGTGATGGTGGTGAAGCGCCCCTGGGGCCGCCGGGTGTGGCGCACGGTGACGGGGATGTCGGCCTCCACCGCGGGCTGGATGGTGGCGGGGTGGAGCACCTTCGCGCCGAAGGCCGCGAGCTCGGCGGCCTCCTCGAAGCCCAGCTCGGGGATGGGCAGGGCCTGGGGCACCACCCGCGGGTCGCAGGTGAGGACGCCCTCCACGTCGGTCCAGATCTGGACCTCCGAGGCCCCCAGAGCGGCGCCGAAGAGGGCGGCGGAGTAGTCGCTGCCGCCCCGGCCCAGGGTCGTGGTGAGGCCCTCCTCCGTGGCGCCGATGTAGCCCTGGGTGACCGCCGCCTTTCCCGTCCCGAGGTGGGGGGCCAGGTGCAGGGCGGCCAGGGCCTGGATCCGCCCGGTGTGGGGCTGGCCCTCGCCGAAGGTGGCGTCCGTGCGCAGGACGTTCCGGGCGTCCGCCCACGCGGTCTCCACGCCCTGGGACTGCAGGAATGCCGCGAAGATCCGCGTGCTGAGGAGTTCCCCGTGGGCGGCGATGGCGTCCTGGGTGCGCGGGCTCAGCTCCCGCAGCAGGGCCACGCCCCGGAGGAAGAGCTCCAGCTGGCCGAAGGCTTCCGTGAGGAAGCGGTCCAGGTCCTCGGGGACGCCGCCGTCGAAGAGCCGTTCCGCCGAACCCCGGTGGGCCTGGATGAGGGCCCGCACGCCCTCCAGGGCGGCGGGCAGGTCCCCGGTCTCCGCGGCCTTGGAGGCGGCGAAGAGGGCATTGGTGGTCTTGCCCATGGCGGAGAGCACCACCAGGGGCGCGGCGGGCAGGGCCTCGCGCACCAGGGCGGCCACCTGGCGCATGCAGTCGGCGTCGGCGACGCTGCTGCCGCCGAACTTCATCACCCGCGGCTTCACGGCAGCAGCCCCTTGGCGTGGGCCAGTTCGGCGTTGAGGATCGAGCCGCCCGCAGCCCCGCGCTCGGTGTTGTGGCCGAGCAGCGAGAACTTGATGCCGAAGAGGGGGCAGGGCCGGACCCGCCCGACGTGCACGCTCATCCCCTGGTCCTGTTCCACGTCCCGGCGCACCTGGGGCCGGTCCTCCGCCGCATGGAGGTGGATGGGGATCGGCGGGGCCGAGGGCAGGCCCAGGCGCTGGGGCTCGGGCTTCCAGGCCCGGAAGGCCTCCTTCACCTGGTCCACGGAAGGGCTGCCCTTGAGGCGGACGCTGACGGCCTCCGTGTGGCCCTCCAGCACGGGCACCCGGTGGCAGAGGGCGGAGACGCCCACCTTCGCCATGTCGATGCCCTCGGCGCCGAGGGTCCCGAGGAGCTTGGGGATCTCCTCCTCGACCTTCTCCTCCTCGTTGCGGATGTAGGGCACCACGTTGCCCAGGATGTCCAGGCTGGCCACGCCGGGGTAGCCCGCGCCGCTCACCGCCTGCATGGAGGTCATCATCGCCGCCTCCACGCCGAAGGCCTGCTGGAGGGGCGCGAGGGCCATGGCCAGCACAGTGGCGGTGCAGTTGGGGTTGCAGAGGATGGCCCCCTTCCAGCCGTGGTGGCGGCGCTGGAGGTCCACGAGGCCCAGGTGTTCGGGATTCACCTCCGGGATGAGGAGCGGCACCTCCCGGGCCATGCGGAAGGCCGAGGCGTTGGAGAAGACCAGGGCGCCGGCCTTGGCGAACTCGGGCTCGATCTCGGAGGCCGGGCCGCTGTCCAGGGCGCTGAAGACCACCGGGGATAGGGCCTGGTCCGGCTCGCCGGGCACCATGACCCGGGGGCCGAAGCCGCCGTAGGGCTCGCCGTCCAGCCGCCAGGCGCAGGCCTCGAAGTAGCGCTTGCCGCTGGAACGCTCCGAGGCCGCCAGGTACTGGATCTTGAAGAGGGGATGGTCCGCGAGGCGGCGCACGAAACGCTGGCCGACGACGCCGGTCGCGCCGAGCACCGTGACGGGGATCTTGGAGGTCATGGATCAGTCCTTGTGGAGGAAGTGGAGGGCGAGGCGGCGGTTCAGCTCCACGCCTTCCGCCAGGTCGGCCAGGGCGATGTGCTCGTCGGGGGTGTGGGCCACCTTGATGGAGCCCGGGCCCGCGAGGACCACCGTGCCGTCGGGCACCAGGGCCCTCAGGCGGGGCGCGTCGGACCCGAAGGGCATGGCGGCATAGTCGAAACCGGGGAGCTTGGGGTAGCGGTCCGGGGGCTCCGACAGGCGCACCTCCACCTCCGATTCCGCGGGCTGGAGCGCCTTGACCTGGTTGTAGAAGGTGGAGTCCGGCAGCGTGCGCACGAAGAGGTGGGCCTCCGCTTCCGCGGGCACGGTGTTCAGGGATTCCCCGCCCTGGAGGATCCCGAGGTTCCAGACCTCGGGGCCCAGCTCGGCGTCCTCGTGGGCCGACCCGTGGCGCAGGGCCTGGACCCAGTCCAGGAGGGGGAAGATGGCGGAGCGGCCCAGCTCGGGGGAGCCGCTGTGGGCGGCCCTTCCGTGGGTGCGAAGACAGAGGTGGAGGATGCCCCGCTGGCCCGTGGCCAGCTTGTTCTCCGTGGGCTCTCCGTCCACCAGGCCCTTCAGGTCCTGCAGCCGGTCCGCCCAGGCCAGGGCCTGGATGGCGCCCGCGCTGTCGGTCTCCTCCCCGACGACCCCCATCCACGCGAGGCCGCGGATGCCCTCCAGCAGCAGGGTCCGGATGGCCTCCAGCTGGGCCATGATCTGGCCCTTGGCGTCGCAGGCCCCGCGGCCCCAGAGGACGTCGCCCTCCAGGCGCGGCGGGATGTAGGGGGGCACCGTGTCGAGGTGGGTGGTGAAGAGCACCTTCGGCCGGCCCCAGAGGGCCAGGACGTTGGTCCGCCCCGCGGCCACCTCCTGCTCCAGCAGTTCGGCGCCGAGGTCCTCGGCGAGGAGCTCCCTCAGGAGGGGCAGCAGGGCGTCCTCGCGTCCGGAGGTGCTGTCCACCTCGCAGAGGCGCAGGAGCCATTGGCGCATCCACAGGGGATCCGCCGGCGAGGTCCGGGGGGCGCGGGCTTTCGGGTGGTGGCGGGACATGATCCAGGGTCTCCACCGAATGGTGGCCCAGGAACGTCCCGGGGGTGAGCCCGGGAGGAGGAAATTCCTCCGCCGTTCCTATGGCACTCCGCGCCGGGTTGTGGGGCGCGACAGCCGCCGGGATTTAGCCCGGGCGTCCAGGACGTGCAGTGTTGCGGTGCAGGTCCTTCGGCGATCCTCCCCTTTCCCGCGGCTTCGACGGATGCAACCTCCTCCGCCGCCGTACTGATGGGGACCGCTCCTCCAATCGGATGACCCAGCTTCGCAGCCGGGACGGCGGGGATCAAGCCCTGCTTGCCCCTAACCCTAGTCCACCCGCACCGCGAAGGGCTTGAAGCCCGCGGCCTTGAGCTTCTCGCCCGTCGCGTCGGCGGCCTCCTTCGGAGCGCCCCGGTCCAGGCGGACCTTCCAGGTCTTGCCGTCCTTCAGGACCTTCGCCGGGAAACCGGCCTCCTTGGCCTTCGCCGCGATCCGAGTGGCCTCGGCCTTGTCGGGGGTGGCCACGAGCTGGAGGGTCCAGCGCTCGCCGCCCGCGCCCTTGGTCTCGGTCCTGGTGTCGGTCTTGGCCTCAGCCTTGGGTTCGGCCTTCGGCTCAGGCTTCGGGGAGGCCTTGGTTTCGGGCTTCGCCCCGGCCCTGGGCTCCCCCTTGGCCTCCACCTTGGCCTCGGGTTTGCCCTCGGGCTTGGCCTCCGCCTTCCCGTCGGTCTTGGGATCGGCGGGGCGGGCCGGCTCGAGGCCCCGGGTGTCCGGGGGGCCGTCGGCGGGCTGGAAGAGCTTGAGCTGGTCCAGCAGCGGTTCCGGGAGTTCCTTGAGCTGCTCGTCCACGGACTTGGCATCGGGGCGCCGCAGGGAGGCGCTGCCCTTCCCGACCTGCACGCCCAGCACGTAGCTCATCGCGATGAGGCCCACCCCCACGGCCGTCACCAGCAGGACGGCCTGCCGGCTGAGGGCGATGGGCTGGGGATCGCGGAAGGCCATCCGGGAAGCGTAGCGCGACCCCAGGGACCCTTGAGGGGGGCCTGCGATTTATTGGGCGGCCGCCTCGCCCCCTGAGGCCGGCGCGCCCTAGGGCGTTGCCAGGATCTCGAGGCAGGCGGCGGCCTGGGAGCCGAAGCTGGCGGGGCCGGTGACGAGGACCGGGCCCGGGGCCTCGAGCAGGGCCGCGGCCAGGAGCTGGCCTCCGCTGCCGCAGAGCTCCCCCCAGAGGGCCTTGGGATGGGCGGGGGCCGGGAGCCCGGGCAGGTCGGCGCCCAGCCTCGCCTCGGCGTGGTCCAGCCGCGGGTGCCCGTTCGAGCCGGCGATCCAGGCCTGGGGGGAGGCGCCCCCGAGGGATAGGGCGGCGGCGCGGGCCAGGGCCTCCTGGCGCGCGGCGGCCCCGTCGTCGGGCCCGCAGGCCCAGGCGAGGCCGCGGACCCGGGCGCGGATCCGCGCCCCCCGGGCGGCGGCGCCCTCCACGGTCTCCACCAGGAAGGCCTGGGCTCCCTCGCCGGCCAGGAGGCCCGTCCCGCCCTGGGGCCGGGGATTCCCGTGTCGCGCGGCGAGGCGGGTGCGCTGGAGGAGCTCCACCAGCATGGGGAAGAGCCCGTCCACGCCGATCACCAGCACCGCGTCGGCGACGCCGCCGGCGAGCCACCACCGGGCCTGCTCCAGGGCGGAGAAGCAGGCGTTCTCCCGGTCCAGCTGGCTGGTGCTGGGTCCCTTGATGCCGAAGGCGAGGGCCACGTGGCCCGAGGGCGCGTTGGCCACGCAGTTGGGGAAGACCATGGGGGAGGCCCCTTCGGGGCCCCGGGCGAAGTAGGGCCGCATGAAGGCTTCGGAGGCCTCGCTGCCCGCGGTGTTGGTGCCCACGGCCACGGCGAGGCGGTCGCCCAGGGCCTTGGGGTCCACGCCGGCATCCAGGAAGGCGTGGTGGGCGGCGGCCCAGGCGAAGCGCGAGGGCCGGTCCAGGCGACGGAGTTGCATGGGCGGGATGATGCCGGAAGGGTTGAAGGCCGTGCAGGCGGCCCCGCGGCCGGGGCCCAGGGCCTCCGGGAGGTCGGCGAAGGCCGGGGTCCGCGAGGCCCAGGCCGCGCGGGCCGGGTCGAACCCGTCCCCGCAGGGCAGCACCAGGCCCGCGCCGGTGATGACGAGGTCCTTCGGCGAGGCCATCACGCGCCCTCCCAGCGCCGCAGGGCGAGGCAGACGTTGTTGCCCCCGAAGGCGAAGGCGTTCACCAGGGCGGCGCGGATCCGCCGCTCCCGGGGCACCAGGGGCGTGCAGTCCAGGTCGCAGGCCGGGTCGGGATCCTCCAGGCGCAGGGTCGGGCTCACCACCTGGCTGCGCAGGGCGAGCACGGCCACCGCCGTGCCCACGGCACCGGCGGCCCCGAGGGTGTGGCCGAACTGGCTCTTGCTGGAGGTGACGGAGACCCGGGCCGCCGCCTCCCCGAGGGCCCGCCGGATGGCCGTCGTCTCGGCCCCGTCGTTGGCGGGGGTCGCCGTGGCGTGGGCGCTCACGAGGTCCACCTCGGCGGGATCGAGGCGGGCCATGCGCAGGGCCATCTCCATGGCCCGGGCGGCACCGTCCCCTTCGGGATGGGGCGCGGTGGGATGGTGGGCGTCCATGGAGGCGCCGTAGCCCAGCACCTCGGCGAAGATCGTGGCGCCCCGGGCCCGGGCCTGGTCCAGGGGTTCGAGGACCAGCTGGGCCGAGCCCTCCCCGAGGTTCAGGCCCGCCCGGTCCCGGGAGAAGGGCCGGTTGGGCGCCGGATCCATGGCCTTGAGGCTGGAGAACCCGGCGTAGGTGGTGCGGCAGAGGCTCTCCGCCCCGCCCGCCAGGGCGAAGTCCAGGGCCCCGCCGGCGATGCGCTCGAAGGCCTGGCCCAGGGCCAGGAGGGAGGACGAGCAGGCGTTCATCACGGTGCTGCGGGGCCCCAGGGCGCCCAGGTCCCGGGCCAGGGCCTCGGTGACCACGGCGGGCGTCTGGTAGATGGCCTCGGTGGCCTTGGGCCAGCGCCCCTGGAGCCGCGCCTCCAGGTAGGCCTCGGCGATGGGCATGCCGGAGGTGCCGGCCCCCTGGAAGACACCGGCCCGTGCGGGATCGAGGCCCTCGAGGCCGCGGCTGGAGCCCAGGGCCTCCCGGGCCGCCAGGCGCGCCATGCGCTCGCAGAAGGTGGCGCGGGGGCCCGCGCCGGCGCCCTCGGGAAGGTCCACCTCCGCCGCCATGCGGGCGGGCTCCAGGGGCAGGTCCAGCTTCGAAAGCGAACGGATGCCGTGGCGGCCTTCGAGCATGGCCCGCCAGGTGCCTTCCCGGTCCAGGGCGAGGCTGGAGACGAAGCCCAGTCCCGTGATGACGACGCGCCGCTGCATCCCTAGATCTTCTTCAGGAGGAGCTTGGCCGTGCAAAGGGTGCGGCCCTCGCAGGACACGAAGCCCTCGACCCGGAGCAGGCCGCCGAAACTCGCGTCGGGCCTCACCTCCAGCCGCAGGCGGTCCCCCGGGAAGGCGGGCTCCTTGAACCGCGCGTCCAGGATTTGGGCGAGGAAGACGGCCTTCCCGTGCAGGGGCTCCGCCTCCAGGAAGCCTCCGGCCTGGGCCAGCATCTCCACCATCAGCACCCCCGGCAGGATGGGGCGCGCCTCGAAGTGGCCTGCGAAGTAGGGCTCCGTGATGGTGAGCAGCTTCTCCGCGACGACGCGGACGCCGACCTCCCGCTCCAGGATCCGGTCCACCAGGAGGAAGGGGAACCGGTGGGGGAGGTGGGCCGGCGGGGAGGGGAGGATTTCGCCCGAGGTGACATGTGTCATAGATCCCCCAGCTTTACAGAAATTAACTAGAAGCGTTTTCCCTTGCGGGCTATCTTGGACGCGCCCGGGATTGAGCGCATCAGGAGCCTAAGGAGATGATAATTCGCTCTATGATCCGGCAAATGCAGATTGCAGGTTTGGGGCTTTCCCTGCTCCTGGGCGCCAATCCGGCCCCGGCCCGGCAGTCCGCGGGAAAGCCGGGCGTTCAGCAGAAGGTCGACACTTCGCCCTGCAACTCGATCACGGATCCTTCGGCCTTCGAATGGTGTTATTGGGGGTTGCTTTACAGCGCTCAGGCATCTTCCCAGCCACCGTCTTCGGCCACCTGCAAATCAGAATGCGCGGCATTCTGCCGGTTCTGCCCCCATTCCAAGTGCGCCTCCGCGTGCAGCATCACGGTTTGTTACGATAATCGCATGTGGGGAACCTGCTGGTTCACGGATGGATGCCGGGTGGAAACCAATCCGTGAAACGTTCCGCCGCACTCCTCCTCCTCCTCCTGACATGGCTGGCTCCAGGCCAGAGCCAAGCTCCAGGCGTGCCGCGACGGACGCCGTTCAAGATCCAATCGCGCTGGTGTGCGTCCGGGGTTCCCGCCGACAGCGGCAAGGTGTTTGGCGGTGAATATTTCATCGTCCACGACAGGGAGATCCTCCGTGTCGCATCCAGTCCGGACGGCCGGCCCCTCGGGGATTTGAGCTCCTTCAGCCTGCCGCTGCCGGTCAAGGCGGGCCCAGGGGATCCCCTGCTCAGATACGCCCAAGGCCAGCTCTGGATGGGGCTTCCCGCGAAGGGCTCCGAACCGGGCATGAGCTTCATGCATTTCGACTTCCCCACGAAAACCCAGGAAACCTTCGCGACCCTTCCGATCCTTTGCGATTCCTTCGAGATCGACCTGGATGGCAACCTTCTCCTCTTCTCCGCCATCAATCTGAAGGACGGCACCCGCTCCCACGTGGCCACGGCCACGCGAGGCGCGGACACGGTCCGGGCCGTTCATGCCTATCCATGGCATTACGGATCGAACGAAAGGGCCCGCGAGAATTCGCTCTGGAAATCGACAATCACGCATAAGCAAGATACGAATATTATCATTTATCATCCGAACATTGGCAAAATGTTCGCTTACGATCTGGTGACCCGCGCCATCCGGGAATTGAGGACGCCCTGGAAGAGCGTGGGCATCGAGGAATTCAAGGAGGCCTCGAAATCATCGCCAGACCTCTTCAGGGCCGAAGGCTACCCGGGAGCGTTCTGCATTCAATTCATCCCTCTGAACTCGAACCGGGTACTGATCGCTTACGTGCTTCATGAGGCCGAGAAGCCCGGCACGCCGGTTGAGCAGGGCCAGGAGCCACCCCATCCCGAGCCCCCCAAACAACTGCCCCTGAAAACCTATGAGCTGGAGTTATCGACCGGAGAGGTGACGGAGCCCGTAGCCAGGGAGGGAATGAAGCTTCCTCTGTGGGCGACGTTCGAGGGAGATCCCATTCCGCTCGAGGCCTTCCTGGCAGGCCGCAGGTCCGTCAAGCCCCAGGCCGCTCCCCGCGGCCCCGGCAGCCAAGGCAGGCCGCACGACCCTTCCGAGGATCATGGCCCGACCTCCGCGCGGAAACCCGAGCGGCCGAACAGTCCGGGGCTGCCGCGAAAACCTTGATCCCGCCGGGGCCATGAGGCTCCTGCCGCAACGGACCCGAGGTCAAAGGAGATGCCTGCTCGCGGAGGCCATCGGCAGGGACTTCCGGAGGGCCTGATTCAGAACGGGAGCTTGTGCCCTCGGCAGCCAGCCGGAAACCGAGACGAGCCGGTTTGCGGGGCGGAAGCGGTGTCCCTGGTGCGACGCCCAGGCGATCCGCGGGAGCCTGGCGGCTCCGAGGGCCGGTCCCGCGCGTCAGGCCGCCTGCTGCTCCGCGATGAAGGCCGCCAGGGCCTCCACGCTCTTGAAGGCCTTGAGGCCGGCGGCCTCGTCCTCGATCTTCACGCCGAAGGTCTGCTCGATGCCGAGCACCAGCTCCAGGGCGTCGATGGAGTCCAGCCCCAGGCCTTCGCCGAAGAGGGGGGCCGTGTCGTCGATCTGGTCCGGGGTCATGCCCTCGAGCTTCAGGCGCTCGATGATCATCTGCTTCACGCGGAGTTTCAGGTCGGACATGCGGGCCTCGGGAACCCTCCATTCTAGCCCAGATGGCAGGGATCCCCGCCGGGCTATTCCACGGCGGGCCGCATCGTGAAGTCCTCGAAGAGCGCCACGCTGTCGGTCTTGGTCCACACGCCCACCTTCCCGTTCACGGTGTAGGGCAGGGCGTAGTCCAGCAGCCGCTTCCCGTCGATCCAGCCCTCCAGGCGGTTGCCCTTCACCACCACCTTCAGGGTGTGCCAGGTGTTCAGGGGCAGGGGCACGTCCTCCGGCGCCCGGACCACGAAGCTCCGCCTGCCCTCGAAGAAGGTCCAGAGCACGAGGTTGTCCTCCTTGCCGTTGAAGCGCAGAGCCAGGTAGTCCCCGCTGGGCTTGACGTTGAAGACGATGCCCGCGCACTGGTCCAGGTCCCCGGCGAGGACCTTGAAGCGGACCGAGAGCTCCCCCTCCCGGAAGTCGGGAAGGCCGGCGGCGGTGGCGTAGGGATAGTAGGCGAAGGCCTTCACGCTTTCGATGAAGGCCTCCTGCTTCGCGCCCGGGATGGCGCGGGCCGTGGAGGCGAGGCTGCCCGCGCCCTGGGCCTGCTTCCAGGGCCGCCCGTCCGCCAGGAGGACCTTCCGGCCCTCGTGCGCCACGATGCGCCAGGCCCCGAGGGCCGGCGCGAAGGCCCGGGGCGGCGCGTCGGCCTTCTCCTGGGAGAGGTCCACGGCCTGGGCGGGCCCGAGCTTCAGCTCGAGGGGCCCGCGCACCCGGGGCGGCCCCGCCTTCTTGCCCGTGGCGGGATCCACCTTCTCGCCGCTCTGGGCGAGGAGGCAGGCGGGGAGGAGGAGGGCGGCGAGGGGCGGGATCATGGGGCGCTCCAGGGACGGCGGTGGAGGAGGAGGACCAGGGCCACGGCGGCGGGCCAGGCCAGGAGGGCGGCGGGCAGGATGCCGCCCGGGGGTCTGGGAAGGGGATGCCCCGCGTAGGCAGGGTCGTCGACGGGCGGAAAGGGGCGGCCTGCCGCGAGGAAGAGGGTCTCCAGCAGGATGGGCTCCGCGACGGACCGGGTGGTCCGGGTCCCGGGGCCGAGGGAGATCCGGATCTCCCCGTAGTGGGGGTCCGAGGCTTCGAAGAGCCCCGTGCGGCTCCCGGCGGTGAAGGCGGCCTGGAGGTCCGTGACCCGCCGGAGCCGGGCGAGGGTTCCGCGCAGGTCCGCGGACCGGGGGTCCTCCGGGGCCAGACGGGCTTCCAGGCGCACGGGGGGCAGGCTCCGCAGGGCCGCCTCCACCGCCGGCGGGAAGGAGTGGCGGCGGTTCTCGGAAAGGTCCCAGGAGGCGCGGAGGGGGGCGCAGGCCGCCAGGGCCCCGGCGGCGCCGGCCAGGAGGAGTCCGGCCCGGAGGGCGCGCCGGCGCCAGGGCTCACCCGGCGGCAGCAAGGCCGCCGCGGCGGCCAGGGCGCCCAGGCTGGCCAGGGCCAGGGCGAGGACGGTCCGGAGGTCCAGCAGCCCGGTCTCGAAGGTGCGCAGGAGGGCGGTGGGCGTGTAGGCGGCCAGCCCGGCGAACCAGCCTCCCCGGCTCGCGCCCAGGAGGTCGAGGGCCCAGCTGCCGAGGGTGAAGCCCAGGG
>JABLTH010020448.1_pt1 | contig 74892 bp, 65 predicted proteins | sample 7875711 | NCBI WGS metagenome assembly JABLTH01 (sample SAMN14941262, study PRJNA633318) | bioreactor metagenome | isolation source: bioreactor | place: China | collected 2019-03-05 | reverse complement strand
GTGTCGTACCTCGAAGGGCGGCTCAACGGAGCGGGGGGGAGGGGTGGCCAGTGAGCACCATCGCCGCCGTTGCTGATGCCGTCGCGGCGCACATCAACGCCGGGACGTTCTCGCGCCCGGTGAGCGCCGAGCGGATGTACCAGCCCGCCTTCACGCTGGAGGACCTCAAGGACCTGCGCGTGTCGGTCGTGCCGCGGACGGTCGGCATCTCGGCTGCCAGCCGCGACAGCAGCGTCTTCGAGTGCGTCATCGACGTGGGCGTGCAGCAGAAGTTGCCGGCGACCGGTGAGCAGGCCGAGATCGATGCCCTGCTCGACCTCGTCGAGGAGATCACCGACCACCTGCGGCTGAAGCGACTTCCGGGTGCGCCGGAGGCCGCGTGGGTCGGGATCGCCCACGAGCCCGTGGTGTCGAGCGAGTCGCTGGAACAGCACCGGGTGTTCACGAGTGTCCTGAGCGTCACGTACAGGGTGCGGAGGTAGGAGGCAGAGGTCGTGCGGAACTTCATCGCGCTCAAGATCGACCTGGACAGCAACTACGTCGCCCTCTCGGCCACGCCGCTGGTGGCGACGTGCGCGCTGACGTTCGCGCACACCAACACGCAGGACGCCACGCTCAAGGGGACCGACGGCAAGGAACTGCTGATCCCGCCGGGCGCGCAGTACCGCCTGGAGCGCGTGGACCTGTCGCAGATCCAGATCAAGAGCAAGGCGGGCGAGTGCGTGTACGTGGTCGGGCACGGCGGCTGAACCCCCACCCCCCACACGAGAGGCAAGGAGATCGGCGATGGCGATCAAGCTGGGCATGGAGGCGGTCCTCAAGTACAAGGCCGGCGGGCAGGCCGGCGGCGGCTCGTGGACGGCCCTGGGCAACGTCAAGGACGTGACGCTCAACCTCGAGACCGGCGAGGCCGACGTGACGACGCGCGCGAACGCGGGGTGGCGCGCGACCGTTGGCACGCTCAAGGAAGCGAGCGTCGAGTTCGAGATGGTTTGGGATACCGCCGACGCGGGGTTCACCGCCATCAAGAACGCGTTCTTCAACAACGCCGTCATCGGCCTTCAGGTCCTCGACGGGACCAGCGGCCAGGGCCTTCAGGCGGACTTCTCGATCACCAACTTCTCGCGCAGCGAAGCGCTCGAAGAAGCCATCACCGTCTCGGTGACGGCGAAGGTGACCTACTCGGCCACGGCGCCTTCATGGATCGGCGGCTAATCCATACGCACACGCACCTCACGGAGGCAGCACGGATGCAGACATTCACGGACAACGCGGGCAGGCAGTGGCAGGTCGAAGTCAACGTCGCGGCGCTCAAGCGCGTCCGCGGGCTGGTGCGCGTGGACCTCATGCAGCCCATCGAGGGCACGGGCGGCCTGCTCGAGCGCCTCGTGCGCGATCCGGTGCTGCTCTGCGACGTGGTCTACGCGCTGTGCAAGCCCGAAGCGGACGCGAGGTCGATCTCCGACGAGGACTTCGGCCGGGCGATGGCGGGAGACGCCATCGAGCACGCCACCGCCGCGCTGCTGGAGGAACTCGTGGCTTTCTGCCCGAGCCCGAGGGACCGGGCCAACCTCGGGCGGGTGCTCCAGGCCACGCGGGAGGTGATGGACAAGGCGCGGGACCTGGCGACCAGGCGGATCGATCACCTGATCCAGAGCGGGGAACTCGAACGCCTGGCGGAGAGCGCGCTGGGCGAGGACCCACCGCCGCCGACGCCTGGCGACTCGTCTGGCAGTGCGCCGGAGCCGTCGGCGTCGACCCCGGGCCCCTGACGCTCCGCGAGCTCGTGGAGATGCTCGAAGGGCGGCAGCGCCACGACTGGTCCATCGCCTCCTCGTGCCTCTCCGTCATCGCCAACCTGCACCGCGACCCCAAGCGATCCCGCCGACTCAAGCCCAGCGACTTCGACCCCTTCGCCCAGCGCTCTCATGCACAACGCCGCATCACCGTTCCCGTCTCGGTCCTGAAGGACGTGTTCATCGACGGCAAGCTCCCCCGCATCGCACAGGAGGTTCACGGATGAAGTACCTCGGTTCGCTCTCCACCCGTCACGTCGTCTATCTCGTCGGCCTGGTTCTCCTGGCGCTCGTGCTCGCCTCGTGCGCCGGGATCGATCTGGGCGACCTCGTCAAGGTCAAGACGCCCAACGCGATCCAGCAGACGACCGGCCTGCGTTCGACGCTCTCGCTGAACGAGGCGGAGGTCGAGTACCAGAACTGGTTCAACCAGACACAGACTACCGGCGCGCAGTGGAAGAGCAATATCGAGAAGGCGGGCGAGGTCCGCGGCCTGCTGGGCCAGCTCACGCTCTCGGCTCTTGACACCGTCGGCCCGACGGTCGCGGGCCTGCCCGTGCTCGGCCCCGCGCTCCCGGCGCTCACCGGCATCGTCGGGTTGTTCATCGGCAGCGGGCGGCTGCGCAAGGAGAAGGAGGCGTCGTTCAACAAGGGCCTGGAGACGGGCCGCGATATGGCGGCGGAAGCCTGATCCGCACCACACATGCAAGGAGGCTGTCACATGAAGATCGTCGCCGGACGCTTTGTCCGCGTCCCCAACAAGCCACCGTACCAGCACCCCGCCGCCAGCCCGGACTACTTCGCCACGCGCGGCGAGGTGGTCTGTGGCGGACGGCGCGCGGAGCTCGACCTGCTCTTCACGCCGACCGAACTGCGCCGGGCCGCGCACCGCGCGCAGAAGAACCGCGAGGACATCCCGCCGGCGAAACGGCGCACACTCCTGGGGCTGCTGGAACGGCTCTTCGGAGGCTCCTCGTCGGGGTCGGGGACGTGATCACCATGCGCATCAAGGACATGTTCTTCGACCGCCACGTCGTCATGCGGGCGATGGACTCGGCCAAGCGCAAGGTGCTCAGCAAGGCCGGGGCGTTCATCCGCACGGCGGCCAAGACCAGCATCCGCAAGCGCAAGGGCACCGCCCCGCCGGGCAAGCCGCCGCACTCGCATGAGGGGAGCCTGCGGAAGTTGATCCTGTTCGGGTACGACCGATCCAGTGATTCCGTTGTGGTCGGCCCCGTCGGGTTCGCCAAGAGCACCGCGCCGCGGGCGCTCGAGCACGGCGGAGAGACGGTCGTTCATCAACGCCTCCGGGGGCGGTTGGTGTCGCGGAAGGTGAAGATCGCCGCGCGGCCGTTTATGGCCCCGGCGCTGGAGAAGGAGCGGCCGAAGTTGCCGCTGCTGTGGCGGAACTCCATCCGCAAGGGAGGTTGATCGGTGGCGGACACACGGGGCATCCGGGCCGGGCGGGCGTTCGTCGAACTCGGCGTGAGCGACAAGCTCAGCGCCGGGCTCCGCCGCGCCCAGAAGCGGCTGGAGGCGTTCGGCCAGGGGCTCCGTAGCGCCGGGACGCGCCTGGCGGGCATCGGCGCGGCGGCGGTCACGGCGCTCCTCGGCAGCGTGAAGGTCTTCTCCAGCATGGGTGACGTCCTCGACAAGATGAGTTTGCGCACGGGCGTGAGCGCCGAGGCCCTGAGCGAACTCGGCTTCGCCGCCGAGCAGTCCGGTGCGGACCTGGAGACGCTGGAGAACGGCCTCAAGTTCATGCAGCGTTCGCTCGTGGACGCCGCCAAGGGCTCGGCCTCTGCGCAGCAGGCTCTTTCGATGCTCGGCCTGTCGGTTGAAGATCTCGCGGGCCTCTCGCCCGATCAGCAGTTCAAGCGCCTGGCCGATCGATTGTCGCAGGTCACCGACCCCGCGTTGCGCACCGCTCTGGCGATGGAGATCTTCGGGAGGGCGGGAACGAAGTTGCTCCCCCTGCTCTCCTCCGGCTCGGCAGGGATCGAGGAGTTGCAGGCGCAGGCCCGGAGTTTGGGCCTCACCGTGAGCACGCAGACCGCCAGGGACGCCGCGGAACTCAACGACACGCTCAACATCCTCTGGCGGGTGGTCAAGCAGGGCGTCTTCGCCATCGGCGGGGCGCTCGCGCCCACGATCAAGGACCTCTCGCAGCGGATCACCCGCGTCATCGTCGCCGCCACCGACTGGATCAAGCGGAACAAGGACATGGTGGTGTGGGCGCTGAAGGTCGCGGCGGGGGTCGTGGTGGTCGGAGCCGCCCTCATCGGCTTGGGCGTGGCGATCACGGGCATCGGCGCGGCGATGGGCGTGCTGGCCAGCGTCGTCTCCGGCATCGGCGCGGCGTTTGGGCTGGTCGGGGCGGCGCTGGGCGCATTGCTCAGCCCCATCGGCCTGGTCGTCGCCGCCGTCGTGGGGTTGGGCGCTGCGCTCCTGGTCACCAGCGGCGCGGGCGGTGTTGCTCTTGAGTGGCTCGGCGATCAGTTCACGCGCCTCCGCGACTGGGCGACGAAGGTCATCGGCGGCATTTCCGACGCCCTCGCCGCCGGCGATATTGCGCTGGCCGCCGAGATCCTGTGGCTCAGCCTCAAGGTCGGCTGGCAGCAGGGTGTCGCGGCGCTCAACAAGGTCTGGCTTGAGGCCAAGCAGTTCTTCGTAGGCACGGCGCAGTCCATGTGGTACGGGGCGCTGGCCGCGGCGGAGATCGGCTTCCACGCGATCGAGGTCGCGTGGATCGAGACGACGGCGTTCCTCTCCAAGACCTGGACGAACTTCACGACCGGTTTCCAGCAGATCTGGGAGTCCGCCTCGTCCTGGGTTGCCAAGCGCATGCTGGAGATCCAGGGTCTCTTCGACTCCGGACTCGACGTGGACGCCGCCAAGAAGGCGGTGGACCAGCAACTCGAATCGCGCCTAATCGAACTGGAGGACGCTGCCCAACGTGACGTGGCCGCGCGGGAGCGCCGCCGCGCCGCCGAGCGCGAGCAGGCCGCGGCCATCCATGAAGCGACGCTCGCCGCGATCGGGCAGGACTTCGAGAACGCGCAGGACGCCCTGCGCAAGGACACGGAGGCGGGCCTCGCCGAGTCGCGTGCGGCCCTCGACGCCGCGAAGGAGCGCCTGGCCGCCGCGATCGAGGAGGCCCGGCGCAAGCGCGAGGCGGCGGACGCTGAACGCGGCCCGTCGCGTTCGCCACGCGACCTGATCGCTGAGTTCGACGAGCGGATCGCGGGCCTGGGTGACCTGCTCGCCAAGGGGATCAGCGTGCGCGGCACGTTCAACGCCAAGGCCGCGCAGGGACTCGCCGCGGGCAGCGACGCCGCCGAGCGCACGGCCCGCGCGACGGAGCAGACGGCGAGGCACACCAAGCGCCTGGCCGACGCGGCGGGGACGGGCGGATTGACATTCGGCTGATCGGAGTGACGGATGCCCATCGAGGTGCGCGAGAAGTTCGAGTCACGCAGGCTCGTCAAGAGCGTCACGGGGAGCAACTCGTCGGCGGAGCTCGCGTACATCGTCCTGGGCACGGACAACGACATCGCCGCGCGCGATGCGCTCGAGGCGGAGGCACCCGCTACCTACGCCACGCTGCCGCGGCAAAGCGTGCAGATAGAGCCCCTCGGCCCGGGCCTGTGGGACGGACTGGCCCGCTACGCCCCCACGAGCGGCGGCGGGGGCGGCCCACCCACCGGTGAGTCCACCTTCCAGTTCGACACCGGCGGCGGCACGCAGCACATCACGCAGTCGCTGGCGACCGTGCAACGCGTCCCCGCGCCGGGCATGGTTGCGCCGGACTTCCAGGGGGCCATCGGCGTCAGCGCCGACGGCGTCGAGGGGATCGACATCACCGTCCCGGTCTACCACTTCGCCGAGACGCACTACAAGCCCGATGCGCAGATCACCGGCGCGTACAAGGGCGTGCTCTTCAACCTGACCGGCAAGGTCAACGGCGACGGCTTCCGGGGCTTCGCCCCCGGCGAAGTGCTCTTCCTGGGCGCGAGCGGCGCGAAGCGCGGCAGCGGCACCGAGGCCGACTGGGAGATCACCTACCGCTTCGCCGCCAGCCCCAACGTCTCGGGCCTGTCGATCGGCCCGATCAACGGCATCATGAAGAAGGGATGGGAATACCTGTGGGTGCGGTACAGCGACCAGGAGGACACCGCCGCCAAGGCGCTGGTGAAGCGCCCCGTCGCGGCCTACGTCGAGCGTGTGTACGAGAGCGGGAGTTTTGCGGCGTTGCAGTTGGGATGACGAATGGGAGATGACCTCCGCAAAGTCCGGCCCGGCGATCCGCTCCGCATCCCCGCGCGGGCGTACAACGCCTTCGTCGATGCGGCGCTGGAGACCAAGCGCCGCCAGCAGGACCGCCGCGGAGGCGAACTGTGGGACGGCGGGCGCTCCTTCATCGGCGGGGGCGTTGTCGCCGTGCGCAACGACAGCGGCGCGGACCTGGAGCGATACCACGCCCTGGCAATCGACGGGCCGCTCTTTCTCCCCGGCGAGGACGGCCCGGAGAAGTCCTTCCAGAACCGCCTGGCCTTCAAGGGCATCACGCCGACCGACGCCACGCGCCCGGGCTCCTTCGCCATCGCGCGCGAGCCGATCCCGCAGGGCGAGGTCGGCCTGTGCGTCGTCCACGGCGTCACGCCCGCACGCATCCTCATCGAGGACGAGGAGCACGCCTTCGCCGAGGTCGCGCCCGATGAGACGGTGCTCACGTCCGCGGGCTCCGGGAGCGCCGCCATTCTCTGGAAGGAGGAAGGTGTCGGCGAGAAGTGGGCGCTGGTCGAGGTGGGCCGCCCGCGCGGGGGTCGCATCGTCGCCATCCTCGGCGAGGCCCGCGAGATCGATGGCGAGCGCTTCCGATGGCGCTACCCGTGGACCGAGGCCGCCATCGACGGCGACCCCGGCAGCGACACCTTTGGTCGCTACATCGCGCTGGAGGAGGGTCTGTCGTCCAAGGGCGCGGGCGGCGAGGAGGACCCGGCGCGCTGGGCGATCAATCGCTTCGAGTCGCACCACAGCGACGTGCCCGAGGAAGAGCCCGAAGGCACCGACGGCTTCGGCGGCTTGCGCTCGCTCTTCGTGCCCGGGCAACTCGAGCCCCTCGACCCCGCGGGCTATTGCCCTCGCAAGGCCGCGGTGCCGATGCTGCGACCCATCCTCAAAGGCGTCGCGGTCGAGATGTTCGCCGAGCGCGACACGCGCGGCGGGACGGTCTGGGCGTTCCAGGCCCTCAACGGAATGGAACTGGTCGAGTTTGACGTCCCGGTGTGGCTCTATGTCTGATTCAACCGTCACCATCCCGATCGACCTCGAAGCCCGGCGCGAGCACGAGCGGCGGAAGTACCTCGCGCTTGCCGAGCACCCCGGGGGCACCTACGGCTCCACCAACCACGGGCGCTTCGCCTACCGGCTGGTGCAGGGATGGAAGCCCCGTCCCACGTTCGTGGTGGACTTCGGCTGCGGCCGAAACCTCTTTATACAGCACCTTCGGCGGCTCGGGATCGACGGCCTGGGCATCGACTTCGCCTTCCCCGAAGCGGACATCGTGGCGCCCATGCACCGCGTGACCGTCTCCGCCGGCATCGCCGACGTCGTGACCTCATTCGACGCTCTGGAGCACCTGCTCCCCGAGGAGGTGGACGAGGTGCTCGAAGAGATGCGGCGGATCGCCGTGCCGGGCGGGGGGTTCGTGCTGTCGATCTGCACGCGGGAGAGCAAGACCAAGGTCAACGGCGAGGGCCTGCATCCGACGGTGCGGCCGCTGAAGTGGTGGCTCGATCGGATCGGCCGCGTCGGCACGGTGCGCCGGGGACTGGGTGCGCCTCGTGGGGGGTACATCGCGGGGGTGTTCAACGATGCGTGACAACAACGGAGACATCGCGGCATTGCAGGCGGGCCTCAAGCAGCGCAGGCCGGCGCGGAGCGGCGTGCGCCTATACACCGCCGACTTCGATTCCGTCTCCCTGTGCGACTTCTACAGGGGACGCTCGGCGTTCCTGATCCTGTCGGGACCATCGCTGGCGGCGCATGACCTGAACCAACTCAACCGGCGCGGCATCGTCACGATGGCCGTCAACAACGCCTGGGCCGTGCATCGCCCCACGTTGTGGACCTGTGTGGACGACCCCGGCCGCTTCATCGACACCGGCTGGAAAGATCCGGGCATCCTGAAGATCGTGCCCGTCTCGCACTTCGACAAGCGCCTCCGCGTGCAGAACCCCGACGGCTCGTTCCGCGCGAGCGCGTTCAAGGTGCGGCAGATGCCCGGGGTGCTCTTCTATCGTCGCAGCGACCACTTCGACCACAGCCGGTTCCTGAAGTCCGACACCATCAACTGGGGCCAGGACGGCGAGCACACCGACTCGCTCGGCATCAAGGGCAAGCGCTCGGTCATGCTCGCCGCGCTGCACCTGCTTCACTACCTGGGCTTCCGCACGGTCCACCTGCTCGGCGCGGACTTCAAGATGGACCGCGAGCGGCGGTACGCCTTCGACGAGCACCGATCGAAGGACGCGATCCGCCACAACACCATCCTGTACGAGAGCCTCCAGAAGCGATTCGAGGCCTTGAGGCCGCACTTTGAGCAGCACCGCTTCCGCGTGCTCAACTGCGCGCCCGACCCCGAGTCGTGCGCCCTGAAGGCGTTCGAGTTCGTGCCCTTCGAGCAGGCCGTGACCGACGTGGCCGCCGAGTGCTCGAAACCCATCAGCACCGCCGGGTGGTATCAGCCCGCAAACCCAGCGCAGGAGAACCAGGGATGAGCGACGAACCCCGCCGGTACTTCCTCTACATCCCGGTGTGGGCCTCCACCGGCGGTCCCGGCGGCTCGGGGTCCGGCTCCGGCTCGTCGGCGAGTTCGGAGAGTTCCTCGTCGGGATCATCTTCATCGAGCGGGAGCAGTTCGTCGGGTTCTTCGGGATCATCGTCGAGCGGATCATCCAGCAGCGGCTCGGGGTCGTCGAGCGGCGATTCCAGCGGCGCGAGCAGCGGGGCCAGCAGCGGCGCGTCGAGCGGGGCGTCGGGAAGTTCCGGCGCTGGAAGCAGCGGCGCGTCCAGCGGTGGCGGCGGAAGTTCGGGTGGCTCGTCCGGCGGCGGTGGCAGCAGCGGTTCGGGCGGATCGGGGGGGTCGGGCTCCGGCGGCAGCGGAGGTTCCGGCTCGGGTGGTTCGGGTGGGTCAGGCTCGGGGGGCTCCGGGAGCGGCGGATCGGGCAGTGGTGGCTCCGGCGGCGGAGGCTCGGGTGGCGGCGGATCGGGTGGCGGCGGAGGCGGAGGGGGCGGCGGTGGTGGAGGCGGGGGCGGAGGTGGCGGTGGGGGTTCGAACTGCCTGCTCTTCGGCACGCTCGTCCGCCTGGCCGATGGCCGCGTCACCACGATCGAGAACCTCAAGCCCGGCGACAGCGTCGCCACCATCAAGGTCCCCGGCCTCGAGGTCGATGTCCCCTACCGCGCGCAGTACCAGTGGCTCTCTCACCACGGCATGCGCGGCACGATCCCGACGGTTGGCCGCATCGCCAGCGTGAAGCTCGGCGAGCACACGGGGTTCGTGGTGATCAACCGCCGGATCAAGGCGACGCCGGAACACCCGTTCCTCATGCGCCGCGGCGACGAGTGGGGCTTCTCGTCGGCGGAGTTCCTCAAGAAGGGCGACTACCTGATCGGCGAGCGCCTGGCCGAGGAGCTCGTCGAAACCGTCGAGCGCATCGACGCGCCCACGCGCACCGTGGCCATCCACGTCCCCGGCACGAACACGTTCTCCGCCGAGGGCGTCTGGGTCCACAACGACATGCCCGCGACGGCCCATTCCTCCGGCTCGGGGTCGAGCTCCAGCGGCTCGGGCTCCAGTTCCGGCAGCGGGTCGTCGAGCAGCAGCGGATCGTCGGCCAGCAAGTCCAGCGGGTCGTCGATGTCGTCGAGCTCCTCCTCCGGGTCGGGCAGCGGCAGCGGGTCCAGCAGCCAGTCCAGCGGCGGCCCGGGCGGGACGTATTCGATCTGATGGGGACAGCGCACAATGCCCTGCCATCCGACTCCCACCCGAGTATCGGCACGGGGAAGATGCGGTAAAATGACAGGCCAATATCACACCTGGGCATGGATGCCCCCTGCGAAAGCAGCACCGTCGCCCATGTCCAGAAGTCCTCGGGAACTCGTCTGGTTTCTCGCTATGCACCACCGGCCCACGGCTGCGTGCAGCCATCGCATGACCAATTCGCTCGCATGTGAAGACATGCCCGCGCTTTGGATGGCGGTCACGTCATCTCCTGGCGTCGAATCCGCCGCTCATTCTGCGAAGCCCATCGCGAGTACGATCCTCGGCGGAAGTTCTCGACGGGCGACCCACCAACGTGCGGGTTGCGAGTACATGCGAGTGGTCTGCCGCGGATGCCGCCCCGTCGTGATTCGTCGAGGATTGCCGCATGCAGGATGAGTTGCCAGTACTGGACCGTGAGAACTCGGTGACCAACCGGGAGGGCTCGTTGCACGTTATCGCCTCGATTCATCGAGACGGCATCGGTCTCGACCTGAAGCCGGTAGATCTCTGCTTTCTCATCGCGCTCCATACGCGAGCGAGCCAGAACAACCTGACCAGCTTTGAGGAAGATGTGCTGTTAGACGTCTTCGAGCAGGTGTGCGAGGCCGTCGATTCCGCGGGCGACAATCCGCGAAAGCGAGCAACACCTGCCATCCAGCGCCTCCGCGAGCAGCGGCTGCTCTCGCGCGTGGATGGCGATGGGATCACTCGGGCGGGGGACTACTCGATGACCCGGCTCGCCTCGGGCATCGTCGAGTTCTTCATGGCCGACCAGGTCCTTACTCGCGAGAGCCTATCGCTCTTGACAAAGGCACTGCTGGTCAGTCTGGCCCAGGTGAAGAGTGAAGCCAAGAAAGCGCAGACCGCCGAGCAATGGCGACAGAGTGTCGTTGCGCCGCTACGGGTCACGGTGGCCGACCTTGTTGGCGGCATCGAGCGGCGTCAACGCGGCCTGGATGCACAACAGGAGCAAGTGCGGAAGCAGGTTAGCGAACTGCTGGAGGCGGACTGGTTCTCGGCCGTGGATCGATGTCAGCAGTTGCTGGATGACACGACGACGACGTTGGCCGAGCTGAATTCTGTTCTGCTCCACGACACTCATCAGATCCTGGCCCTGCTGAGCGACATCGAGCAGGCTGCCTCGCAGGCGCGAGTGACCGAAGCCGAGGAGGCGACGCAGCGCGTCTCCGAGCAGGTGGATCGCGTATCGGCCTGGGGACGCACACGCCAACTGGCCTGGTCCACCTACTACCAGTATGTTCATCGTTACCTCCGCGACGTGGTCCGGCTGGACCCATCGCGTGCCCTGAGCGAGCGCCTTCGCAACCAGATGGCGGGCTGGACGAAGCAGCCCTTCTACTGGATCATCGCTCAAGCCTCCAAGATCCGGATACTGCGCGAGAATGCGATCCGCGAGCAGCGGCCCCCCGTGGTGCGCCCACCACAAGACCGCGAGTCGCCCCTGGAGCACGTTCCCTCGGATACGGAGGCTGTGGCCTTGGAGGAACTTGTGCGCGCGGCGCTGGCACGTGGCAAGGCGACATTGTCCGATGTAATGCAGGTAGTCTTGCCCCAAGTTGATGCAGCGAACCGCTTTGCGGCAGTCGGACGCATCGCCGCGCAGGTCGCCATTGAGACGGCCGCTCGGTCGGACCGGGATCGCCCGTGGGTGCCGGTGCCTGGAGAGGTTGAGGTGGAGGAATGGGCACTGCCCGGAGGACGCGAGCATGCGTGAGTCGGCATTCCACCAAATCGAAGAGGTCATCCAGGACCCGCTGTTTCCCGAGGTGGATCTGGCCTTGCGAGCCGGTCGGCACATCGACCGCGATGACGGGGAGCGTTACGCGTTCGTCTTGGACGCCCAGAACATGCTGGAGACCTTCTATCGCCGGTATGGCTGCGAGTTGGTCCACGCCAGCGACGGCTTTTTCTACCTGCTGCCCACTGGCGACCAGATGGGCCGCAGGCATTTGACGGCGGGCGAGATGCTCGTCGGCCAGGCGCTCACGCTGGTATACCTGGACCCGACGACTCTGCAAGCCGGCGGCGTGACGCAGCAGTCGGTGGTGGTGGCACGCCTTGCCAGCCTCGTGGGAGAACGCGAGCTGATCCAGGCCCTGAACCCGCGGCGGCGCAAGTATGACGAACGGGTCGCGCAGGAGACCGTGCGCATGGAGATCGCCAAGGCACTGCGCGGCCTCGAGTCCCTCGGTTTCATCGACCTCGGCGAGGGGGAGCAGGTGCGCTTGCGGACGGGGTTGTTCCGCTTCGCCGAGGCGGTGCGAGGATTGAGCGATCCCGCTGAGGCTCTCTCTCGCCTGATCTCCGAAGGCAAAGCTGCGGCCGAGACCGTTGGCGATGCGGACGAGAACGATGAGGAGACCAGCGCATGACGCGCACGCGAGCTACAACCCTAGTGCTGGTCAATTGGAAGGGCGTGTTCTATGAACGCTACCAGCTCGACAAGCACGTGACCGCTCTCGAGGGGACCAACGGCGCCGGAAAAACTACGGTGCTTATTGCCTGCTACGTCGTGCTTCTCCCCGACATGACGCGGCTGCGGTTTGCGAATGTCGGGGAAACCGGCAGCACCGGTGGGGACAAGGGACTGTGGGGCCGGCTCGGTGAGCCAGGCCGGCCCTCGTATTCGGTCCTGGATCTGCGGCTGCCTGACGGTGCCCGCCTCGTGGCGGGCGTGCAGTTGCAGCGGCGGGGCGAGCCCACCGTTGAACTCGCCCCGTTCATGATCACGGGCCTAAGCGCCGCGACGAAGCTTCAGGATGTTCTGCTGGTGCGCGGTGCGACCGATGCGGTACCGGAAATGAACGAGCTTCGGGAATCGACGGCGCGATGCGGCGCGCATCTGGAGGTGTTCGGCAGCGCCAAGGACTACTTCGCTCGTCTGTTTGAGCTGGGAGTCACGCCGCTGCGGATGTCTAGTGACGAGGACCGTACCAAGCTCAACGAGATGCTGCGCACGAGCATGACGGGCGGCATCTCCCGCGCCCTGACCACGGAGCTGCGGGATTTTCTGCTCAAGGAGGAAACCGGCCTAGCGGACACGCTGAAGCGTATGAAGGCGAACCTCGAGGCGTGCCGGCGGACGCGCATCGAAGTAGAGGATTCTCGCCGGCTCGAGCAAGAGATATCGGGCATCTATGAGGCTGGGCAGGAAATGTTCGCCGCCGTCGTTCACGCGCTTCGGGAGCGGGCGGATGAGCTGGGCCACAAGCTGAAGGAGGCCGAGCGGCTCCTGCACGACGTCGAAGATGAACACGGGAAGCTCAACGACCAGATCGGAGCCGGGAAGGCCAGGCAGGAGCAGCTCCAGGAACAACTGCGGGCGGCCCAGCAGCGCGTCGAGGCAACGCAGTCCGCTCTGGCTCGCTTGCGCCAGGCGAGGGAGCTTCTCGCGACCATCCGCGAGGAGGCACGGCAGCGTGATGTGGCGCAGGCGACGCGGGATGACCTTCTGGTCGCACGCGATCAGGCCGACGAGGACCGTGGCCGGGCCAATAGGGCGCGCGACGCGGCGCAGGAGGCGCACACCAACGCGGCCCAAGGCCTGGCGAACACGCAGCGCGGGCTAGAGGAACTTGCGCGGCGGGCGGCTCAACACCGGATGGCCGTCCAGCACCTCGCCGAGGCTCGGCGGCTGCTGCCGGATCAGAGCGTTGACCCATCGGATATCGGGCCGGCGCTGAAGTTGGCCAGAGCCTCGCACGAGACTGTCCAGTCGATGTGGCTGGAGGCAGGAAGAGCTCTGGCTAGCGCCGAAGGCCACCGGCGCGAGTTCGGCGAGGTCATCGCGGCGCTAAGTCAGATCGTCAACAGCGTCGTTGACCCCGCGGCGGCGTTCACCCGCGCCCGCGAGGCCCTGCAGAAACTGCGTGATCAGGAGGCCATCGCCAAGCAGCAGCCCGCTCTCGCTGCCGAGGTCCCGCTCCTCCGCCAGTCAGTTCAGCGGCAACAAAGGGCTCGCAATCTCGCGCAGAGCCTGGGTACGTCCGGTAGTCCGATCCGCTCATCACAAGACGCGAACAGCGCGCTAACCGAGGTGGAGAGCTCATTGGAGGTTGCCCTCGAGCGACGTCGGCACGCGGAGCAACGTATCGAGTCGTTGCAGCACGCGATCGATCGTGGCCAAGAAACGATCCGTGACCTCGAACGGAACCTCGCCGCCTGGCGCGAGGTCAATGACCTCGCCCTGCCTTTGGAACAGCGCTGGGGAGTCACGCTCCGTACCCGCCACGCGATCAACCGCTTTCGCGCCGAGATCGGCGGCAAGCTCGGAGAGCAGCGGACCACGGTTGCGGCCGCGGAGGCGCACGAGAAGGCCCTCCACACGCAGATCACGCAACTTGAGCATTCTGGCGGCACGTTCTCGGCGGAACTCCTCAAGGCACGTGACATGGTCGAAGGCGAACTGCTGGCGGGGCGGTTCGAGGAGCTGAGCGCCAATGACGCGGCCCTTTACGAGGCGCTGCTTGGCCCGCTGGCACAGGCCATCGCGGTGGACGATGTCCAGGCGGCGGCGGCAGAGCTCGCCAAGTCTGACGAGCGGCCGGACTCGGTGTGGCTCGTCGATGCCGATAGCGCGTTGCCAGTGGATGATCACGGCCGCCCGCCCGGAGAATTGTTGGGAGGCGATGTGCTGGTTCCCGGCGTGGCTGGAGCCAGGCTAACCCGCCTGCCGACACAGCCGACCTTGGGCCGTCGGGCGCGCGAGCGGAAAGTGGCCGAACTGCGCCGCCAGGAAGCGGAGGTCACGAACCAGGTCGAGTCGCTTCATACCGCGCTGCGGGACACCGAGACAGTTCTGGCTGTTGCCGACGATCTTCTGACCAGGTCGGACCTGCTTGAGGCGGGCGATCCGTCCTATCGCTTGCAGGAAGCCCGTGATCAGCAGAGGCAGGCGCAAGGCGCCCAGGCAGAGGCTCGGGCCGAAATGAGCGCGGCCCAGAGCGAGATCAATACGCTCAATCCTCGCCAGAAGGAGCTGCGCGGCCTGATGCAGATCGCGTGGTCGCTCGACGAGCCGGATCAGGCGGGCAAACTGGACCAACTGCTCCAGTCCCTCGCCGCCGCCAAGCTCGCAGCAGCCGAGATCCAGCGCGTCGCGCGCGACCGCGCAGCATTAGAGCAGCGTCTCGATACTCTGCGAAGCCCGCCGTTGTCTGTTGCCGAGATCGACAGACTTCGCCAGCAACAGCAGGAACTGGAACGGCGACTGGATGACGTACAGCTTGCGATCCGATCTGTAGAGCACGTGCAGGAGCATGTGGCGGCGCTTGCATGGACTGACGCGCAAGCCGCCCTTGATGAGCAGTCTGCGCTGATGCCCGCCTTGGATGCGCAACTCAAGCAAGCCAAGGCGAGCTTGGAAGCTGCGGTGGCGGCTGCCAAGGACAGAGAGACCGACTGGAACACGGCCGTCCAGGTGTTCAACAAGGCGGATGCCGACCTGCTTGTGAAGCAGCGCACGATTGAGCAGCATGAAGACCAGTGGCGACGATTGGGCGTCGATGATGCCAGCGACGAGGCTCTGGCGACCGGCGAAGCTGGATGGGAGAGTGCCGTAGCGGAGGAGAGTGCGTTTGCCGAGGAGGAACGCGGCCTCGGGGAGGACCTTGCCCGACTGGGCGCTCAGCTCGAAGAGGTCGCCAAACGCGTTAGGGAGAAGGCGTCGGCAAGGGACGAGGCTTCCTCAATGTGGAAGCCAGCGCAGGAGCGATGGGACCAGCTCCAGAAATCTGCCCAGGATCATGGTGTGCTGGCAGCCACGCTCACCCCCAGGTTCATCGAGGCAATGGCTGGCAAGGGCAGTCCAAACCTGTCGATCCGGGGCCGCGAGGCCGCCACATCCCTGAAGGAACGGCTCCAGCGTGCCAAAGACAGCCAGCAGGTCCTGGAGTCCATCAACAAGCTGCTGGGGCCGCAAGACCGGTCCGGCGAGGACTATCTGAACGCATGGCTTCAGGTGCGTGACTGGCTGCGCCGGCGCATCCCCGCCCAGATCGCCGAAGTTGACGAGCCGCTCGAAGCGCTCAGCCGCCTACGCGACAATCTCAAGGGACTGGAGTTGCGTCTCGCCAAGCAGGAAGGCGATCTGCGCGGTGAGTCGGAGGATGTGGCCAAGAACATCGAGATCCACATCCACCGTGCCCAACGTCAGGTGAGCCGGCTCAGCGAGGACCTGAAGGCCGTTCGGTTCGGCAGCATCCACGGGATTCGGCTTCGCCTGGAGCGCGTCCCGCACATGGACAACGTCCTTCATGCGCTTCGGAACGGCGAGGCCCAGAGTCTACTCTTCAAGGCGGACATCACCATAGAGGAGGCGCTGGATGAGCTCTTCCGGCGCCACGCCGGCCGAACCACCGGCCAGCGCCTGCTTGATTATCGGGAATACGTGGCTCCCAAGGTGATGGTGCTCCGACAGGCCGCCGCGGAATGGGAGGAAGCCAATCCCATGCGGATGTCAACCGGCGAGGCCATAGGCGTGGGGGCGGCGCTGATGATGGTAGTGCTCACAGCGTGGGAGCGGGACGCTAACCTGCTTCGCCCGCGCCGCTCCCAAGGCACGCTGCGGCTTCTGTTCCTCGACGAAGCCAACCGGCTATCGCAGGACAACCTGGGCGTGTTGTTCTACCTGTGCCAGAACCTGGATCTGCAACTCATGATCGCCTCGCCCGAGGTCGCCAAGTCCGAGGGCAACACTACCTACCGGCTCGTGCGCCGTGTCAACGACGCCGGCCAAGAAGAGGTCATCGTGACCGGTCGTCGAGTCGTATCCGCGGAGCAGAGCGCCAATGTGGGATCGTCCTGAGCATCGCCTGGCGCTGATGGAACTGGTTGTGTCGGGCCGGTTGCGCTGTCGGAAGGCCCAACAAGAGGCATGTAGTCACCTCGCGGCGCTGCCGTGGACTCAGCGCACGGGCCGCCGCGACGAACTTGCTGTCGTGGACTCTCGACGCCATGAGCTCGAGCGGCTGCTCACCCAAATCTGGCCCGATTGGCCGGCTGTATGCACCGAGCTAACAGGCGCTGGGCTCCCAATCAGCATGGCGGGATGGCTGCGACTGCAGGACATTGAGAGGGCGCGTACGGCTAAGGGTCTCCCCTCGCGCCTCAACCGCCGCACTGCGACCGCTTTGGTCGGACCCCATTCCAAGGCCAGTTTGTCGGCACCTCGCCGGGAAGCGCTCGCTGACCTGGACCTCATGCACGACGGGACGCTCCGTTTGCGAACGCCCGAGGGGCTCCGATTGCGGTGCGGCGAGCAGGATCTGGATTGCGCGACCATCGCGGGGGTGCTCGGCGAGGTTATCCTCACTGAGCGTGCTCTGGCCGATGGTGCGGTGCTGTCGGGTCGTCCCCCACGGGCTCTTTTGCTCGTGGAAAACCTGGGAGCCTATCTGGATGTCCCCGCCCCCCCAGGCTGGATGCTGGCTCACGTGCCCGGATGGGACACGCGAACGGTTCGGCTCCTGCTGCAACAAGTCCCGGACCTACCCGTGCTGCATTTCGGCGACCTCGACCCCAACGGCGTGCGGATCATGCGGCATCTTCGTGAGGTGCGGCCCGATCTGCACTGGGTAGTCCCGGATTTCTGGACCGAGTACGTGTCGAAGGTAGGGCTCCGGGCAGCATGGCCGCAGGACTTGGATTTAACGGACGTACCACCCTTGGTCAAGCAGTTGGCTGCGTCGGATATATGGTTAGAGCAGGAAGCGATCGTCCTAGATCCGCGGCTGCCCGAAGCGTTCGCGTTCCCTTCATGAACAAGTTGCAGGACATGCCGTTTCGAGTTATGTCGGCCACTTCACTCAGCATGGCGGCCGACGCGTGCTGCTCGGCTGTGATCACTGTGTGCTGGCGGCTGGTGCGAGGCGCGATATGCGAGAAGCGTTAGGCTATCCACCGAATCCGTACTGCCTCGCCAATCCCTCCAGCGTCATGTTCGTCGCCACGGCATCGTGCGGCACGAGCAGATACTGCCAGGGCTTACCTCCGTTTGTGCTCGCGTACTCGCTCGCCTGCTGGCACCACTTGACGGCCGCGTCGCGCTTGGCCAGAACCTCGGGATCGTCCATCGCATTGGCAGCCTTCGGCTCGATCATGTAGATGGCGGACGCGCCCTCGGCGACAAAGTCCGGCTGGTACTCCTGATGATTCCCGCCGAAGAGGTAGTAGATTTGAAACTGGCCCTTCGCCGGTCGAAACCACTTGATGGAGTCCCGATCCACGATCATCGCCAGCTTCCGCTCCGTGTCCGACTGGAACTTCTGCACCGGATACAAGCACCGCTGGAACCCGCCGAACACGTACTTGGCGATGCCGCTCTTCTCCGGCGGAGGCTCCATGAAGTCACGCACGGGCTCCGAGGCCGCAGCGGTATACGCGCTGGGCTTGAGTTCCGTGAATCCTTTGCTGACTTGCACTTCGTAGCCCGTCGCCTCCTCCCAGTAGTGCTCAAGCATCTGCGCGTGGACGAAATCGGCAATCTGCTTCTGGTAGCAGCGGAGCACTTTCCTCGCATCCTCTTCGGACAGATACGACTTCAAGTGCGTCACCACCTGCCCCGCCAGGTCGTAAAGCAGGTCCGCATGGTCGTCGTAGGAGACATCGTCGAAGTCGACGAGGCCACTCACCACATAGTCCTCGGGCCGCGCTTCGTGGTCATTTGCTTTCCCGAGTGCGATAATCTCGCGGACGTTCGTGCGCAGGTGCTGGGCGAACAGCTCTTCGGATGGAGCCGGATACTTCAGTGACCCGAGGTTCAACTTGAACGGCTTGAACCCGCATCGCACGTCTCCAGTCGGCACGACAAGGATGCGCGGTATGTCGATCGTCTGATTCACGACCATCGCGGCGGTCTTCGCCACGATCGCCGCGATGTCCACCGCTGGCTTGATCCCAGGCAGGTCCGGTTGATAGGGCTTGAACTGCTCGGCGACCTGTTTGACGAGATCAGCCTGCACCTGTGCGTCCTGAAGCCGGTTCACGCTCGGCACGACGTCCGGGCGGCTCTCCAACCTTCGGATCGCCTCATACGCCAGTTTCGCCGCCTGTTGTTCGGACGGATCTGTGAACACCGGCTTCGCCGCCGTCGGCGCGACGAGGGTGCTCGTTGTCGCCTGCTGTGTTTGCACGCCGAGCGAGGCAGCGAGTTGCGATTGAGCCACCACCGTCACTGTCCGCTCGGCGATCTGCTGCCCCGTCAGGATCACCTGCTGCAGCCGGATCGCCGACCCTGGCTTGTTCGCTTCGTCAACGATCTCCTGAAACTTGTCGTGCGCTACGATGTTCAGGCGGTCCACAGCGGAGACGCCGGTGCGCTTGCCGTACGGCAGGCGCAGGCCACGCCCAATCGACTGCTCGATCAGCGTGCGGGCGTTCGCCGCCCGCAGCGGCACGATGGTGTAGAGGTTGGTGACGTCCCACCCCTCCTTGAGCATGTTGACGTGGATGACGATCTCCGTCGGCTCTTCGGGGCTCTCGACCGCGAGCAGCCGCTGCACCATCTCGTCCTCTTGCGCTCCTGTCATGCTCGAATCGACTTGGATGACTTTCTGCTTGTATCGGCCCTCGAAGAAGGCGTCGGACTGGATCAAGGCCATCAACTGGCCCGCGTGGGTCGTGTCTCGCGCGATCACGAGCACGAACGGCTTCACAATCCGGTTGTCGGTCTGGCGGGCGTAGGTCTCAAGTTCAACCTTCACGCTTTCATGCAAACGCACGCCGTCCTCGAGCTTCATCCGCTCGATCTCCTCTGCGGACATCCCGCTGGGGTTGAAGTCCTTGCGCGTGACGACCGCCGGCTCCTTCACGAAGCCGTCGGCCATCGCCCGCCCGAGCGGGTAGTCATAAATGACGTTGCTGAACGGCACGGGACCCTTGCTGGTCTCCACGAACGGCGTCGCCGTCAATTCCAGCCCGAGAATCGGCCGCAGTTCATCGATGGCGCGGACGCCCGCCGACGCCCGGTAGCGGTGGCTCTCGTCCATGAGCAGCACGAGGTCTTCAAGCCCCGCAAGGTAATTGAAGTATGGCTGGCCCAGGTACTCAGCCATCCGCTTGATCCGCGGCGATTTGCCACCGCGCACCTCGGAGTTGATCTTTGAGATGTTGAAGATGTTGATCTTGCACAGATCAGGGTCATTGAACAGGTGCCCGGCCAGTTGCTCGTAGTTGTCGCCCGTAATGATGACCGGCGGTTCGACGGCGAACTCCGCGATCCCCTTGAAGACGTACTTCGACGAGCCGGGGTTGAAGTCCGCCTGAAGCTTGTTGTAGATGGTCAGATTCGGGGCAAGGACGAAGAAATTCCGCACCTGCTCGGCGCGGTACAGGTACGCGATGAACGCGCCCATGAGGCGTGTCTTGCCGACGCCTGTGGCCAGCGCGAAACAGATGGAGGGGAACTTCCGCTCGAAACTGGTCACGCTCGGGAACTCGCTCCGGATGGCGGCAAGTGCCTGGGCGGGGTCTGCATCCTTCTCCAACGAGATGATGTTGCAGACTCGCGCCAGGATGTCCAGCGATTCCCGCTGGGGCGGACGGAGGCTCAGGCGACTCGCGATTGGGTTCGTGTTGGGGTTCACCGACGCGCCCCCTTACCATTCGACGCGGCACCGGCGGGAAACAGGCCCGGCTCGTCGCCCTTGGGCTTGCGTGAGCCGCGCAGTACTTTGACCTTCTTCGGCGCAGCGGCCGGCGCATCATCATCGGTTGCTTCGGGCTCGGGTGGGGGCGGCAGCGAGCGAATGGCGAGGCTGTAGTCGTCCTGGCCCCACTCGCACTTGGTCATCACGGCCTTGGGGATTTTCTTGATTGTCAAGTTCGGGAACTGAGCTCGCCCCGTGAACGACTTGCACATGATCAGCAGCGACCGATCCTCGCCCACCTCGTCGCTCAACTTGGCCAACATGTCGCGCGTCAGCGGCTGCGTGGTGATGTAGATGAAGTCGCGCTCGCTCGAACGCCCCTGCTGCCAGTAGACGCTGTCGCTTGGGCCGTAGGTGAACCCCTCCAGTTTGCACAGCGCCTCGGCGAGCATCGCGGCGTTGTACTCTTTGCTGATGATCCAGTTCCCCCAGCGGTCTTTTTCCAGCAGCGACGGGGCCATGCGGTAGTATCGGAAACCACCGCCGCCTTTCCAGCCCGTGGATTCGGTCACACCGCCCTTGTCGTCGCCGTCAATGACCTTCTTTAGACGAGGGATGATGTGCGCGTCGCAAGTCCCTGGAACTACTTCAACCATGATCCATCGGCGGCCCATCTTGTGCGCAACTGCGCCGGTCGTTCCCGAGCCCGCGAAGGAGTCCAACACCCAGTCCCCTGGTCCCGTTGCGAGCGTAAGCACACGTTGAAGCAGCTTCTCAGGCTTCGGTGTCGCGAAGGGCTCTTGTGAATTGAACGCCTTGACTTCGTCGCGAGCTTCATGGTTGTTACCGACCTCGTCGTTGAGCCAGACGGTCGGACTCGGAGTCCCTTCCACCTGAAGCTCGGACAAGAACGTCTTCCGTGACGGCGATGCACTGCCGTTTTTGCCGAACCAAATCTCGTCACCCTCGTCAAGACGCCGTAACGTTTCAGCCGAGAAGCGGGGGAACGTACCCGGCGGCGGAGACCATGTCACGCCATTCTTGAACGTGAAAGAGAATCGTCCCGCAGATGTCGAACCACTCTTCGCATGCAGAGGGGTTGCTTTCCACGGACCTTTGGGATGGCCGTCTGGGTTCTTGTACCTCGCGTCCATCTCGGCAGTGCGCGGCAGGGGAAATGGCCGCCAAATGTCCTTGTTCTTCGCAAAGACAAGAACGTGATCGTGATTGTCCGACATCCACTTGGCATCGTTGGCAATGGTATATTTCTTTTGCCATACGACATTGGCTACAAAGTTGAACCGACCGAAGATCTCGTCACCCAGAACCTTTGCGTAGTGCACCTCATTGTCATCAAGCGTCATCCACAGAGAGCCATCCGGCGAAATGAGCCTATGAAGCAACTCGAGGCGATCACGCATCAGAGATAGCCAAAGAGAGTGCTCAATGCCGTCATCGTACTGTGCAAACGCACTGCCAGTGTTGTACGGCGGGTCGATGAACACACACTTGAACTTCCCGGCGAACTCCGTCTCCAGTGCCTTGAGCGCCAGGAGGTTGTCGCCGAAGATGAGCCGGTTGTCGAACAGGTCGCCCGGGTATCCACGTTCGCCGGTTTTGGCGTCGGGTTTCACCCGCCTGGCGGCGTGGTACGACTTGGTCGGTTCCTCCAGGAGAATGCGCGGCTCAAGCTTCGGCCGGTCCTCCTTGCCGATCCAGGTCAGTTCAAGTTTCTGCTTCCTCTGCATGCTCACGTAGCGGGTCCTCGCGGTTCATCGGTACGGGGAGTTGTAGGTCCAACCGTTGCCGGCGCATCGCCGGGCGGTGCCGGATTGTTCCCCGGCGCGGGGACGATACCCGGTGCCGGGCCGACTGGAGCCGGCACCGCCGCGCCGACTGGAGTCGCGGGCGCTGGAGGGGCGGCCAGGCGTCGGATGACCTTGTCCGCGAGCGGCTGCGCATCGCCGAGGTTGCGAAAGATCGCCAGGTACCCCTTCTCCCACTGGCGGTCCATCGACTCGGAGTAAATGGCTTCAGCGAGTTCGTTCGTGGCCCGGGACAACGTCGTGCGGTCCTCTTCTGTAAGGTCGTGGCCCGGGCGATTGACCACGACCGCGCACCGCTGCCCGACGAACGCCATGATGAAGAAGCGACCATGCCGGAAGAACATCCGACGGGCGTACTCGGTCTCGGCACCTTCCGACCCATCGAGGATCGCATTGAGCATTCGGAAAACCCGCACGAGGCGACAGACTCGAACCCCGGTGAGTTCGGGCGAGAACAACTGCGGGTAGAGAGGTCCGCTCTGGTCCCACAGACGGGACACTTCCTTCTTGGCCGCCACAACGAGGTCCACGGCATTCTGCACCGCCTGACCCCGCGCCCGGCGAACGTCAACATCCGCCCGGAGCATCGGCGCGTATGACAGACAGGCCAGTGCGAGCGCCGCTTCCTCCACGGTGACGGAGTTAGCATTCGGGATTCGAGCCTCTTCCGAGGGACGGTAGAAGTACCGGTAACCGGCGGCGGCAAGCTCGCGGCGGAGCCGCTCCTGGGTCGGGTCAAGCGCGGCGAAGTCGATGCCGCGAACGATGTTCTGGTGGTTGCGGGCCTTGGTGACGCGAACGCCGAACTCGTCTGCGTCCTGACCAATCTCAATTACCGTGACAAGCAGCCTCGCGTCAGGTGAGATCGCACCGATCTGCGACGCCGTGAGCATGGCACCCGCTGTCTGCGCACCGTTGACAATCGACGCGTTTACGAAGTTGAACGAACAACTGGTCTCATCTCCCGCGCCCGGCGTGATCCGCTCGGTGACGATGGTGATGCCGTTGTTCAGGTAGAAGAGGTCGCCCGGGGACGATCGCACCGTGTCCGCAATCGCAGCGTTGACGCCGAATGAACCCAGATAGTGCCGGATGTTCCGCTGAAAGAGCTTGGTGCCGTGCTGACCGGCGAGTGCCGCGAGCGATGCAGCCGAAATCTGGCCATACAGAGCCTTTCTCGGAGCTGGCACGCACTTCCACATCTCCATCGTGACTGGGATGGTCACATTTCCGGGAGCATGTTCCTCCACTATCCAGTCGTGGACTACTGAGAGGCCAAAGTCCTTCCATCGCACGACCTCCGCTACGGTGTTGGCCTCCCTGGCGTAAGTCGTGAGGTCGGCCGTCGCGTGTGGACCGACGGCGTCGCCGAGATAGACCATAATGATCGTGATGCCTACGCCCGGTGTATCCAGGGCCTCCTCGATCTCGTCAATACGATCCTGGAAGTGGTCATTGAAGTGCTCAAACTGCTTTGCACGAAGTCGCTTGACGCCGTTGATGGTCTTTTGAGCGTCTGCCTGTGATGGCGCGGTCCCGTCCTTTTTGAACTTCGATTGGACGAGGAATAGCTGGTTGTTGGCGCGGTCGAAGTGTGCAGCGTCGATCCCGCCGTCATCGCCGTCGTCGGTGATGCACTCAGCCGCGGCAGCGTCATCGAGTCCGCAAAGCCTCGCCAGGGCGTAGGCGGCGAGCGAACGCGTCAGCCTGTTCTTGTCGTGGTCCGCGGGAGTCCGATTTCCCGGTCCCTGGGGAACGAGCGGGAAATACCGCTGCCGCAAGACGGCTTCGATCTGAGCAACTTGTTCATCGCGTGTGGGCATGGCTCAGATCAGCCTCCATCGAAGGGCGAGAACCTGGGTTGAGGTCGTCCGCTGTTCGAGCTTCGCTTCGATGGCCGCGATGAGCTCTTCCCGTTTCCGGTCGATCGCATCCTGCGCCTCGAAGAGCGACTTCCGCTTGGCGTTGCGATGCGCTTCGAGTGCCTTGATCTGCTTCTGGCCCGCCAGCTTCTCTTCGAGTGTCAGAGCGACGGTGGCAGCCCGCTTGGCCTCCTTGATCTGCCGGTCGAGGTCCTTGATGTCGCGCTCCAGAGCCACCTTCAGGTCGTCCGCCCATCCGTCCAGCTTGTCGGCCTCCTGCTCGAAGACCGCAGCGTTGCGCTCCGAGATGTCCTGACGAATGTGCGCCTGCATGCGATCGACTTCCTGCTGCAGAACGGCATGCGGCTGCGCGGGCGGATCAACCTCTCGAACGCCGGCGGAACTCATGGCGAAGAAACGCCGCGCGAGTTCGCTGGGGATGACCTCGCCAGAGTCGGCGACCGCCGTCACGAGGACATGGTCCTCCGCTTGGTCCAATGATTCAACGGTGAACTGCACCACGAGAAGGTCGCCGGTGGTGCCGATGAAGCGTTTGAGTGCCGAGACCGTCGGGACGGTGTTCGTGAGGTCGAAGGTGACCTCCGCGTATGGCGAGACTCGCTCCTTGGCCTGCGTGAGCAGGCGTTGGGCGAGCGGGTGTCCCATCCTGTACAGGTGGGCGTCGCCGGAGCGGCGGGGCAACTCGTACCGACCCAATGGCAGGTCCGACATGTCCGCGAACGGTCGCGATTTCAGGAGGAAGCCGCCGAAGTCGGCCGCGAACTCGGCATGGACGCCGAGCGCGTGCTTCGTGAGCCGCATGAGCAGAAGCTCGTAGCGATTGAGGTGCTCGCGGCTCTGCTCAAGGTTGATGCGGAGCTTCTCGTGAACCTCGGCATCGAAGTTCTCCAGGAGTTGCCGTCGCGTTCTGGTCATGGCCTCGTTGATCTGGGCGCTCAGTTCCCGCTGGAGCTGGTCAAAGGACGCCTTGATGTCCTCGAGCGTGCGGCACCTTTGGTAGATGGAAGCGATGCGCTTCTCGAAATCGACTCCGGACTCAACGGCGCCCAGCACCTCATCGCTTGAGCCGAACACGCCGCTGAAGAGCGAGAACTTCTGTTCGAGTAGCTCGTAGACCCGGCGATCGGCCTCGTTGTTCCGGTTCAGGAAATTGACCACGACCACATCGTGCTTCTGGCCGTATCGGTGACAGCGCCCGATCCGCTGTTCGATGCGCTGGGGGTTCCAGGGCAGGTCGTAATTGACGACCAGGGAGCAGAACTGGAGGTTGATGCCCTCGGCACCCGCTTCCGTGGCAATCATGATGCGCCCGGCGTCTCGGAAATACTCCACGAGAGCCGATCGCATGTCGGCGGTGCGGGAGCCGGTGACTCGATCCGTTCCGGCATTCCTCGCCAACCAGTCCTTGTAGATCTGCACCGACCGTGGATCGGTGTTGGAGCCATTGAAGAGGACGATACCTTCGGCGAATTGGCTGTCCGCGAGTAGGCGCTCGATGTACGCCTGCGTCTTGCGGGATTCGGTGAAGACGATTGCCTTTTCCGCCGCGCCCAGGCGGCGGGCTTCCTCGAAGGCCTTCCCGAGCGCCGTCAAAAGAGCGAGACCCTTGGCGTTGTGCTTGATGGATGTGGCAAGGTCGCGGAATGCTTCCAGATCGACGATCTCGCGCCGAAGGGCCGCGACCTCATCGATCGACATCCGTTCGTCAGCAGGATCGTCTGGCCACTCTTCAGCGGTCTCGTCGAGCGTCTCGTAGTCCTCATCGAGGGCTTCCTCGAGCGGTTCCGGCTGCTCCTTCTTGAGCGTCGCCTTCAGCCTCGTGATGAGCGTGTCGAGCGCGCCAGCGATGGCGAACGTGGACGAGGCGAGAAGCTTGCGGAGCACCAGGGTCATCAGCGAGCGCTGACTTGCTGGCAGCGCTTGGAGATTGTCACGCTGGAGGTATTCAGAGATGGCGTGATAGAGCCGGTCTTCGCTCTCCGCTGGCGTGAACTGTTCGACAATCGCGTGCCGGTTGGTGTAGGGCACATAGGCCGTAACCTGGCGACGCAGGGTGCGGTGGCACAGCGGCCTGAGGCGTGCCTTCAGTTGATCAAACGTGCCATCCTCGGAGAGGTACGAGTACTGCTCCCTGAAGCTCCGGAGGTCGCCGAAGGCGTGTTCGTCGATGAAGCTGACCAGCCCGTAAAGCTCAAGAAGCGAGTTCTGAAGCGGGGTGGCCGTCAGGAGCAGTTTGGGGGATGATGCCAGGGCGAGCTTAAGCGTGTTGGCGATCACATTGTTTGGCTTGTAGACGTTCCTGAGTCGGTGCGCCTCGTCGATGACGACAAGATCCCACGGGATGCTCTGCACTTCGGCTGCCTTGCCGCGGGCGAACTGGTACGAGCAGATGACCACGCTGCCGCTCGGTGTGAAGGGGGCCAAGTTGCCCGACTTCACGGCGGCGTTGTACGACTTGCTCTCCAAGATCATGCAGGGCAGGAAGAACTTCTCTTGAAGTTCTTGATGCCACTGCTTTCGCAAGTTGGCGGGCGTGATGACAAGAATGCGCCGGCGATGTTCGGCCCATCGCTGCGAAATGACCAAGCCCGCCTCGATGGTCTTCCCGAGACCGACCTCGTCAGCAAGCAGTGCGCCCTTTGACAGCGGCGACCGAAACGCGAAGAGCGCGGCGTCCACCTGATGCGGGTTGAGATCGACCTGCGCGTCAACGAGCGCGCCCGCCAGCTTCTCAATGCTGTCTGACGAGCACCGCTTGGTGAGCTCGTAGGCGAAGTATTTCGCGTTGAAATCGGTGAGGCTCATGTGGAGCGCGCCCCGCGAACGACGGGGTCCCATCCGAATGAAAAGACTCCACGGAGCACGCCCAAACAACTACCGCCCGTCGTTAGGCATGGCGAAGAGTCCGAGGATTGTGGCATCGCTCCGGGGGGCATGCAGGCGGCTCTCACAGTCGTGTCCCCCGCTCCGGGTTTGGACGATTCCGGGGTCGGGGCGCGGTGAATGAAGGCGTATGGTACGGGGTTCAACCGGTTCTCGCCCCGCCGGAGGGTCGTCCCAGTATGATCCCGGCCGTCGACACCAATGGGTCGCGAGAGGCGTTCGGTGAGTGACCGGTACAGGTCGGTCCGCAGGCGCGGTTTGATTGCTTGACAGAGAGCTCCGAGCACACGAGGCCAGGCATGCCAATCGAAGTCGGAATGTGGAAGCTCGGAGGCACACTCCAACCCGTCGCGTACACGGGCATGGACAGCGAAAGTCGCCTTGAGTCCGTGCTGGCCGGCGACATCAGTGTCATCGATCCGGGCTGGCTCCTCATCGGGCGGCAGGTTCCGACAGCGTTCGGCAAGTTCATCGATCTGCTGGCCATCGACTCGGATGGTCAGCTCATCGTGATCGAGCTCAAGCGGAATCGGACGCCTCGCGAGGTGGTGGCCCAACTGCTCGATTACGGCTCATGGGTGCGTGGCCTTGAGGACGACGCGATCGCCCTCATTTTCGAGGCGTTTGTCGCCAAGTACCACCCGGAGCACAAAGCGACTTCCCTCGACGAGGCATTCTGCGATCGCTTCAAGGCTGATGAGATGCCGGAATCGATCAACGAGGCTCACAAGCTCGTGCTCGTGGCCAGTGAGTTGGACGACAGTTCGGAGCGGATCATCACCTACTTGGCCGAGGAGTACGGCGTCTCGATCAACGCTGTGTTCTTCCGCGTCTTCCGCGACGGGCCAAGTGAGTACCTGAGCCGTGCGTGGTTGACGGACCCCGTCCAGGTCGAGCAGAAGGTCGAGGCAAAGCGAGAGAAGCTCCCGTGGAACGGCGAGTTCTACGCCTCCTACGGCGCGGATGAGAACCGCGACTGGGAGGAGGCGAGGAAGTACGGCTTTATCTCGGCAGGAGGTGGCGCATGGTACTCCCGAACGCTCGGGATTCTCGAACCCGGTGCGCGCGTATGGGTCAACATCCCGGGCGGCATCGGCTACGTTGGGGTCGGGATCGTGAAGGAGGGCGTCGTCCCCATCGACGAGTTCATGGTGGACAACGGGAACGGGAAGAGTGTGCCGATTAGCAGCCTCCCTGTCCGCGCCGCCAAGCACACCACGATGGCGCAGGACCCGGACAAGGCCGAGCACCTGGTCCGCGTCGAGTGGATCAAGACCGTGCCGCTCAAGGACGCCGTCAAGGAGAAGGGCTTCTTCGGCAACCAGAACTCTGCGGCGAAGCCGCGGGCAAAGAGCTGGACGTTCACGGTTGAGCGCCTGAAGCAGCGATTTGGGATCGCCGAAGCCGGAAAGTGAGGCCAACCGGTCCGGACTCGGCCCTGTTAACCAGAGAACGGCCGCCCGGAACCCCCTCGGCGGCCCGGATTCGACGGTTTGAACCCGTTCCGATCGGGGATACCGCTGGTTAACAGGTTTCCAAGACAGAGAGCGCACGGCGTTCACTCGTCGGTGAGCGTGTCCAGGTACTTCTGGTAGGCGTACACCCGGTCGCGGCGCTTGCCGGAGGTCTCTTTCAGCACGCCGACCGACTCGAGCGCCTCGATGGCCTTGATCGCCGTCGGCTTGCTGACGCCGAGCAGGGCCACCGCCAGCGGCAGTGTGACAACAGGCCGCGACGGCAGCAGGTCGAGCAGGCGCACTGCGGGCACGGTGACCGCCGCGTGCTTGATGAGCCGCGCGCGGTCCTTGCCGATGAGCGCGAAGATCGCCTGCGCGGCACGCACACCGTCGTCGGCCGCCTCGCGGACGCACTCAAGATAGAACCTCGTCCATGCTTCCCATTCGCCCTCGGTGCGCACGCCGCTCAGGCGCGCGTAGTACTCCTGCTGCCGACGCTTGAACGCCAGGCTGAGGTAGAGCATCGGGGACTTGAGCAATCTCCAGTGCTCGAGCAGCAGCGTGATGAGAAGCCGTCCGATGCGGCCGTTGCCGTCCAGGAACGGGTGGATCGTCTCGAACTGCACGTGCGCCAGTCCGGCCTTCACCAGCGGCGGCAGCGGATCATTTGAGTGCAGCCATGTGTCGAGCTGCGCCATGAGCGCGGGCACGTCCCCTGGCGGGGGCGGCACGAACCGTGCGTTGCCCGGGCGCGTGCCGCCGATCCAGTTCTGGGAGCGCCGGATCTCGCCCGGTTGCTTCTCTGCGCCACGCACACCCCGCATGAGCCGCTTGTGCGCCTCGCAGAGCAGACGCGTGCTCAGCGGCAGGCCCTTGGGCTTGGCAACCTGCTCGCGCGCATAGGTCAGCGCATCAACGTAGTTGCAGACTTCGCGCACGTCGTCGGGGCGCTCGGCCTGCTTGGTCGCCTCGTAGGTGACGACGTCCTGGAGGGTTGCCTGCGTCCCCTCGATCTCGGACGAGACCAGCGCCTCCTTGCGGACGAACCCGTAGAGGAACCACTCGGCGCTGGGCACCATCGCCCCGGCGACGCCGAGTTGCCCGATCGCGGCGACAGCCTCGGCGTGCAGCGCCGCCATCGCCCCGTCGAGCACGAGCGGCGGGTTCTTGGGCGGCAGCGACACGGGCACAAACGCCCGAACCTCCTCCCCTCCGACCCTGGTCACCCGATATGTCCCGGTTGTCCGTGGCATGGCTAAGAAAGCCCCCTTTCCCAGCGGCCTCCGCTAGTCAAGAAGTCTTGACCAGTATCGGCCACTAGTCAAGTGAACTTGACCAACCGGTGGCGGGGCCCAGCTTGGAGGGGGTCAGGCGGCCTGCCGGTAGTAGTGCAGGAGCACGCCTCCCAGACGTGTGCGGCACCGGATCGAGCAATCGCGTCCCGCGAGCCGAGGTGGGGGCGGGGGTGCACGCCCCGCTGGCGGCCGGTGCCCGATCGACGAGTGCGGGCGCTCCGCGTTGTAGTGCTCGACAAACTCGCCCACCAGGTGGTCCAGGTGCGCCCTTCCGCACACGATAAAGCGGTCCAGGCACTCCACCTGCATCGTCTGGATGAACCGCTCGACGTGCGCGTTGAGGTTCGGGGCGCAGTGCGGCAGGCGCACCGGCGTGATGCCCTCGGCCCGCAGCGCCCCATCGAAGGCCTTCCCGAACTTCTGGTCGCGGTCCCGGGTCAGCACGCGGCACGCCGCCCCCCACGTTCCCCACCTCCCCCACGTCCCCCGCGTGCCCGACGCCACCTTGAACTTCGCCACCTGCTCGGCGACCCACGCCGCGTCTGGGTGCTCGGTGCTGGTCGTGGCGACCGCCCGGCGCGTGGCGACGTTCACGAACACCAGCAGGAACACATCGCGGAACCCCCGCAGCGTCAGCACCCGTTGCTGCACGAAGTCGCACGCCCACAGGGTCTTGGCGTGCGAGGCGATGAACTCCTCCCACGTCCGCTCGCCGCGCTCGGGCGCGGTGGGGAGACCGGCCTCCCGCAGGATGTTGACCACCGTGCTCCGCGAAACCTTGATGTGGAGTTTCTTGAGTTCGCCCAGGATGCGCGTGTACCCCCAGCCCGTCTCCCGGGCGATCCGCAGCACCACCCGACGCACGTCCTCTGGCGTGCGAGGCCGGCCCGCGCGCCGGACCCCGGGGCGCTTCTTCGGGCGCTTGCGATCGGCCTCCCGTATCCAGCGCATCACCGTCTCGGGCTGAGCGATCGAGACGATCGACCGCAGGGCCGACCCCAGCGGCTTGGCGAGTTTGGCCAGCCGGAAGCGCTCACGCCCGGTCACCCGCACCGGCCCCTTGATCTTGGACCGGAGGACCTCGTTCTCGGCTTTCAGGTACTGGACTTGGCGGTGAAGGTCGTCCCGGCCCGCCCCGGCCAGGACCCGGAGCAGGCGGAAGAAGGGGTTGGCGGGCATGGGTGGTTGTATACTGTCCGTCGATGGGAACCAGGGCCGACATCCCCTCGCCGTCCGACGCCTCCGCGGGCTCTGCACGCCCATCGTGCGCTCTCGACCTGTTAACCGGGACCGGCCAGGTTTTGGCGGTGGCAGCGGTTAACGGGTTGAGAGCGCCGGATGGAGTATTTGCACCCCGCGGGCGGGGTGGTTGGCGGGCGGCATTCGCCGCGGGCCAAGCCCCGCGCCGAACGCCGTCCTCCCGCCAACCGCGTTTTTGATAGCGCCAAGCCTGTTAAACAGCAGATTGAGGCCGACATGGTGGGTCAGGGCAGGATTCGACGGTTCGAAACGGTTTTGAACGGGGAGGTATTGGGCGGCACGGTCCCGATAGTATGGACTCCGAAGTATGTCGATCAACGCGCCCGCTCGCCCCCGCGCCCGGACCGGCGCCCCCCCCGACGTTCGGCCCGCCTACCGGCGACGCGCGCGATGAGCGCACCAGCCATACCCGGCACGGGCCTTGAGGGCCGGAGGAGCTCCATCCGCGCCACCGACCGCGGCCGTCGCACACGGGGCGTCGGGCATGACGCTCGCGTCCATCCTCGCACGGGGCGCCCGCCGCGAGCCGCGCGGTCGCCGTACCGAGGCGGGCGTCCTTACGAACGCGAGAGGAACCGGGCTCGGAACGCACGGGCATCCGGCCGCCGCGTGATCGCGATGGGCCCCGGCCTGGTCCGCATATCTCGACCTTGATGTCCACTTTCACGCTCCTACACTGCCGAGAGGGTTCGTGCGGCAGACGATCCCCGGCACCCCACACCCCCCGGAACGGACACACACAATGACCATCGACCCGAACACGACCATCGGACAGATCGTGACGGACAAGCCCTCGAGGGCTCGACTCTTCGAGCGGCTGGGGATCGACTACTGCTGCGGCGGTGGATTGACGCTCGCCGCGGCGTGCGAGAAGCAGGGGCTGATCGCGACAGCGGTGCTCGACGAGGTGCGAGCGTCGGATGCCGCGTGCTCGGACGGCCCGCCGGTCGACTGGGAGGCCCGGGGCGCTGGCGCCCTGGCCGACCACATCGAACAGGAGCACCATGCGTACCTCAAGCGCGAAGTGCCGCGTTTGCAGGCGCTGACGGAGAAGGTCGCCGCCGTGCACGGCGGGCGCGAGCCCTCGCTGATCGAACTGCGGGATGTCTACGCCGACTTCGCGGGCGAGATGATCGAGCACATGATGAAGGAAGAGAGGGTCCTCTTCCCGTGGATCCGCACGCTCGCGGCGGGCAAGAGCGGCGCCGGGTGCGGGGGGGGCGGTGGTGGTGGGTGCGGCTGCGGGGGCGGGGGGGCGCCGACCCAAAGGGGCATCGAGAACCCAGTGCGGATGATGATGATCGAGCACGAGCACTCCGGCGACGCGCTCGCGAAGATGCGTGCGCTGACCGGCGGCTTCACGCCGCCGCCGGGCGCGTGCAATACCTACGTGGCGATGCTCGGGGGGCTGGCGGAGCTCGAAGCCGACACGCACGCGCACGTGCACAAGGAGAACAGCATCCTCTTCCCGATGGCCGTGAAGCTGGAAGCGGCCTCGGCCGCGAACAAACCGTGATTCGCTGCGGCGCCCGGCCAGGCCGGCCCCTGCGTGGCGTCGGGAACCCGGGTGGCGCCGTGCGGCGACGGTGAGGACGCGCGCGGCGTTCGCGCGGGCGCTGGGTGGCCCGTCGCCACCGTGACGTGAGACCGCGAGCAGGTCGTGATCGATCGGCGGCTGCCGTCCGGCCTTCGACCCGAACCACGGAAGTCCCAACCAGGGCCGAAGCACGTTGGCAGACCATCGCCCAGTCCCCGACTGCCCCCTGATCCCCTTGGTGGTCGCCGACGCGAGTGTTTGAGCCCGCCCCCAGCCCCGGCGTGCTGCGCCTCCCGCCCCCAGCGCGTCCGCGTCCGCGCCGTAGCCCGGTGATTCCCACAAGTTCCTCTCACTCAGTTCACGCGGCAACCTGCAAGCCGATTTCACCTCGGAGGACGCGGGCAGGACGGCGTACTACGCCCTGTGGCGGGTGAGCACGCGCGGCGAAAGGGGGCCGTGGTCGGAGGTGTGCGCGGCGACGGTGGCGGCGTAGGGGCCGGTGTCGTACTCGGCGGGCACGATGGCGCGGGCTCGCGACCTTCAAGCGGGCTGGAGTATCGCGTCGATCACATCGCGAGCGTGGTACGACAGGCGCTGGGGAGTGATGAACGGCCTGATGCACGCCACATCATCACCCGCGGTCAAGAGCGGAGGCTCTTCGTACCCATCGCCGCGCTGCTGCCGCAGGCCGATGTTCGCCACCAGCGCGTTGCACAAGCACTTGCGTCCCACGGTGTCCTCGACCTTGCCGCCCTTGCGCACATAGTCGTCGATCGGCTCGCTCGGGCACCGGTAGCCCACGGAACCGTCGGGCTTGCGGTACGCGCGGCGGAGATAGCCAAGATCGCACAGGCGCGGACGATCCGCGTAGACGTCCGCGTCCGACAGCGTGCCCGGGAGCGTGGCCACCTTGAACGGGAAACTCGTGGGCGAGGCGTGCGGATCGGTGAACACCGGGGCATCGCCGCGGAGCAGCTCGGCAAGAAAACGCCGTCGCAACGAGGGATCGAGCCCCGATTCCTCGCAGAACGCGAACGCCGTGCCGACCTGCACGCCATGAGCACCCCAGGCGCGTGCGGCGATGAACCGCTCCCGCGATGCGTACCCACCGGCGAGCCAGAACGGCACGCCCAGCGTCGCCATCTGCGCCATGTCCACCTCATCGCGCGGGCCATAGAGCGGTTCGCCTCGCGAGCTCAGTTGCTGGGGGCCGCGGGGCGGTGCGTTGTGTCCGCCCGCGATCGGAGCTTCGACGACGAAGCCGTCGATGCCACCGGGGGCCTTCTTGAGCAGCGCCTTGGCCAGCGTCGCCGACGAGATAATCGCCAGGAATTTGGGGCGGCGAAGCTTCGGAGCCTGGTGGCCGGGGTACGCCGCCCACAACGCGGCGGGGTCGAAGGCCTGTTCATAGCGCTGCTCGCCCGCGTCCTGCACATCCAGCATGATGCGTGCGGCCTCACCCCGGCTGAGGCGATCCAACAGGCCGGGAATGTCGGCCGGGATCCCGGCGCCCATGAGTACCGTATCAACGCCGGCCAGCATCGCCCCGTACAGGCTGGGCAAGATCGGGAACTGGATCTTGTGCAGGTAATTGATCCCGACAACGCCCGCGTGCCCTTGCTTGGCCAGGTACACCTCGACGAAGTTCGCGAGCGCGAGTAGCCACTGGCGCTCGGGCGTCAGGGTCGCTTGCGGGAGCGGTAAGAGCGTGAAGCGTTGGCCGGGCCGAGTGTCCCCGCCGACCTGTTCGGCATCGGGGCTGTCCTCCTCGCCCAGCGATGCGCCCGTCTCTGCCCGCACGGCGTCGCGCGCGGTACGCTCGGCCGAGCCTTCGGGCCGGAAGTAGCGGGCAAGCACTCGTTGAGCAATCTCCGGCGCGGGGAACGCCTCCATCGCCAGGCGCGTGTACCCCCCGGGATCGCCCAGTCCCAAACGCCGGATCAGGATCGTGTCGAGCGCGGTGCCCGAAACCACGCCGACCTGGCCGAGTGATGCCACCTCGCGGGCCAGCTTCCATCCGGAGACTCCGACACCCATTCCGCCCTGAATCAGTCGTGGCATCGTCATGTGGTTCTCTGGTTGCTCGCAGCGGGCGCGAAATGTACAACGAAGCCCCGCGCCGTACCATAGGCTCTCAAATATGGATACTATTATCGACTATTCGTCGCCCCGAGCCCATACCCCGCTCGCCCGTTCCTTGCCGCCGATGCGCCGAGTCGCAAGAGCTCCACGCAACTCGCCAACAGGAGATCGGTGGCGCCTGCGGACCTCGCGCCCGCTCGCACAGGCCCGAAGCGGGCCGCGGTTGACGCACCGCCTGCCCCTGGAGGACGAGTCCACACCCACGCGCCGCGCCCGGCCCGCGGGCGTGCGGGGGGCCGAGGTGTGGGTGAAACTGGTCAACGCCGACCAGCCCGCGCCGGCCGACCCCGCGGTACACTCGTTCCTGACCATGACCATCCGCCCGAGAGTCCGCGCCGAGTTCCGCGCTGGTGACGAGGGCAAGACGGCGGTCTACATGCTCCGCTGAGTCAACGCCCGCGGCGAAAAGGGGCCGTGGTCGGCCGTATGCGCGGCGGCCGTGGCGGCGTGATGTCGTTGGTTCACGGATGCCGAGGTCCGCCGCCCCCCGGCACCCCCCGCTGAGAAACGTATGTCCGCCCGTGATTCGTGTGACCGCTCATCCCCCCCGGCCGCGGCCGGCGCGGCGCAGCAGCACCTCGCGCAGCACGAGGGCGTGGTTCTGCTCGGCGTCCTTGGTGCCGTAGACGAGCGTGACGCCCTGCTTCCCGGCTCTGCCCTTCCCGCCGCGCGTGGGTGAGGAAGAGTGCTCGAGCACCAGTGCGCGGAGTTCGGCGAGCGCGGCGTGGGCGGGGCCTTGCCGGTCGATCAACTCGGCCTTGTATCGTTTGCGGAAGTCCGCCCAGCGCGAGAGGTCCGCGTGGTACCAGCGTCGCAGGTCCGTCGAAGGGGCGACCTCCTTCATCCACAGGTCCACCCGCGCGGCGGCCTTGGTCAGCCCGCGGGGCCAGAGGCGGTCCACCAGCACGCGGAAGCCGTCGCCCGGTTCCGGGTCGTCGTACACGCGCTTGAGTCTGACTTGGTCACGCGCCGTGCTCATGATCGGCCCTCCTGATCGCCCTGTGTACTCTGCTCCTCGTTGATCGCGGCGAGCATGACGTTCGAGTGCGCGTAGGCTCCCCCGGCGCGCATCTCCGCCGCGACCCACGCCGCCTCCATCAACTCCTGGGGCGTCGCGCCGGCCCGCAGGGCGGACCTGGTGTGCGACCGGATGCACTGCTGACATTGGGTCACGTGGGCGACCGCCACCGCGATGATCTGCTTGGCTTTGGCGTCCAGCGCGCCCGCGGCGAAAACCTTGCCCGAGAAGGCCAGGAACGCGGCGGTCGCGTCGGGCGTCAGTTCGCGGCGCTGGGCGGCGAGTTGTTGAGGCGTGGGAGCGGGGTTCTGGGTGTGCTGGTGCGGCTGCTCGGCCATGATGGTGGTTCCTTACTTGGGTCGCTCGGCGCTGCGCGTGACTCGCCCGATCTTCTCCACGGGGATGCGCTCGAATCCCGCCGCGCCCATCGCTCCGGACTTGTACGCGGGTGAGTCGTCACGGAGTTGGAACGCGCCCACCGACGTGCCCGTCCTCGCGCCCACCGTATCGACGAACAGCGGATCAACGCCCAGCAGGTTGCCCTCGAGCTTCACCAGCGGCGCGGCGGCTTTCTCGATGTCGTCCCACGTGCCCCCGAACTGGATGTTCCGCGCGACGATGTTGCCCGTGGGCGCGGGCGGAGCAGGCGTGCGCGTGAGGAGCGTCGCCAACTCGGGGTAGCGCTCGCTGTACGGCGGCGAGCCAAAGCGCACGCCCGAGAGCGTCCCCTTCTCCTTGATCTCGCGCAGCCACTCATCGGGCCACTTGCGGGCCCACCCCAGGCCGCGGGCATCGACGTGGACGGCGGGCTTGCAGTCGATGAAGATGTTGTTCTCGATGCGGTTGTCCATGCCGCCGCCGATGTACGCGGCGTTCGTCACGTCGTAGAAGATGTTGCCCGTGATCGTCACGCCGCTGAACATGTCGTCGAGGTAGATGCCGATGCACCCGCGTTCTCTCCCACCCGTGAAGCCGCTGAGGTGGTGGAGGTAGTTGTGGCGGATGACGTTGCCGCGCATGGTCCAGTCGCGCCCGGCGTAGATCGCCCCGGCGTCGTTGGACTCGGTGCAGACGTGGTGAATCTCGTTGAGTTCGATGAGGTGGTCGTTGCCGCTGAAGTGGATCGCGGTGTGGGGCGAGTCGTGCAGCAGGTTGTTCGCGGCGCGGGTGCCGACGCCCGAGAGGGCGATCCCGTGCCGGTTCATCCGGTTCCAGCGGCTCCAGTGGTGGACGTGGTTGTTCTCGGCGGCCAGGTGCGCGGGGGTGAGCGTTGAGCGGTCGCCGCCCGAGAGACGGATGCCGCCGTCGCCGGTGCCGGTGACTTCGCAGTTGAAGACGCCGCTGCTTTCGCCGCTCATGCTCACGGCCCACGAGCCGGTGTTGCGGAGCGTGCAGTCCTCGACGCGGTTCCCGCGCGCGTTCTCGATGCGGATGGCGGTGCCGCGTGCGGCCTCGAAGGTGAAGCCCTGGAAGGTGACGTGCTGCGCGCCGTTGAGCGTGACGAGAGTGTCGAGAACCGACACCGTGGCCTCGCCGTCCTGGATGGGCTTGGTCTCGGCATCGGGCGGCCAGAAGTAGATGACGCCCGCCTCGCGGTCGAGGTGCCACTCGCCGGGGCGGTCGATCTCGCACAGCATGTTGAAGCCGTAGAACCACCCGCCCTGGCGGTAGCCGTAGTGGTGGTACGGCTTCTCGAGCGTCATGCGTTTGGTCGCGGGGTCGATCGACGCGATGCGCTGCCGCTGCTCGGCCCAGTCGTGCAGCCAGTAGCCCAGCGCCCACGGCTCCTTCTCGTCCTTCCAGCGCGCCAGGCGGTCGGCGGTCCCGGGGTCGTAGGTGATCTCTCCCTCGACGCACGCCTTGGCGCGGGGCCGGTCGATCTTCGTCGGGCCGTGCACATCGGCGATGGTGATGAAGCCCTCGTTGGGATAGCGCGAGATCGTCTGCGGCTGGTCGCGGAAGAAGAGTTCCAAACCCGGGCCACCGGAAAGTCCGAACCCGCCGCCCATCTGGCCAAAGTCGGTGATGCCGTGCGCCTTGAGATCGGCCCGCACGACGTGCCCCCGCGCGGCGGGATCGAGGCGATCCAGCACGGTGAGATCGGTGACGGCCTTCCAGCCGGTGATGCGTTTACCGCCGGAGATGCGGACCCCCCCCTCCTCGCCCGGCGCTGCGCGGTAGACGATCGGTGAGGCTTCCGTGCCCGAGTCGCCGCCGGTGAGCTCGAGCGTGCGGGATAGCTCGTACACTCCGGCGTGGAGCGTGATGGTGATGCCCCCGGCGGGAAACGTTCCTGCCTTCCGAATCGCGCGGACCTCATCCCTTGCCCGCTCGATGGAGGCGAAGTGGCTCAGGGCCGAACCTTCGCCCGAATCGTCGCGGTGTGCGACTGGCCTTGGAGAGACGTGAATCTCACGTCTCGGCAAAGGCGGCTCCTTGATCAGCGTGGGAACAGCCGGGTTCTCCATCGCCAGCGCATCCAGTTCCGCGAGCGTGAACCGCACGCTCAGGATCGACGGTTGTTCACCCTTGCCCCATGTGCCGTAGGTGGTCGCCACGAGCGTGCCGTCGGCGAGCGATTCGAGGCCCGGGTAGGCGCTGTCCCACGCCGTGAGGTTGTCCTTCAGACGGACCAGGTACGAGCGGCGGGCGGCGAGGGTGGCGGGGGGGCGTGCGTCCGGTTGCTTCGAGGCGGTTTCGCCGCGCATGACCGCGGAGGCGTCGGGTGCAAGCCGCGCGATCTCCTCCCACGTCCCCACCCACGCGACCCAGTCGCCTTTCCACGGATCGTCCTTGGCCATGCACCGGTACGTCACGACCAGCCTGCCGTCCTTCGCGTACGCGCCAATGTGCCGGTCCCCGGTGAGGTGCGCGGGGAGTTCGACGGGCGCGGACCATGTGGCGGCCTTGTCGGTGCTGAACATGACGTGCGCGTTCTTCACGCGCCGGTTCTCGCGGAGGAGCAGCGCGATCGTCGCACGATCAGGCGAGACGACCACGCCCGGCTCGCACAAATGAACATCCGACCCGCTCCAGATCGCCTGCGGCGCGGACCACGTCGCCCCCGCGTCCGTCGTGTCGGTCTGGTAGAGCGTGAACGTGCCCGTGGCCTTGCCCTTGGCCGTGAAGTACCGCCCATCATCGTGGAAGAACGCCGCGAACTTCCCATCGCCCGCCTCTCCCGTCGCCGCCAGCCCGCCCATCGCGACGATCCCGCCGAAGTCGCCGATGGGCGCGAGTTCCGACCACGTTCGCCCGCCGTCCGCCGACCTCGCGGCGCGGATGGGGTACAGCCCGGAGAAGAGGATCAGCGATTCGCCCTTCTCGGTCTTCCCGACGCGGAAGAGTGTCGGCGTCTCCAGGCTCGTCGCCCACGAGTCGGGCACATGCAGGCGCGGGGACCACGTCCTGCCGCCGTCCTCGCTGCGCTTGAGCACGATCGGCCCCTTGCCGTGCCCCTTGGGGTACGCGGCGAGGATGGTCTTGCCGTCGTCGAGCAGGACGGTGGAGACGTGGCCGAGGTAGACGCCTTCTTCCTTATCCACCACCGTCTGCCGCGCCGCATCGCCGTCGAGGTCGAGGCGCACGATGGCGTCCGAATCGTCAGGGCGAGCGCCCGAGGTAGCGGTGGCAGGCGGTGCGAACTGACACGATATCAGGATGACGGCGAACGCCAGTGGTCGGGTCATGCGCATATCGGGAAGAGTATGGACTGCCCTGATGCCGAGATTCGCCGACGGTGGTTTCCGCTCGGTTCTGGCGGCTTCTCGCCGCTGTCGACTCGTATCGATCGCCACACGCTCGATGTCCGTGACCTATGGAGGCGAACCGACCCCATTGGCAACGCGGATGTCGTCGATGGTGTAGAAACACCGTGGGTCGATCTCGCGAGCGGCGTGCACGACGTGCCGCGTCTTGGGGCGCCCCACCTGTACGAACAGCATCGTGACCGCGCCGTCCCGGCCCTCCCCCTGGAACTTGGTCACGCCGTACCCATCGCCGCGGAGCCGCTCAAACATGGGCGTGCCCTCACGGGTAAACACGCGCACAACCTGATCGCCAAAGGGGAGCCACCGCTGGAGGGTGACGCCGACGTAGTTCCCGGTGGCAGCCCCCAGTGCGAACGCAAGGCCGTACGCGGGTTCCGTCCGGATGTGCGCGATGACCGCAGACACGACGAAGACCCAAATGGTCATCTCCAGTAGCCCGAAGAGCCACGCCAGGCCCCGATGCCCGCTGACGACCGCCACGGTTCGCATCGTCCCCAGCGACACATCCCCGATGCGCGCGAGGATAATGATGACGCAGCCGAGCGTGATGTCCCAAGCCATGACTGTGAATCACTCCGTTCACCGAGTCGTCGGCGCGCGTGCGGGGTGTCAAGCCGCGAGATCGGGTTTGACGGCAAGGATGGAGCACGACGCCCCGCGCACCACACGCTCGGCCGTCGAGCCGAAAACCATGTCCCGGATGTTCCACCGATCGCGCGTCCCCAGGATCGCCAAGTCGCAGCCCTGTTTCTTGACGAATCGAACGATCGCGTGGCCGTACCCACCGCCGCGCCATTCGGACTCAAGGCAATGAAACGCCGCCCTCAGCGCGTTGAGCTCGTGCGAGAAGGGTGCGCAGAACTCTCGCACGCGGTCCAAAACGCCTCGGCTGAACTGCGCCTTGAAATCGGGCATGTGCGCCTTGACGCCCGACGGCGGCCCAAGCCCGTACCAGGGGTCGTCGTACACATGCAAGACGTGCAGGGCGGCGCCGTCCTGCGCGGCAACCCTGATCGCCTGCTGCAACGCAAGTTTGGAGGTTTCGGTGAAATCGAGGCAGGCCACCACGCTCCTGAACGGACCGGCGTGGTTCTCTCGGACCACCAACACGTTCATTCTTGCTCGCTGCATGCACGACGTGGCTGTGGGACCGATGCCCTTGTGCGCATCGAGCACGCTGTGCGATCCGAGCACGAGCAGGTCCGCGCCCGCGCGGGCGGCAGATTGGAGAATGAGCTCGCTGGGATTGCCCACCTCAATGTCGCACTTCACATCCGTGCGCGTTGGCGCGGCCGCCGCGAACACAGCCCACGCGGTCGTCGCATCCGCGACAAAGTCCGCCTGTGTGGGCAGCGGGAACGGGAACAAAGGGTGCGGCGCCGGCACGAAGGACGGGAGTGCCACGGCGTGCACGGCACGCAACGATGCCCGGTTGCAGTCCGCGAAACGCGCCGCCACTCTGAATGCCGCGACGGAACAGGGCGAGAAGTCCACGGCGACGAGGATCGATTTGAGGTTGCTCATCTGATTCGCTCCAAGGTCAGGCCTACACAGCGGATACACGGACTCGGCGGCTTACGCGCCTTTCGCCTGGGATCGCCGGGGACCCACATCCCCCGTCCGGTCCTGCCGAAACCGCCGACGTGCCCGTGTATCGATGCGCTCGACGGCCCTGCAGATGGCCGCATCGAGCTTCCGAGCGGCCGCGTCGATGGCGGCGTAGAGATCGTCGGCGCGGGCTTTGACCGCAACGGGTTCGCGGCCGTTGACGCGGGCTTCCATCACGCAGCGGGCATCGTTGTCGCCGTGCTTGGTCCCGTTGACATCCTCGAAGTGGACCTCGATGGCTGTCATCTTGGCTCCGTACCGCCGGAACACGCCGACGAGCTTGCGGCGAACCCACGCCTCGATCGCGGCGCTGGTCTGGAGGTTGCCGGGCTTGATGTGGATGGGCAGGTCGGAGGCTTTCGGGGGCATATCGTGCCTTCTGGTGGGGATGATCTGGGTTCACCGATCGAAGTGATGCTCACGCTCGGGTTGGTACTCGATCCGCTCGACGGTCACGCGCCGAGACACACGGCCGCCCGCGCACTCGACGCTGGCGCCTTCGCGAGCGCCCAGCAGCGCCGCCCCGAGCGGCGAGAGAACAGACAGCCCACCCGAGTCAGAATCCGGGTAGGTCAGTTCGTACGCTTCGGGTTCTTCATCGCCGGGGTGGCGCACCAGCACCCGCGAGTTCATCGTCACCACATCGGGCGGCACCCGGCGCGGCGCGACCTTCCGGGCCTGGTCGAGGAACGCGCGGAGACGCAGCACCGCAGCGTCCATAAATGCGCCCGTGAGCAGCGGCTGAAGCCGGGCGAAGTCTAGGGAGTTGATGATCGGTTGCGCGGTCATGAAGCACTCCTTGCGTGCGCGGCACGCGAAAGAAGAGATGGGATCAAGGTCGGAACACACCATCGCGAATCGCTACAGGTGCAAGTCGCCGGCGGCCTCCGGCTGGTAGAGCACGCTCAGGATGTCGCACGAGCGTTCCGCGCCGCCCGGCACCCGGAACCTGACGCTCTGCCCGACGCGGCACCCCAGGATCGCCGCGCCCAAGGGTGCGAGCACCGAGATGCGGTCGTCCTCCGGGTCGGCGTTCTCGGGGAACACCAGCGACATGATCCACGTCCGCCGCCCGTCCCGCAGGCGGATGCGCGAGTTCATCGTGACCACATCGGGCGGCACCTCGTCCGGCCCAACGACGACCGCGCGGTTCAACTCCGCTGCGAGCGTCACCAGATAGGGCCGATCCCGGTCGTCGCCGCCCGCGCTGGCGTTGGATGACGCGATCAGGGCGCGCAATCGCTCCATATCCTGGTATGTGACGTGAATGGTTCGATCGTTCATGGTGTTCTCCAGCGGCATGGGGCTACTACTCCGGTCCACTCCCATCACGCTTTACGGGAAGATGCCGCGCTCGGCGTACACCTGCTCGATCCGCCGCAGCGCCACGGCGTACGCGGCCGTGCGCCAGTCGAGCGACTTTTCGTCCACCATCCCCTTCACGCGGGCGTACGCGCGCTCGAGGATCTCCCGCAGCCGCTCGTCCACCTCCGCGGCGTTCCACGCCGCGCCGCCGCGGTTCTGGAGCCACTCGAAGTACGACACGATCACGCCGCCCGCGTTGCACAGCACATCCGGCAGCACGTCGATGCCGCGCTCGCGAAGGATGGCGTCGCCCTCGGGCGTCGTCGGACCGTTGGCGCCCTCGGCGACCAGCCGCACGCTCAGCTTCCGCGCCGACTGCCCCGTCACCTGGTTCTCCAGCGCCGCGGGGATGAACACATCCGCCGGCACGCCGAAGAACGCGTCGATCGTGATCGGCATCGCACCGGGGAAGCCCGCGACGCCGCCCTTCTTCTTGACGTGCTCGGCGAGCGCATCGGCGTCCAGCCCCGCGGCGGTGGGGGCCTTGATCGCCCCGGTCACATCCTGCGCGGCCATCAGCTTCGCGCCCTTGTCCTTCAGGATGCGGGCCGCCCACGAGCCGACCTTGCCGAACCCCTGCACCGTGTACGAGAGGTCGGAGAGTTTGCAGTTGTGATCCACCGCCCACATCCCGATGAGATCGACCACGCCCTGCCCGGTGGCTTTCTCGCGCCCCACCGAGCCGCCCGCGCTCACCGGCTTGCCGGTGACCACCGCGAGCGCGCGGTAGCGCTCCTGCGGGGGCAGCGTGGCGGCGTAGGTGTCCACGATCCACGCCATCGTGCGGGCATCGGTGTTGACATCAGGCGCGGGCACGTCGTACCCCGGGCCGATGTTCGCGCCCAACGCGTACACGAACCGCCGCGTCATCCGCTCGACCTCGCGCCGGCTGAGCGTGGCGGGATCGACCTGCACGCCGCCCTTGCCGCCGCCGAACGGGATGTCTACCAACGCGCACTTGATCGTCATCCACGCCGCGAGGGCGCGCACCTCGTCGAGGCTCACGTCCGGGTGGTACCGGATGCCGCCCTTGAACGGCCCGAGCACGTTGTTGTGCTGCACGCGGTAGCCGGAGAACATCTCGACGCGCCCATCGTCCATCTTCACCGGGAAGTTCACGGCGACTTCGCACGCGGGCGACGACAGGATCTTGCGGACCTCCGGGGCCAGGCCCGCGGCCTCGGCGGCGCGGTCCATCTGCTCGCGCACGCGCTGGAAGAGTTTGGGGTGCTCGCCGTTGTGCGCAGGCGCGGAGCCGTTTGTGACGGGCACGGACTGCTGGGGCTTGGACGGGGCGGCGAAGGTGGCGCTGGTCATGGTGGTGCTTCTCCGGGTTGATAAGACACCGGAGACATTGCAATCCGCGTGCCAGCTCCGATCCGCGTTCAGCGCAGCGGGAACGCGGTTCGCACCTCTGTGGGCGCGAGGAGGAACGAACCGGTGGGGTGTTTCACCCCGCGCTGGACGTACGCTTCGTCGGCGGAGGGCCGCCCGCGCGAGCGTCGTTTGCACAGGTCCTCCGCGACAGGCCACGCGTCGCCTTGTGGACACGCGCATGATCCGATCGCTGGCACACCTCGCGCTCTTCGCCGCCGTGTACGTCGCGGCGGCGGTGGTGTGCGCAGCGCAACTGACAAGCGCGCAAGCCGCCCTCACCCCCGGCGTCCTGCTCTATGCCTGGAGCACGGCCCTGCTCGCGTACCTGCTCGACCGCGTGAAACTCCGCGACGGCTGGCTCGACCCCGCCGACCGCGAGGCCCACCCCGACCGCTTCGCGTTCCTGTACGCCCACCGGCGCGCGGCCCGTCTGCTCATGGCGGGCGCGGGCGTCGTGTCGCTCGTGTCGGGCTGGATGCTCCACCCCACCCCCCCGGTCGCCACGGCGGGGACGGTCGCGACCATCGCGGGCGTGCTGCTCTACGCGGGGCGGCCTCGCACGCACGGCGCACGCCCGCGCGTGAAGGACCGCTTCGTCGTCAAGAACCTCTTCGTGGGCGCGGGGATCGCGGGCTTCGCGGTGCTGATCGTGTGGTTGGCCGCGGCGTGGCGTGGGGGCGCGGGCGATGGAGGAATCGCGGCGTCGGATGCGGCGGGCCTCCTCGCGCGGCTTGCATCGCCGCCGATCCCGCCGCTCCTGCTCGTGCTGGTCTTCGTGTACCTCACGCTCCGTGTCTACGCCGATGCGGTGCTGTGCGACATCGACGATGAGGATTCCGACCGCGCCCACGGCACGCGGACGCTGCCGACGCGCTTGGGCGGCGACCGCGCGTGGGATATCGCCATGTGGCTGCGGTTGGCGCTTGCTGCCTCGCTGCTGCTCTGGCCGGTCGGCCCCTTCGCGGCACGCGCGGCGTGGGCGGGGTTCTCGGCGGCGGGGACGATCGCCCTGCGCTGGTGGCGGCCCGCGAAGATTCGCGACCTCGTGGACGCTCGCTTCGGCGTCGAAGCCGCGTGCGTGTGGGTGATCCTGACGCTGCTGGCATGAGCACGGCCCTCCGCGCAGGGCGCGGCGGATGTGTGGGGGGCCGGTCAAGCACCCGCGCCGGACTGCCCATCGTCTCGATGGGCCCGCGCCGATTCCGCCGCGTTGAGTTTCTCCCGCAGCGACTTGCGGTCGATGCCGAGGATCGCCGCGGCCCTGGTCTTGTTCCCGCCCACGCTCTCCAGCACCGCGCGGATGTGGGCCAGCTCCACTTCGCGGAGCGTGCGGTGCCCTCTGCCCGACGGTTCGCTTTGTGCGTTCATCGTCGGGGCGACGTAGCGCATCACCGTCGGCAAGTCCACCGTGTCGATCACCCCCGCATCCGCGAAGATCACCAGGCGCTGGGCGAGGTTCTGGAGTTCGCGCACGTTGCCGGGCCAGGAATAGCGCCGCAGCGCCTCCACAGCGCCGTCCGTGACGTGGGGCACGGGAGTTGAACTCTGCTCCGCCGCGGCCGCCAGGAAGTGCCGGAGCAGCGGCACCACATCACCCTCGCGCTCGCGCAGCGGCGGAATCTCGATCGGCAGCACATGCAGCCGGAAGAACAGGTCCTCGCGGAACTTCCCCCCCCCCTCCCTCGCGGGCAAGCCCCTCAAGGTCCTTGTTCGTCGCGGCGATCACGCGGACATCGACGGTGCGGGGCTGGTCCGATCCCACCGCCTGCACCGTCCGCTCTTGCAGCACGCGCAGGAGCTTGGCCTGCGCGATCGGCGAGAGTTCGGCGACTTCATCCAGAAACAGCGTCCCGCCGTCGGCGGCGACAAAGAAGCCCTGCCGCGCCGCGGTAGCGCCCGTGAACGAGCCCTTGGCGTGCCCGAACAGTTCGCTCTCGATGAGCGTTTCCGGGATCGCGGCGCAGTTGACGGCCAGGAACGGGGCCGAGGCGCGGGGGCCGCGGTAATGGATCGCCCGCGCCACCAGCTCCTTGCCCGTGCCGCTCTCGCCGGTGATGAGCACGGGGACGCTCGCGCTCGCGGCCCGGGCGATGAGGCGGTAGACGCGCTGCATCGTGGTGGAAGCGCCGATGAGGCCGTCGGGGGCCTCGACCGGGCCGGGGGCCTCGATCTCCCGCCTTTGGCGCACCTTGTCGAGCGCGGCGGCGACGGCGTGCCGCAGTTCCTCATCGGAGAACGGCTTGGGGAGGTAATCGTCCACCCCACCCCGCATCGCAGAGACCGCGCCGCCGACGGTGGCGAACCCTGTGACCATGATGACGCCGGTGCCTCGGTGGTGGTCGCGGATGTGGCGGACGAGTTCCATGCCGTCGGCGCCGGGCATCCGCAGGTCGGTGATGACCAGGTCAACCGGTCCCTGGTGCAAGTTCGCCATCGCCGCCGCAACGTTCGCGGCCGAAGCCACCTCATGCCCCTCGGCACGCAGGTTGCGCTCCAGCACCTCGCGCGTCGCGGGCGAATCGTCAACGATGAGGATGCGGGCGGCGTCGGTCATCACGTCACATCAGCGTATTCGGGCGGATGCCGCCGCGTGGACGGTCAGCCGCACGCGGAAGACGCTCCCGCGCGCGGGCTCCGATTCCACTTCGATACTCCCGCCGTGCCCGGCGACGATGCCCTGCACGACCGCGAGCCCCAGCCCGGTCCCCTGTCCCACATCCTTCGTGGTGAAGAACGGGTCGAACACGCGGCGAAGAACCTCCGGCGTCATGCCCGAGCCGGTGTCGGCGACGCTGAGAACAACGGCACCGTCCACGACGGCGGTGCGCACCGTAATCGTGCCCGCCCCGGAGATCGCCTGCATCGCGTTGATGACCAGGTTGGTCACGACCTGGCGGACCTGCACCGGGTCGGCCGCAATATCCGGCAGCCCCGCGCCAAGATCGCGCACGAAGCGGACACCGGGGTTCTCGCACCCGGCCTCGAGCAGGAACATGGCCTCCTCAACGACCGCATTGATCGCCGTCGGCTGCTTGGAGGCCGGCGCCTGGCGAGCAAACACCAGCAGCTTGCGGATGATCTCACGCCCGCGGAGCGCCGCTTCCGCGATCCGCCCCAGATCGGTGCGGACCTGCGCCGGCACGTCGGCGGCCTTGAGAGCCAGTTGGGCGAAGCCCAGCACGTTCCCGAGCGGCTCGTTGAGCTCGTGTGCGACGCCCGCGGCGAGCTGGCCGATCGTCGCAAGCCGGTCGGCATGCCGCAGGGTGGCTTCCATATCGGTGCGGTGCTGGTCCGCCTCAACGCCGGCGACGAACACGCCGACCTGGCGGGCGACGGCCTCAAGCAGGGCGTGCTCCTCGGCGAGGAAGTGCCCCGAAGCTCTTGCCCCGGGTGGGAGCGTATCGGCCGCCGGTGGATCGGAGTAGCCGAGCATCACTTCGCCGCGTTCCCGGCCCGCCACTCGAAGGGGGGCACTGATCCGGAGCGCGGCGGAGGCGAGCGGGGCCTCCGGCGAGGCGACCACGAGCCCGTCGAGGCGCAGGCTCGCCACAGCCCGATCAGGGAAGCGACACGCCGCCGGGAGGACCGAGACCACCCGCGCCAGGCACTCACGCAGCGATTCTCTTCGGTCGGCAAAGACCGCCGCGACCTCGTAGAGGCACTTGAGCTCCTTGACCCGCTCCCCGAGTTCGGCCACCGCCGCACGCTCTTGCTCGAGGAGGCCGGATTGCTGGGAAGGAGTCTTCATCGCCGCGTCTGGCGAATCGTACGCTGCGGCGACTCGAACCAGCGACTCTGCGACCGCGACTGGGCGCTCGCGGTACATCTGGGTGACTTGGCTTTTCAGTTCGCCCTCGGCGTGAGACCATCCGCTCACGGGCAAGCCAATATTCGACTTGTGGCGTCGGGCTGTGCCGATCGCCACCGGTGGTTGCGCCGCCGCCCCACCCCTGCGGGCCCTGCGCGCTACGCGAGGCTTCCTCTTCGACGCCCTCGAGTAGATCTGGAGTTTGGTGTACCCCGCTGGAGGCCCTGAAAACGCGGCTTCCGCCCGTCCCCGTTAACGACCCGTGTCAATCGCACACCTATCGGGCCACCCCGAGAGTCGTCCGCCAACCCTCCGAGACGGTCTTGTGCAGGGAGTTTCAAGGGCCGCGGCCAAGTGCCGCGGCCCTGTTCGTTTACGGATCGGGTCGGGATCGCTCCTTCGGCCTGGGGCCAAATCCACGCGGGAATCCGCGAGGTTTGGCGGGCTAGGCCCCTACGGGCTACGTTCTCCGGTTTGCCACCTTCGCCAATGCCCCTCGCCGAATGTGGCTTCAGGCCCAGCGTGGCGAGCCAAACTCTCGACTCTCGGTCGAGAGCGGTCGGGCGGGTTTACAGGTTGGTTGCCGATAGCCCCGAACGCCCTGCCGGGTTCGCTGTCGATTAGACGCCCCCAAACTCTGCCTTGAGGACCGAGTCGGGGCTCTTGCCGGATTCGATGACTTGGACGAAAGTCTCGAAGCGACTGGCCTTCGCATCCACCCTTGAGTTGATCTGCTGCGTAATCGCTGCGACTTCGTCCGTCGTGATGTCGCGTGTTCGGAACAGCAGTGTCTTGTCCGGGCTCTGTACGAGCACGAGCTCACCCCGGTGATACAGGTCGAAGATCCGATCGATCGTCTCCTTGGGATCAAGGCCTAGCTGGCGGATGGCCGCTGCGAGATTCCCGATGCGCGTCGCGGCCGTGAGTTGTTGCAACAGCGCCGCGCCTTTCGGTCCACGAGCCTCAAGGCATCTGAGTCGTCCTGGCCCGCGAGCAAGCACCTGAATAGCACCGATGCGCTCGAACGCGTAGAACAACCCGTACTCATCATCTCGTCCCTGAAACTCGGTCCACGGGCTGATCGTCTTCAGGGCGGCACGCCCTACGTTGCAGACCTCGTCCCACACCTCCTTGACCTGTTCGGTGGTTCGCCGCCCGTCCTCGATCATGTCGCGCCGGACTTTGCTGTTGACCGCGGTGTAGAGAAGAACTCCAAATGCCGGCGCTCCATCTCGCCCGGCACGCCCGACCTCCTGGTAGTACTGCTCAAGGGACTCGGGTAGCAGGAAGTGGACCACCCCACGGACGTCTGGGATATCCACGCCCATGCCAAAGGCCCCGGTGGCCACGACCACCCGAGTCTCGCCGCTGGCAAAGCGGGCAAGCGTTGCGTCCTTCTGCTCCATCGTCAGGTCGGCATCGAACGGGGCGCAGCTGTGCCCGAGCGCCAGCAGCCGCTCCGACAGCGCCCGTGTCCCCTGGGTTTTGCTGCGCTTTCGGTGCGCGTACACGATGACTTTCTCGCCACGATACTCATCGAGGAGATGCTCGAGCGCCGCTGTTTTCGCTTTGCCGTCGTTGTAGACACGGAACGACAGGTCAAGGTTTGTGCGGAGCATGTTCGCACTACGAACGACGTCGCTGTCCCGAAGGCGAAAATCGCGAAGGATCTCCTTCTGGCTCTCCTTGTCCAGCGTTGCAGTAAGGCACAGCACCGCTGGCCACATGTCGCGCCCGAAGCACCGGTCCAGCAACCCGGGCAGATTCTTGTACGGCGGGCGAAAGTCGTGGCCCCACTGCGAGATGCAGTGCGCCTCGTCGATGGCGACGAGCGTCACATGCTCGCGGTTCTTCCGCAGCAGGTACTCAAGGTATCCGTCGGTCTCGGCGCGCTCCGGCGAGACAAACAGGAAACCGGTCCCACCTGACCAGGGGAAGTCGCGTAGGGCACGCTGGGCGTCCGCGGCATCGGCGCCGCCGAGCGACAGCACCGTCGCGCCCGCCCTCTCAAGGAGTGCCGCTTGCTGCTGCATCAAGGCGATCAGCGGAGAAATGATGATGCCGATCCCACCCGACGCGAAAACAGGTAGCTGGTAGATCAGCGACTTGCCCATCCCAGTGGGCATGAGAACGAGCGCCGACTTGCTTTGCCACATCCGATCGACTGCCGACTGCTGGCAGTCTCGAAAGCTCGAAATCAACGGGAAGAACTTGGCCCGGGCACCGTCAGGGGTGATACCGAACGGGCGCTTCAAGCCGGCACCTCGAATCGCTCGTGCGCCCGCATCGTCTTGAGGTCGGCAACGTGCTGGTCGCACACAGACTGAAAAAAGCGGTCGACGTAAACATACCGCATCTTCGGGTCCACTGTGAATCCAGAGGCCTTGGCCCGCTCGTGAATCCAGCGGAACACGCGAATCGCGTACACGGAGAACGTACCGTAGGGATACCAGTAATTCTGGTCCATGATGATGCTGCCGTCCGGCGTCGGACTCAGATCGTTGATCATCAGGAACTCGGACGACTTGCTCGGGAGGTCGAAATGGTTCTTTGCTGAGAGAAAGAACAGCCCATACAGGCCGTTGCGGCCGCGTGGAGGCAGGCGTTCCGGGTCAAGGTAGTAGAGGACAATGCTCTTGATCCCCATGCCGATGACATTGACGAGGCTCATGGTCTCGTCGTCATCAAGAGGATCGAGAGCGAACTCGTCGGGCGCATCGTGCCTTGCGTAGTTGGTCGGCGCGTGCTCCTTTGACCATTCCGCTCGGAAGTCCAGCACGTTTGTGAAGACCTCCAACAGGTCCTTTGGGCGTGCGGCCCGGAAGTGCATTTGCCACTCCCTCAGTTCGGCACTCCGGTTTCGGAGCGTGTTTGCGATGACGGGGACGTCGCGTGCCAGGCCTTGCTTAAACGCATTCGGGTCGTCAAAGTACTCGTCCAATGCTGCGGGATCGAAGAACTTCCGGTACTTCGCCGCTTCCTTCTCGTAAGACTCGACGGCGTCCTCAAACACCTGCGCGACTACTCCACCTTCCCTTGCCGAAGCGGTTCCGCCAAACCTTGCGGCGAGCTTCGCGCCCGGGGTCTTCTCCTTCTCTGCTGCCACGAACATCTCCCAGTATTTCGGTAGGGATGTCTCGACCGCATCCCACACGCGCTTCACGTGCGCTGGCTTCTTCACGAGGGAGTACTCGTTCTGTTCCTTATTAGTCGAACGGATCATTGCTGCCTCCCGAAAGTCGGACCCCTAGAGATCGGCACAGCGCGCGCCAGCTTGGACGAGCCTTGGCAGAGTCTACGAGAGCGTGCACGGCGGTCATCAAACCGGCCTCGGGTGTAGTCGTGACGATATGAACCGCGTGCCGCGCACGGGTGCATGCGACGTAGAGCAGGCGTCTCCACATCGGGTCGGTGGCGCGCTCAAACTCCACGTCAACGATGATGACCAGCGAGGCTTCCAGTCCCTTGAACCGTCGCGCCGTTGTCACCGTGAGGTGGTCGCGCCTCGGCGCATCCGCGGTTGGTTGGCCGCCGAGTCGCGGCGCTGCCCACGAGCCATCCCCGCCGATAGTTGCCATTGAGAGCACTGCGACGTCGTGTGCTGGCGTCTTGTGTTGTTTGCAGGCCGATTCCACAAGAGTGCTAACCAAGGCGAGGGCGGCGGACTGATCGGGAACCGCGTGGAGCGTCGGTTGTGGGCCCTCGAGTCCAAGCGTCGGCGAGATTGGCAGCCCGGCCGCCCGATAGGCCGCACGAGCAATCGGATCTGTATTGCGGCAGTTCTTCGTAAGGACCAGGCGGCACGGCACATCATCCAGCCACGCCGTGTCGCTCTGCCCCTGTACAGATTGGTAGCGATCGTAGAAGGCGTAGAAGGCTGCGCCGCGGAACCGATGACGCAGGTACTCCAGCCATTCTTGCTCAAAGTCCTGAGCCTCGTCGACGACCAGGTGTGCATACGGCAACGGGGCATCATCGGCCAGGCGTTGCAGCATCTCCTGAACCGCCTCCTCGAGAGAGCCGGTCGGCCCGATCAGGTCCCTCGCAAACCCGTGAAACGAGTGGTACGAGACGTTTGGTTGTGCGTGGCAGGCTCTCAGATGGTCCTTGAGAGCGGCATTGAAACACAGGAACAGAATAGGCGTGGAGGGAGACGAGAGGCGACGTGCCTTCTCGATGGCGAGGAGGGTCTTGCCCGTGCCAGCCGCGCCGATGATCGCAGCGTGCATTTGCTCATCCAGAAAGTCGAGCACTCGCGCCTGATCGCGGTTAAGCTGAATGAGCAACTCTTCGCGTTCATCCAGCGTCTGTCGAACGGAGCGGACAATCGATAGGGAGGGAGCGAGAATCCCGAGAATCCGCTTTGCGTGGTTGCCAGGCGCGGTGGCCTTTGGGAACAAAGATCGCCAGTATGCAAACGCACGGTTGATTGACGCCTCTGGTTGGGCGATGTCCTCGGCGTCCAGTGTCATGTGCGGATGACAGTTCATCGGCAGGCACTTGCGGTTCACGACGCCGTCAGGAAACCACACCGCGTGGCAACAAAGCACGTTCGCGGCATCCCTACACCGCTCCGCAATCTCGGCACGAATCCGGAACTTTGTCTGGCTGGCCTGCTCCTCTGGAAACACTGTGCGGATCTGTTCCGTCCCACGGTTGCGCTGTCGCCACTCACCGTCCTCACACCAGACGTCGCCTCCCTTGACCTCCACGACCATGATGCCGCGTGCCGGGTCCACGAGAACAAAGTCGCCTTCGCCCTGGCCGCCCAACCGCTCCCCGTGTGTGCGGCCATTTCCGGGGTGAACCCATCGAAGTGAGTGGAGGACCGTGACGTCATCTGGGAGCATTCGAAGTGCGCGGAATACCCGCTCTTCGCCCTTGCTGCCGTGAAAGTCCTTCGGGGTTTCGGGGATCATCCGCGCCATGTATCAGTTCTCAACTACGGCTTGTTTCCCTTTCGGTAGACCTCGTCGAGGGTGAGCCCCTTCGAGTTCTTCCACTCCACCCATCCATTGGCGCTTCCGCCGGTCACAATCGCGGCGGCTGCGTTCGGCGAGCTGAACGCCAGGTCGCGATCGAAGCGGTATCCGTCCTTCGTTGAGACCAGAACGCCTGATCCAACCAGCTCCTCGCGCTTCGGCTCGATGATGTCGTGCGACGACGAAGTCGTCGCACGGCGGGCCAGCGAGCCCTTCAGCACGACGAAGCCTTCCTCGTTGTAGACGCCACGGGCATCTGCGCCGCCGCGCTTGCAGAAAAAGACAGCGTCGGCGTCCGTGGCGCGATTGGCCGCCGGCTCAAAGACCGGAAACCCCAGCGTGTTCAGGAGAACTTCCGCCGTCTCGAAGACCTCGGCGACATCGGCCTGCATCCACTCCGGGACGTTCGGCTCGCCGCCGGCGTTTCCGTTGTCCAGCTGATATCGACCGGCCTTGTTGGCCTTGTCAATGGCCAACCACTCCAACAACTTGCCATGCGCTTTCGTGAAACTGCCCGTGCGGGACACGATGGCGACGGCGATGTTCCAGAAGTCCTTGTTCTTGTTGTGCTGCTTGAACCGCACGCAGCAGTCCTCGGCCTCGCCGATGTACGCCAGCGGCAAGCCGCCCGATTCGGACTCTCCAAACAGGAAGTACAACCCCACACCACTCAACTCGGCTCGCCCGAGCGCCTCATCGAGCTTGGCCCGCGGAACCACGACCGCCTGAATGATCCGGGTCGTGATCTCCGCGATGCGAACCCCACGCGGCTCGCCCGTGGGGCAGTAGATCTGAATCGTCTTGCCGAGTGGCTTCATGATGACACCTCGTGCCTACCGGGGCGCGCCGCTTTCTCTGCTGGGTTCATGACTTGCGACTCCGCGTCTGGGCAGGAGCCGTCACCGTTCTACTACGCAGCCGCGTTGGCTTCCCAACCTTTGCCGCGGGCGCTTCGCTGGACTGAACTGCGGCGCCGTCGCTGGCATTCAACGGGCCGCCGCGCGGCGGCTGCAAATCTCCAACCAGTCGGTTGATCGCGGGTGGCAGGCCTAGCTTGGCAGAGTTCACCATCTCGCCGATCTCGGCGGCGAGCTTGTCGCTGATCTCAGCCTCACTGTCAAAGAGCACGTGTCGGAACGGCTTGAAATCAAATGGGATGTCGTCAGCAGGCGCTCCAGCGGCTGCATTCCGCTGCGGGGCCTTCATCACGAACACAAGACGGGCACTGTCGTGGTTTCGAAGGGCGAAGCCTGCCTCGATGAACACATTGGCGCGGTGGCCGGTGAGATCGGCGACGACAATGTCCGAGCGCTCGATCGACTTATACATGACCTCATGAATGTTCACTGCGCCGCCGCGTGTAGGTGGCAGATCGACGAGTTGGAGAGCCACTCCAGTGTCAGCTTTGACTTTGGCGAGCGCGTGCTCGAACTGCTTCACGCGGAGATCTGCGAGGGTCTTGTCCGTGCCCGGGCCGGGGTACCACCTGGACACGAAGACCTTCCGTGGCACGCTCTCGCAGATGCGGCGATAGATTTCGAGCAACTGTTGGCTGAGAGGATCGGACTGGCGCAACTCGGTAAGCCGGTGCTGCTCGAGCCACGATGAGACCTCGCGGATGGCGCTCACAGCAACTTTGTGACGAGCGGCCGCCGAGCCAGCCTTCGTCGCATGCCAAGACCTGGCGAGCAAGTCGAGCACGAACGGCGTCGCCACCACTCCTGGGTGTGAATCCGCCAACGCAGCGAGTAGTTCGTTTACAGCGTCGAACGTGTCGCTGGCAAACTGGTTTAGGCCATCACGGGTCTTCGCGGCATCAGGCTCGATCTTCAGGATGCTTTTGGAAGTCTGCTGGATGCTTGTCAGTGGTCGCTCACCGAAACGCTGTGCCGCAGTCTTCGGGAGCCCCTTGAGCGAGTCACGGAGCTTTCGAGCCAGATAGAGCTCAGGGTCGTATTCGTACTCCTGCGTGGCCGAGAGTCCGCGCGTTGGCGAGTGGTCAAGCAGAAGCTTGAGACCGTGCTCTGAATCGAGCTGGAGCGCGGTCGCATTCAGCGAGTGGAAGATCCGGGCCTCGCCAAAGTCGTCATCGGCGTCACCCGGTGGGCCGAAGAACACCAGGCAGAACGGCGCGATGTACTTCCCGGTGTCAACAGACTCTCGTTTGATGCGCTCTGCGGCGGCGAGGCGGTGATTGCCATCGATGCGGCGAATCAGCCGATCTCGTCGGATGGCATCGATGTGATTCAGGTCGATTCGGATGGAAGTGGCGCGGTCATCGGCCCGCCCGGGATGCACTGTGATCGGACCGTTGGTGGGGTACGCGATGTCCACTTCCTCACCTGGGTCGCCCTTCTCGAGGACTCGGATGGAGAGAATGACCTCCGGAAGGAACCCCGCGCCAGACTTGAGCAGGAAGCGCCGAATGCGTTCGACGTGATCCTCGTTCAGGTCTCGTTGGAAGCCGTCCAGACCCGTGCCGTCTGCCTTGGACGCCAGCTTGTACGACACCGACACGTCCGCGAGGTCTCGAAGATCTGCGAACCCGCGAATGCAGCGGAAGGTGCCCAGCGGTCGTGCCAGCAGCCCGCGAAGAGTGAGCACATTGAAGGTCGGCGAACGGCCACGCTTCGGGGCGGACGCGGGTCGCGAGGATCGGGGGGCAACGCGGGGTTGGGTCATGGCAGGTCCGTTCCCAAGATCATTCGCTCAGTGGCAGCGCTCGCCACTGTTTCGACGCCATCGGCCTTCTGTCGCAGCCGATCGACCGCCCCCTGTTCGCGGCCAGCAAACGTCACAATCTCTGCTTGCACGCCGCGGGGTGGCAAGGGGAGCCGCATTGCCCAAAGGTCTTCCGTGCCAATCGCGTAGTTGCCGACGGCGGTACGGGCGGCGGCTTCAATTTGGCCACGGATGTGCGGCGTCTTCATCACCAGCCAGACGTATGCTGGTAATACGCTGTCCTTGCAACGTACGCGGATTACCTTGTCCGGGAAGATGACATCGTCAAGGTCGCTTTCCACTAACGCGGGCGTGCCGACATAGGCGAGCGTGCCGTTTGTGCGGCAGCAAAGCAGGTCACCCGCGCGAATCTCGAACTCCTTTCGGAGACGCGGCGAGTCCTTGATGTGCTTGAACTCGGATGTCCTCAAGTGCCCCCGTGTGACGGCACTGATCTTCAGGATCCGAAGCGAGGTGTCGCGGTCTGATGGGCTAAGCGAACACCCGTGACGAATATCGGCGAAGCAGTCGTGGCCAGTCGCTACGGGGTACTTGCCCAAAGCTAAATCCGGCGTCCGCATCTGTCGCACTGTCGCGCGCACGCCCCATGCGGTGATGTCGCTCCACTTCGCGATAAACCAACGCTGGTTCTCGGTGGGCACTCGGGGTGCCTCCAGCCCAAGGCGGTTCAACACCTCGACGCCGATCGCCGCCTCGCGCTCGTCTGCCTCGGCACGCAGTCGGGCCGCCTGGTCGCGGGCCTTCGCCGCCGCGGCCACGATTCGACGCTGGACGGCGAGCGGGGGGACGGGGATCTGCGTCCGTTCAAGATCAGTCGGCTGAATGCGTTTGCGGCCGCTTGTGCCGCTCGCCATTCCATTCAAGGTTCGCCGAAAGTGATCGGAGCGCAAGACGAGATGCAGAAAGTCGGGGTCTAGTGCCTTTGGATCGACTTCGTAGATGGGGTACTCGGCGCTGAAACCAAGCTGGCCAACGCTGGGAGGCACAACGCCGACCGCGCCGTTGCGGGCGTCGATCTTGGAATAGACGACATCGCCGGGCTCGGCGATGAACAGCCGCCCCTTCACGACCTGCTTACTCGATGATGAGCGGATGGACATCGAGCCGTCGAAGTGGATCGAACCCAGGGCCACCGAGTGCGCGCCTTCGCTGTCTCGCGTGACTGCCTCGATCCGGCGACGGGCAACGTCACCGAAGGCTCGAAGCGCCGACGGATCCCACGCCCAAGAACTTTCTGAGAAAGTGTTGACACTCCAGCGTGTCAAGTCCTTGTACCAGACGGTGAACGCGCGCCGTCGAGGGGCAGACGGAATGTCCTCAGTGAACGTCGTCACGAGCGAGCACCCCCGCGCTCGCTGCGCGTGGAGCGGACGGACTTCCCGTCCGGGGCGTGCTTCGCCTTGGTGTGCCGGGGACGGTCCAGATCGAGCTGTCGAGCTTTGGCAAAGTGGGATCCGTGCTCACGGAGGAACGCTTCGTACAACTCGATGGCGGTCTCCCCAGCGGGGATCTCCGTAGGCACGCGATCGTTGGGGTAGAGCTCGTTGGCGTCTGGCTCGCCAGTGGCGGTGATGCCGACGCGCTGGGCGTCGTACATGAAGATGGGGTAGTTGAAGCGCTCGCGGAGCAGCCGACGACGCTCCTCGGTGATCTGGGCCTCCATTTTCGTGAGGAAGGCCCTTCGCTCGCGCTCGGCTTCCTTGCGCGCAGCGGCGTCCTTGGCTTCCTTGGCCGTGGCGATTCGGGCGTCGAACTCTGCGACTTTGCTGTCAATCGCGGGCTGGTGCTTGGCGCGAATCTCGGCTTCGGCCTCCCGGTCTGTTCGGTTGAATCGCTCCTGTTCTTCGGCTGAGAATCGCTGCCAGAAGAGCAGCGATGCCTTGACCGTCGCGCCGGTGGACACGAAGGTTTCTTCGGGCAGGCTGACGATGGCTCGGACATAGCCGCGGTTCTCGCAGAACTCGCGGACGTACTGCAGCGAGGGGTTGTTCAGGATGCCGTCGGGCAGGACGATCCCCAGGCGGCCGCCGGGTTTGAGGAGATCGATGCACCTCTCGATGAACAGGATCTCCGTCTTGATCTTGCCGAGGTGCTTGATCTCGCGGGCGGAGCGTTCGCCGTCTTCAGCTGGCTCGCCGAAGGGGAGTTCAAAGAGCGAGGCGATGGGCTTGTTGACGGCGGCCTTGGCGCGCTGCTGGGCTTCGACGTAGAGGTCGCCGAAGATGTCCTTGTAGCGGCGGTAGGACTCGGGCAAGACTTCGACGTCCTGCGGCTGGACCTTGTCCGAGGGCTCGACGCTCGCGCCGAACGGTGGGTTGGTGAGGATGACGTCGAACCGACTCTCGAAGATGCCGTTGACGTTGAGGAACCCATTGTGGTGGTGCACGCCGCCGTGACCGTCGCCGTGCATGATCATGTTCATCTTGCTCGTGCGGGCCATCCGGTCGTTTGCGTCGGTGCCGTAGATGCGGCGATTCGCGAGGTCCCAGAGGCGAGAACCATCGTTGCGCTGATCAAGCTGCGACTGAATCTGATCCCACTTAGACCGGAGGACCTTGGCTTTCTCCGCTTCGGAGAGCTTCTGCTTCTCGATGGCGGCCTTGAGTGTGCGGTACTCTTCATCCGCACTGGCCATGATCTGCTGGCGGACGATTTCAAAGAACCGGATGAGGAAGCCGCCAGACCCGCTCGCGGGATCGCAGATGACGTCGCCCTCCTTGGGCTGGATCATGCGGATCATGAACTCGACGACGCTTCGGGGCGTGAAGAACTGGCCGATCTCGCCGCGGAAGGTCTTTCCGAGAAACCGCTCGAACGCGATGCCCTTGATGTCCTCGCTGGTGTCGGACAGGTTGTACCGCTCAAGCCGGCGAACGATCTCCTTGCCGGTGGCGGGCTTGAGGTTGATCCGCTCATCTTTCTCGAACAGGTCATCGGTGCGGTAGTACTTCTTGGTTTCGTCAAACAGCTGATTGAGGGGGTCATCACCGAGCAGTTCGTCGAGGTACTCAACGTTGAAGAGGTTCTTTCTCCGCCGCTTCTCCTTCAACTCGCGCTCGACCCAGGTCTTGACGAAGAGGATTTTGGCGATCTCGTCGAATGCTGCCGCGGGATCGAGATGGTCGCGGTTGCGAATGACATTGTGGCACTCGTGGAGCAGCGCCGCGAACTCGTCCTCGCGGAAGGTCTTCAACTGTGCGAGCAACTCCTCGATCTCTCGCTGCGTGGCACCGGCATGCGGGATGTTGGCGATCTCCTCGATCGTCCCCGGCATCCGCCCCTTCATGACGCGCCAGAACTTGGTTTCTCGGGAGTTGTGGGTGACGAAGAACTTCGCATCCGCGAGTCGTGCGTAGTGGTCTCCCTGCTCATAGTCGCGGTCACGGATTGTCACGTTGTCCGCTTTGCACTCGACAACGATGAGCGGGCTCTTGTTCTTTGCCTTGTCCTCTGCGGTCACCCAGATGGCGAAGTCCGCACGTGCCTGGGCGGCACCGCGACCGACGACAGACAACTCCTCGTCGATCTGTTCGATCGCATAGCCGTACTCGTTGACCAGGACCGCCAGGAACTGTTGGCGAACCGCCTCCTCGGGCGTCTCGATCAGCCATTTCTTGCGAACGTGACTCCAGATCTTGCCGCCCTCTCGCCGGACCTGAATGGGCCCGGTGACGGCGCTCCCTGAAGCGATGTCGGCGGCGAGCTTTGTGCGTGTCTTGGTCATCCGGAGTGTTCCTGCGTGAAGCCGCCGGTGATCCAAGCGGACTGTGAACGGTAGTGTGGGGCGAGTCCAGATTTGAGGAAGTTCATTGTCTTCCCTTCCCGACGAGCTCCGCAATGAGCAGGCCCAGTGCGAGGAGGGCCCCTCCGACAATCAAGGCTTGAATGACCTGCTGACCCACGTCTTCAGGGTCGAAGTCAGCCGAGGGGCTGCCGTTGCGCCGGACCTTCTGGTCGAGGGCCGCGAGGACACTTGCGGCAACACCATCGATCGGCACCTCGCCATCGCCGGCAGCCTCCCAGCGATGCACGGTGCCCGGGTGAACTGCGATGACCGTCGAAAACTGCGGCACGGTCATGCCTAACGCATCACGAATATGTCGCACGCGATGTCCGGTGAGCTTGACTTTCATGCGCGAGTACTCACAATTGTGAGCGACTGCGCGACGTTCGCGCAGCGCCTTTGAGAGTATATCGCACGGAGACGGACAATGCACCAGGTTCTTCAGGCCGGACACCACATCAAGGTCAATCGCGGGCTCTACCACCATCATGGCATCTACATGGGGGGCGGATGGGTCGCCGAGCTGGCAAAGCCCGCTGACGGCGGAGTGACTCGCATGGTGCCGCTCGCCACATTCACGCGCGGGGCTGGCCTCCAGATCGTGGATCACACGAACGGCCTGCCTTTGCACGCCGTCGTTGAGAATGTCCGGCGAGCTCCGCACTGGCGGAGGTATGACCTGCTCGACTGGAACTGCGAACACTTCGCCACATGGTGTTCAACCCATGTCGTAGAGAGCGAGCAGGTGCGTTCGCTCGTCCAAGGAGTCGCGATCTCGTTGCTCGTCGCGCTGATTGCGTCCGCAGCGGCCGCGTAATCGACAGGGTGCCCGATAGTCGGCCTGCGGTCCCAGGTTCCTCCGACCGCGAGGTGTGTCGCGCGCGACAGAGCCCACCGGCGATCAGAGAGGTATGGGCGAGGGCTGAGTCCCTCGCCGAATGCCGCGCCACGAAACCCGAAACAACCCGACGCCGGAGGGCGCGCTGTGCCTTCCGGCCCGCGCCGTCGAGCTCCTTGCAGCGGGGGCGGCCCGGCTGATCGACGCGAGCGCCCACGACTTCGGCGTGAGCGTCGAGCATGCCGATTCCTCCCGGGCGGGACTTGAACTCGCGGAGCATGCCGCCCTCAGTGTGCCTAGGGGTGAACGGCACCGTCCCGAACCGGAGAACCCGGGGCGATGCTGCCCGAAGGAGCCCGAAGGACGATGAGCGCGACGGCAACCAGCACAATCCAGCAACAGATCGACGATCTCCGCGACATGCCCGTCTCGCGGCTGCGTGAGCGGTATGCGGAGGTCTTCGGCGAGCCGACGTCCTCGGGCAACCGCCAGTGGCTCTATCGACGGGTCGCTTGGCGAATCCAGGCGCTGGCGGAGGGGGACCTCTCCGAACGGGCCCGCCGTCGGGCGGCCGAGTTGGCCCGGGACGTCGACGTGCGGGTCAGGCCGCCGGGGGAACGGGAAGGCAACGAACCCAGGGTCGGGGCGCGGCTCGTGACGGTCACCGGGCGAATCGCTTCCGCCGGGGCCGACCGCCTGCCTGCGCCGGGCAGCGTGCTGCGACGCACGTTCAAGGGCGTTGAACACGAGGTGACGGTGCTGCCCCACGGCTTCGAGCACGAGGGGAAGACGTATCGCTCCCTGTCGGCCGTGGCGACGGCGATCACCGGGTCGCACTGGAACGGGTTCCTCTTCTTTGGCCTGACCAAGAAGGGGTCCGTATGAACGCAGCGAGCACCAAGCGTCCCGGCGCTCCCCGCCGTGCAGCCGCCGAGGTCACGGTCGGCGGGTCCGCTACCGCTCGGAACGCCAAGTGCGTCCGCTGCGCGATCTACACGCGCAAGAGCACGGAGGAGGGGCTCAGCCAGGAGTTCAACTCGCTTGATGCGCAGCGCGAGAGCGCGGTCGCCTACATCGCCAGTCAGAAGAACGAGGGCTGGTCGTGTGTGCCGGACCGCTACGACGACGGCGGCTTCACCGGCGGCAACATGGACCGGCCCGCGCTCAAGCGGTTGATGGACGACATCGAGGCGGGCAAGATCGACTGTGTGATCGTCTACAAGGTGGACCGCCTCAGCCGGTCGCTGATGGACTTCGCGCGGCTGATGGCCCTCTTCGACCGAAAGGGCGTGTCCTTCGTCTCGGTAACCCAGCAGTTCAACACCACGCACTCGATGGGCCGGTTGACGCTGAACATCCTGCTGTCGTTCGCGCAGTTCGAGCGTGAGATCATCTCCGAACGCACTCGCGACAAAATTGCCTCGGCTCGCCGCAAGGGCAAGTATCAGCACGGCAAGCCCATCCTGGGCTACGACTTCGTGCCCGCGCCCGCCCCGTTCACGGGGCGACGGCTGGTGGTCAACAAGACCGAGGCGGAGCGGGTCCGTCGCATCTTCGAGTTGTACCTGGAGGCGGGGAGCATCCTCCGAGTCGCGGACGAGTGCAACAGCCGCGGGTGGACCACCAAGTCGTGGACCACAACAGCCGGGCGCACGGTGGGCAACCGGGAGTTCGACAAGACAATCATCTCGCGGCTGCTCCGAAACCCGCTGTATGTCGGGAAGGTACCGCACAACGGCGCGGTCTACAACGGCGAGCACGAGGCGATCGTCGAAGACGACCTCTTCCGCCGTGTCCAGGCACGATTGAAGCTGGCTGGCGAGCGCGGCGGTGCCGGCGTCAAGAACTCAACCGGCGCGCTCCTCGGCGGGCTGGTCCGGTGCAAAGGGTGCGGGTGCGCGATGTCGCCGAGCAGCGCCTCGAAGAAGAAGCCCGACGGGACTCGGACCCGCTATCGCTACTACGTCTGTTCCAACGCAGTGAAGCGAGGACGGCAGCACTGCGCGGCCCCTTCGCTGCCCGGCCCGGCGCTCGATGCGTTTGTGCTCGAGCAGCTCAAGGCGCTGCTGGCCGACTCCCCGCAGATCACGCTCGTCGTGGGTCGGGCGATCGACCTGCTTCGCGAGGCCGCTGGGGCCCGCCTCGCCGAGCAGACGCGGCTCCGCGGTGTGCTCGAACGGCTCTCGAGCGAGGAGCCGACGGCCGCCACGCGCCGTGAGATCGAGCAGGTGCGGCGGACACTGGCGGCCGTCTCCGCGCAGGTGGCTGCGGACGCCGAACGGCTGATCGACGAGGACGAGGTTGCCGGAGCGGTCGAGGCCTTCGACGGGGTCTGGGATGCCATGACGCAAGCCGAGCGTGCCGAGTTCCTCCACGTCGTGATCGCATCCGTCGAGTACGACGGGCAGACCCAAAACGTCGCGATCACTTTCAAGCCGGAGATCGCGCCGGAGGAGGCGTCCAACTGATGCGAACCGAGCCGTGCCAGCCCGTGATCGCGTTAGACCGGGTCTCGCTCACGAGGACGGCAAAGTTCGTCGCGCCGGGCAGAGAGCGCACAGCCCGAGATCCAGACAAGGCGAACGACGTGGTGCCGCCCGGCCGCGTCCCCCGCGTCGCGCGGTTGATGGCGCTTGCGATTCGGTTCGACTCACTGCTGCGGGAAGGGTCGGTCAGCACGCAGGCCGAGCTGGCGGCTGTCGGGCACGTCACCCGAGCCCGGGTCACACAGATCATGAACCTGCTCCACCTCGCGCCGGACATCCAGGACGCGATCCTCAACATGCCGCCGGTGATGTCTGGGCGCGACCCCTTCGGCGAGCATGAACTGCGGTCGCTCGTGTCGATGGTGGAGTGGCCCCGGCAGCGGGAAGCGTGGCGGGCGTTGACCGGGGATCGCATCACTTCCGCCGCCGATCGATAACTCCATCATCAGACAGGATTTCCACGCGAACTCCACACTCGAAACGCAACCGACACGGTCCAATGAAGAACGCGTGATGTTTGGTTCATGACCGGGTACGATGGGGCAGTGATCGCGGGGGTTTCGCGGTCGCCGCGGCACCCCGGCGGAGCTCGGGGAAGGTCCTGTCGGGGTCGGTCCATGGCGCAGAGCATCCGTCCGAGCCGTTTCGTCAAGCCAAGCGTTCTCAAGCAAGTCGATCCGCAACTGCTGATGCAGTTGCTCGAGCCGTTCTCCGCGGCGCTGGCCGCGCGGGGGATCGTGATCGAGCGCGGGCGTGAGCCGGACTTCGCCGCGCTGGGTCGCGTGCTCATGCATCCCGACGAGGACACGCCTCTGGACTTGATCGAGGCCCTCTGCCTCATCCACGCCGTTTCCGACGACGACAGTTACGACCGGCTCCGCAGCGATGCCCAGGCCGCGGGCATCGTCGTCGAGAGCGATCTGCCCGCGCCGGATCTGGCGTTGCGGGTGTACTTGTCGGACCGCGCCATCATCGAACGGATGCACGCCGAGCGTCTGTCGACCAAGCCGCGGAAGTTCGAGTCGTTCATGACCTCTGTGGAGCCCGCGCCGAAGATCGGGCTTCCTGCTGATGCGGCTGTCCAGGCGCTGCAGGCCGGGCTCGGAGCCGACTTCTTCGACAACCATCGCGGCAAGGGCGTGCGCATCTTCCCCTTCCGGACGGAGACCGGGTTCCGGCTGCTCGTCCGTCGCGGGAGCACGCTGAAGCGCGAGGTCACCATTGACGCCGACGGCGAGACGCGCTCGATCGTGTTCCGCCCGGAGGGGTACGACGTTGTTCGCTACAACGGCCAGACGGGTGAGCTGAGCATCAACGCCCCGGTCAAGCGCGACGTCCGAGCGTACTGCTCGATGATCGGACGGCACATCTTCAATGACTCGCTGCTGTTCGACGCCGATAGCCCGGGTCGGAAGTTCTCGCTGCGGCCGATCATCGAGAAGGGGCCGGATTGTCTGCAGTGCGAGGACTGCCCCGGGATCATCGCCGTGCGCCTGACCTCGGTGTCGTGGGAGCACGACGACGACCTCGACGCCGGCGAAACCCTCCGCTCCGAGGACGTGTTCGAGACGCTCCGGCGGAGCGGACGCGAAATCCCGAGGTACGCGCGGCTCGCGGCGGCGGTGTTCAAGATCACGATTCGAGTCGGCGACGGGGCGGACCATGAGGTGCCCCTGCGGATCCGACCGCCCAACGCGGCGTACTACGACCGCGAGGACCACCCGGAGCTCCTGGAGCAGTGGATGTTCCAGCAACGCTTCGCGCGTTCCAGAGAGGAGGCGCTGCGTGGAGTCACTGCGCGACTTCTGGCGGTTCCTTGACGCGCGCGGGCCGGCGGGCCTCCGAGCGGTCATGCAGGAGTGGAAGCTCCGCTGCGGACCGGCGTTCGCACACATCGAGCCGCTGCTCGAGCCCGCCGGGGTGGTGGCGCGTTCATGGCCCGGCGAGCGCCCGGACCTGCCGCGGAGGCGGGTCGTCGCGATCGGCGGCTCGGCCGTCGCCGTGTGCGACGAAGGGATGAGCCCCCGCGTGGAGCTCTCCGCCCAGGACCGTGCTCTGCATGAGTTCCGGCCCGGGGTGCTGCGCTCCGCGATGGCGACCGCGCTAGGCCTGCGGACCTCGACCGTGCCGGTCGACCGGACGCCTGGAACACTCCGGCTGGGAACCTGGGAGCCCAGACCCGCTCTGGCCTTCGCCGTTGAACTCGTGACTCACACGGACCGCGCTGCGGTCGCTCATCTCGTCCGCGCGGCCGTCTCGGCGGACACCAACCCCGTGATCGTGCTCACGCCCACGGCTGAAGCTTGGACGGACGAGCTGCGCGCCTGGGTCGAGCAGCGCCGCTGCGTGCTCGCGTCGGCCGACGAGATCATCCACGCCGGGTCCAACGGGCTGGTGGCCACCGAATCGTGGTCGTCGCTGCTGGAGACGTTCGCGCAGCGGGCGGGGCTACGACTCGCAGCTCCGATTCAGAACAAACGCCCCAAGAAGAAGCGGGCCGAACGGCTCGCCACGATCGAGAAGATCGAAAAGGTACTCGTCGAGACCGCCCGCTCCCGTGTCGGCATGATCCGGGCGTCAGTCGACGCCGGCAGGGGTATTCCAACGATTCCGCACCTGACCCGGGCGGCCCTGGCGGAGGAGGCCGGTTGCAAGCCGCACGACGTCACACGCGTGTTCCAGGACGCCGCGGGCAAGCAGGCGGCCACGCTGTACGGGCTGGTGAACGACGCCGAGGCCCTCTGGCGGGCCAAGGGCGCGCGGGGCTCCCGCTGAGCGGGGTGGCCTTGCACTTGCGCCGCGCTGGCGCAAGTGCAAGGCATCGGCATGACCACTTTCTGCTGCGGACTTCAAGGACCTCGCGGTCGAGGCGGTGGTTTTTGTGCGCGGTGATGTGCAAGGCGACCGGCTGGTGAACACGCCGCGATGTGCGGCGCGGACCACTCACCAGCACGGAAGCACTCCATGACCGCAGCAGCCATCGACCCCTCCATCCGCACCACCGGCACGTCGTCCTCTGTACCGGACGATCTCCCGGAGCTGGCCCACCGCCAGATGGCGTTCCGCGCCGAACGCCTCGCGCGGGTCTACCGCCTCGCCCCCGATCAGGTCGACGACCTCCGGCAGGAGTTGGCGGCCGAGATCGTGCGGGCGCTGCGCCGGTTCGACCCGGCGATTGCGTCGCGGACCACCTTCACACGCGCGGTCATGGACTTCTGGTACCGGCAGAAGTGCAAGCAGCTTTCCCGTGAGGCAAGCGCGCGGTACCGCATCCTGCCGCTTCCGCCGCTCGGGACGGAGGGCTTCGACTACGCCGACCCGCGAGACAGCGGCTTTGGCGATGTCGATCTGCGGCTGGACCTCGTCGACCGGATGGGGGCTCTGCCCCAAGACCTGTTCGAGATTGCCCGCGACCTGTTGGCGGGCAAGTCGGTGCCCGGCATCGCCGCAGAGCGGGGCGTCCACCGGGGGACCGTGAACCGGCTGGTGCTCCGGCTCCGCACGCACCTTGCCGATTTCGACCCCAACGCCAACTAGCGCGCGACACGAAGCGGGCTGAAGCAGAGAGGTATGGGCGTGGCCAACGCCTGCATCCCGATCTGCACCCCGCTTCGTCCCAGCCGTGACCACCTCCCCCTCGTCCGCCTTGGCCAAGGTGCGTTCACCCGCGACATCTGGCCCCACGACCTCGATCCCTCATTCCCGAAGCACGGAGACCCCATGCCCGCAACCGCGACCGCCACCCTCATGAACCAGATCAGCAAGGGCCGCAAGGCCCGCCCCCGCCGCGTGATGCTGTACGGCACGCACGGCATCGGCAAGAGCACCTTCGGCGCGATGGCCGAGAAGCCCATCTTCGTTCCCACCGAAGACGGCCTGGCCGACATCGACTGCGAGTCGTTCCCGCTGGCCCGCAGCCTCGGCGAAGTCATGGCGGCGCTCGAGTCGCTGTACTCGGGCGACCACGACTACCGCACCGTCGTCATCGACAGCCTCGACTGGCTCGAGCGCCTGATCTGGGCCGAGGTGTGCGCCGACGAGAACGTCGAGAACATTGAGAAGATCGGATACGCCAAGGGCTTCTCGTTCGCCATCGACAAGTGGCGCTCGGTACTTGGGGCGCTCGATGCGCTCCGCAGTGATCGCGGCATGACCGTCGTGCTCATCGCCCACGCCAAGATCGAGAAGTTCGAGAACCCCGAGACCGTGCCGTACGACCGCTACTCGCCGCGCCTGCACAAGCTCGCATCCGCGCTGGTGCAGGAGTGGGCCGACGAGGTGCTCTTCGCCACGTACAAGGTCCACACCGTCAAGGTGGACGAGGGGTTCAACAAGGCTAAGCACAACGGCGTTTCCACCGGCGAGCGGATCATCCGCACCGTCGAGCGGCCGGCGCACGTTGCCAAGAACCGCCTGGGGTTGCCCGAGGAGATCCCGCTCGACTACCGCGTCTACGGCGCGTTCGCCCGCGGCGACAACCCGTCCGCCGAGGCGATTGCACCTGCCACCACCTCCGACACCGTCGGCGCGGCCTGAGCGCCGTCGTCGTTGTCCATCCCTCATCCGTCCATCACCAACCGCAAAGGAACTGACTCATGGCCACTCTGAACAACTTCGACGCCAACCAGGTTGACCCGTCCGTCGCGCTCGATCCGCTCCCCGCGGGCAAGTACCTCGCCGTTATCTCCGAGTCGGAGCTCAAGCCGACCAAGACCGGGGGCGGCAAGTACCTGCAGTTGACATTCCAGATCATCGACGGCGAGTTCAAAGGCCGCCTGGTCTGGGCCCGCCTCAACCTCGAGAACAAGAGCGAGATGACGGTCAAGATCGCTCGCGGCGAGCTCTCGGCCATCTGCCGCGCCGTCGGCGTGATGCAGCCCAAAGACTCGGTCGAGCTCCACAACGTTCCCCTGGAGATCAACGTCGGGCTGAAGAAGCGCGACGACAACGGTGAGTTCACCAACGTCATCAAGGGCTATGCCAAGAAGGGCGGTGCGGGCGCGCCGGTGAGCGGCCGCGCTCCCGTCGGCGTCGGCCCGGGGAGCACGCCGCCCTGGAAGCGCTGACCCCCCCAAGTCCATCTGGTCGCGTCCTCGAGCTCCCGTACCCGCCCAGTGTCAATCACATCTGGCGGCGGATGGGCTCCAGGACCGTGCTGAGCCGCGAGGGTCGGCGCTACCGCGCGAGCGTGTGCGCCGCCCTCGCGGCGAGGCGGGTCGTTCGGGTGAACGGTCGGCTGGAGGTGCGTGTCACGGTCTGCCCGCCCGACAACCGCCGGCGCGACCTGGACAACGTGCAGAAGGCGCTGCTGGACGCGCTGGCGAAGGGCGGGGCGTACCGCGACGACTCCCAGATCGATCGGCTGGTTGTTGAACGCGGCCCGGTGACGCCGGGCGGCAAGGTGCTGGTGGAGATCACGCAACTCAACCCCCGCAACCCATGAACCTCCGTCCCTATCAATCCGAAGCCATCGCCGCGGTGTACGAGCACCTGCGGACCCGCGACGACAACCCCTGCGTGGTCATCCCGACCGGCGGGGGCAAGACGCCCGTCATCGCCACGATCTGCCGTGATGCGGTCGGCCAATGGGGCGGCCGCGTCGTACTGCTGGCGCACGTGAAGGAGCTCCTCGAGCAGGCGGCCGACAAACTCCGCGTCATCGCGCCCGACGTGCCGATGGGCATCTACTCGGCTGGCCTCAAGCGGAAGGACCTCGGCTACGCCGTCACGGTCGCGGGCATCCAGAGCATCTGGAAGAAGGCGTGCGACCTCGGCCCCGTCGATCTCATCATCGTCGATGAGGCGCACATGGTCCCCGCCGAGGACGACGGGATGTACCGCCAGTTCATCGCTGACGCCAAGGTGGTGAACCCCAACGTCCGCATCATCGGGCTGACCGCCACGCCGTACCGCATGAAGTCCGGTTCGATCTGCGCGGCGGAGAACATCCTCAACCACGTTTGCTACGAGGTCGGCGTCCGCGAGCTGATCGTGCAGGGGTTCCTGTCGCCGCTCAAGACCAAGGCGGGCCTCCATAAGATCAGCACCGGCGACCTGCGCGTCCGTGCCGGCGAGTTCGTCGCCAGCGAGGTCGAGGACCTCATGGACACGGAGGGGCTGGTCGAGGGCGCGTGCGCCGAGATCGCCCAGCACACCAGGGACCGCTGCGCCACGCTGATCTTCTCCTCGGGCATCCGCCACGGGCAGCACATCGTCGATGTGCTCAAGACCAAGCACGGCATCGAGTGCGGATTCGTGACCGGCGACACCCCCGACGGCGTGCGGGCAGCGATCCTCGGCCGCTTCCGTTCGGGCGAGCTCAAGTACCTGTGCAACGTGAACGTGCTGACGACTGGCTTCGACGCACCGCACATCGATTGCGTGGCGCTCGTGCGCCCGACCATGTCCCCGGGCCTGTACTACCAGATGGTGGGCCGGGGCTTCCGGCTCCACCCGGGCAAGGCGGACTGCCTCGTGCTGGACTTCGGCGGCAACGTGCTCCGCCACGGCCCGGTCGACGCGATCCGCATCGCCACAGACGATCGCGGCGATGGCGAAGCGCCGGCGAAGGAGTGTCCGAACTGCCAGGCCCTGATTGCGGCGGGCTACCAGACCTGCCCGCAGTGTGGCCACCAGTTCCCCGAGCCCAACCGCCAACAGCACGAGGCGAAGGCCAGCACCGAGGGCATCCTCTCGGGGCAGACCACGCGCGAAGAGCACTGCGTCAGCGAGACGACGTACCACGTGCACTACAAACGCAGCGACCCCTCCGCGCCGCTGACCATGCGGGTTGAGTACCGCGTCGGCTTCAACCGCTTCTTCCGCGAGTGGGTCTGCTTCGACCATACCGGATACGCCCGCACGAAAGCGGAAGCCTGGTGGCGGGCACGCTCGGTCGAGCCGGTGCCCGGCGGTACGGAGGAGGCGGTCGAGATGGCCAAGGCCGGGGCGCTCGCCCCGACGCTTTCGATCACCGTCGAGAAGAAGGCCGGCGACCAGTTCGAGCGCGTGACGCAGCACGTGCTCGGCGATAAGCCGCCGCGTCTGGACAGCGAGGAAGGCCTGCCGGACCGGCCGCCGGAGCCCGCGGGCATGACGTACGGCATCCCCGATGAGGAGATCCCGTTCTGAGCACCGCCACCGCATCCCATCTCGGCCCTGCTGCTGCGGCGTATCTCCGCGCCGGGCTGTCCGTGCTTCCGGCGGTGCGGCGTGGCGATGAGAAGCGCGTCGCGCTGCCGAAGTGGGCCATGTTCCAGCGTCGGCTCCCGACCGACGCCGAGGTCTCCGCCTGGATCGACCTCAACCCGGACGCGCTGTGCATCGTCTGCGGCGCGGTCTCGGGCAACCTCGAGATGATCGACTTCGACTGCGCCGGGGAGGCGTACGAGGCGTGGCGCTCGATGGTCGAGGAGCTCGAACCTGGTCTGGTCGACCGGCTCTACGTGGAATCGACGCCTTCCGGGGGGCGGCACGTCGTCTACCGGTGCGAGTCACCGGTATGCGGAAACACCAAGCTTGCCCAGCGGCGGGACGTCGTCGGTGGGGAAGCCGCTGTGGAAGTCGCTGGCAATACCCTCACGCCGCGACGCGAGCCGGACGGGACGTGGTCGGTCACGGTGACGCTGATCGAGACGCGCGGCGAGGGCGGGATGTTTCTGTGCGCGCCGTCGCTGGGTTACGAAGCAATCACGGGTTCGCTCGAGAACCCGCCGAGAGTGTCCACCGAGGAACGCGAGGTGCTCCTCGGCTGCGCGTGGCGTATGGATCATGCCGAGCCCGTCGTGGCCGGAGCGCCTGCGCGATCGGCGGGCCCGCACCTCAGGCCCGGCGACGACTACAACGGGCGGGGCGACGCCCGAGAGATCCTGCGCCGGCACGGCTGGGAACTCGTCAAGGGCGGCGAGAACGAGCACTGGCGACGCCCCGGCAAAGCGAGCGGCACGAGCGCAACGCTCAAGGGCGGCGTGTTCTACGTCTTCTCAAGCAACGCCGCGCCCTTCGAGCCCAACCAGGCGTACGCCCCGTTCGCGGTGTACGCAATGCTGGAGCACGGCGGCGACTTCGCGGCCGCAGCCTCAGAACTGCGTCGGCAGGGCTTCGGAACTGAGCAGCCCGAGTGCGGGGACATCGACCTGTCGGGGCTGGCCGGCGAATGCGAACCCGCGGAGCGGGTGGAGCGGCCGAACGACCCGGGCCCGTTCCCGTCCCACCTGCTGACCGTGCCGGGTCTGATCGGAGAGGTCGTCGCGCACAACCTCGCGTACGCCCCGCGGCCACAGCCGCAACTCGCGCTCGCCGGTGCCATCGCCCTGCAGGCCGTCCTGGCCGGGAGGAAGGTCTGCGACGAGCGCGGAAACCGCACCAACGTCTACTGCGTCGGCCTGGCTAAGAGCGGGGCCGGCAAGGACCACGCCCGCAAGCTCACGCGCGACATTCTGTTCGCCGCCGGCGCCGATGCTCTTGAGGGCAACGAGGACCTCGCGAGCGACGCCGGGCTCTTCACCGCCGTGGAGACCCAGCCCTCGATCCTGTTCCAGCTCGACGAGTTCGGGCGCTTCCTGCGGACCATCGGCGACCCGAAGAAGGCCCCGCACCTGTTCAACGTACTGACGGCGTTCATGAAGTTCTACAGCTCGGCCGACACGTTCGTCAGGGGCAAGGCGTACGCCGACGCCAAGCGGAACAAGTCCGTGGACCAGCCGTGCGTCGTGCTCTACGGCACGACGGTGCCGGACAGCTTCTGGGAGTCGATGACCTCCGAGAGCCTCAGCGACGGCTTCATCGGGCGGCTCCTGGTGTTCGAGAGCCCGGAGCGACCGAAGCGGCAGCGGCGCGCCCGGGTCGCCCCGCCGCAGTCGGTGGTCGACCGCGTGCGGTGGTGGTCGGAGTTCGTGCCCGGCGGCAACTTGCACAAGGAACACCCCCGGCCGCTGGTCGTCCCCGCGACGCCGGAAGCCTCGGCGAGGTTCGACGCGCTGGCCGACCATGCCGACGCCGAGATGGAGGCCAAGGGCGAGGGCATCGCCGCCGTATGGTCGCGCGCCGAGGAGAAAGCGTGCCGACTCGCCCTGATCTACGCGTGCTCAGCGAATCCCGAGGAGCCAGTGATCGACGAGCGGGCGGCAGCATGGGCGTGCGAGCTGTCGGCGTACGTGACGAAGCGCCTCCTCTTCGAGGCGCACGTCCGAGTGGCCGACGGCCAGTTCGACGCCCGCCAGAAGCGTGTGCTCCGGCTCATCGTTGAGCACGGCGGCACGCAGGGGATCAGCCACACGCAGCTGCTGTGGAAGACCCGTTGGCTCAGCGTCCGCGAGCGGCAGGAGGTGGTCGAGAACCTGATTGCCACCGGGCAGATCAATGAAGTCCGCGTTGCAACGAAGGGAAGGAGCGCAACCCGCTATGTTTCCAGGGCCTGAACGCACGGCGAGTGCTTCACTGCATCTTTGTGGGTCGGCCTCGTATGTGTGCGCGCGGCGCTCCACAAAGAGGTGGTGTGCAAACAAGCAATCATCTTTCTGTTCAATCCAAACCCCTCGTTTTCCGCGTCGGAAGCCCAGATGCGCCCGCCGCCACGAATCCGCCCCTCGGACTTCATTGAAGCGTGGGGTGGCCATCCTGGGTGGGAGCTTTACAGCCGGAAGCCTTACGGAATGGGAGGCGGATGGCGTTAGGTACTTCCCGGGCGGGGACGCGAGGCTTGGCCCGCGGGAACAGCCGCGCTTGGCGACAGAGTTTGTTTCGCCCGTCCGAGCGCCGGGCGGCCCCGTGGCGGGGTTGATACGTCGCCCGGCCAAGGCCGCGACGTGGGCCAACGTGGGCGGACCCGTGGCCAACGGGCGACGGGGGGGGGCCGTAGAGGGGGGAAATCGGGGCGCTGAGCGCCCCCGGACGGGCCCGGCTGCCCGAGCAATCCAGCCAATCAGCGATCCAGCCATCCCCGCCCCCCTGGACCCGCCGCATGTGCGGCGGGCCACCACGACGCCCCACGCGCTGGCGCTTGCCGCCGCGCGTCCCAATGGAGATCGCTATGAACATCGAGACGCTGCCCATCGACGCGGTCAAGGAATACGACCGCAATCCCCGCACCATCAACGACGCCGCCATCGACGCGGTGGCCAAGAGCATCGAGGCGTTCGGCTTCAAGGTGCCGATCCTGATCGACGCCGACGGCGTGATCATCGCCGGGCACACGCGGCTCCGCGCGGCGCGGAAACTCGGGCTCAAGGAGGTGCCGACCATCCGCGCGGATGACCTGTCGCCCGACCAGGTCAAGGCGCTGCGCATCGCCGACAACAAGGTCGCCTCGCTGACGTCCTGGGACATGGAGCTGCTGCCCATCGAGCTGGCGGCCCTCAAGGGTGTCGACTTCGATCTCGCGCTGCTGGGCTTCAGCGCCGAGGACCTCGCGGCGATCATGGCCCCCGCCGGCAACGAAGGTCTCGTCGACCCCGACGACGTGCCCGCGCCGCCCGACGCCGCGACGACGGTCCCCGGCGACATCTGGGTGCTGGGCAACCACCGCTTGATGTGCGGCGACTCGTCCAAGCCGGAGGACCTGGACCGGCTGCTGGATGGCCAGCCGATCCATCTCGTCAACACGGACCCGCCGTACAACGTGAAGGTCGAGCCGCGGAGCAACAACGCGATCGCGGCCGGGCTGTCGTCGTTCACGGCCACGCAGCGGAAGGACGCTAGCGCCGGCGACCAGCAGTCGGCGGACCTGCACCGCTACCCCGAGAAGTCCAAGCCGACGCACAAGAAGCTCCGGGCCAAGGACCGGCCGCTGGCTAACGACTTCGTGTCCGACCAGGAGTTCGATCGGCTGCTCGCGGCGTGGTTTGGGAACATCGCCCGTGTGCTCATCCCGGGCGGCGGCTTCTACATCTGGGGCGGCTACGCCAACTGCGCCAACTACCCGCCGGTGCTCAAGGCGATGGAGTTGTACTTCAGCCAGGCGGTGATCTGGATCAAGGAGCACCCGGTCCTGACGCGCAAGGACTTCATGGGCAACCACGAGTGGTGCTTCTACGGCTGGAAGGAGGGCGCGGCGCACCGCTTCTTCGGCCCCAACAACGTGCCGGACACCTGGAGCATCAAGAAGGTCAATCCGCAGAGCATGGTCCACCTGACGGAGAAGCCCGTCGAACTCGCGCGACGAGCCATCGAGTACTCGTCGCGGCCGGGCGAGAACGTGCTCGACCTCTTCGGCGGCAGCGGCAGCACGCTCATCGGCGCGGAGATGACCGGGCGGCGGGCGTACCTGATGGAACTCGACCCGCTCTACTGCGATGTCATCGTGCAGCGCTGGGAGAAGTTCACGGGCCGCAAGGCGGAGCGACTGCCTGCGAAGGGTGTGGCCGAAGAGAAAGCCGCGACACGCGTCGCGGCTGGGAGCAAGGCGTGATGTGTGCCTCACTCGTCGAGGGTCGGCAGCGGGCCGTCGACCGCTTCGTCCCATTCGAGGGCGTAGCACTCGGCGATGTCCTCGAGGTCGTGCTCGGTCAGGTAGTCGGCGGTCTTCCGTTCCTGGCAGGCGGCGACGGCCCGCGCGAGGTCCGTCCATTCCTCGATGGTGAGCATCTGGTCCTGGCGTGCGCCGAGCAGGTAGAGTGCGGCCTGGAGCACGGCTTCGAGTTGCGCTTCGCGGTTGGGGGCGGGCGTCGCGGTCATGGCTCAGGCTCCCTTCCCCGCGACGAACACCCCGCGCTCGTGCTTCTTGAAGCGGGCGGCGGTGCCCTTGGCGGCGATTTCGCGGATGATGGCGGCGTACAGCGTGGCCTCGGGCGTCTTGCCGCCGGGGGAACGCCACAGCCCCTTGGCCTCCATCGCGGCGATCATCTCCTTGGCCCGCATGGGCACCTCGCTCGCGGCGAGCACCTGTGCGGCAGCGTCGAGGGCGCTGACGCGCTTGGGCTTTGGAGCCTTCGGCGTCTTCGGGGCCTTCTCGCCCTTGGCCGTCTTGCCTTTGGCGGCCGCCTCAACGTTCGCGTTGTTGGCCGACTCCTTCTCGCTGGGGACCTCGTGGTCCTGCCTGCCGCCCTCGAGGCGGCCGTTGATCTCGGCGAGCGCCGCCTTGCGGAGGCGCTCAGTGCTCGACGCGGCGGCGTCGGGCCTGCGCTTGGGGATGCGCTTGCCGCCGGGGCCGACGGCTCGCTTCATCGCGGGGGTGCTGCTGGTCTTCTTGGTCTTCGTGCTCATGGTCATCTCCGAACTGGGGGTTGGAAAGCCCGTCGCGCGCTGCGGCGGGGAAGCGTGGCCGTCGCGGTTCCCCGCGACGCCGCGTGGGCTGGGTGGGGGTCAGCAGCCCGCGATGCGTTCGATCTCGTTCAGGACGTCGTGGACCATCGAGTTGGTGGCGGCCGCCTGTCCTCGGCG
>JABLTH010011234.1_pt1 | contig 75077 bp, 73 predicted proteins | sample 7875711 | NCBI WGS metagenome assembly JABLTH01 (sample SAMN14941262, study PRJNA633318) | bioreactor metagenome | isolation source: bioreactor | place: China | collected 2019-03-05 | reverse complement strand
GTACCGATGTCAGCAGTGCCCAAAACGGTACAAATGTCAGCACCTGCTTTGTAGAATGGCTCAGCTTCGTAGAAGCCAGCATCCATGGTTTTCAGGTCAACTAAAATTTTGTTGTTAGGGAATTTTGCACGCAGTGCTTTCAACAGTTCGATACCGTTGTGCTTGATGCAAGGGGTACCGATTTCCAAGATATCAACGTGTGGCGCCACTTTAGCTGCTAAAGCGATCGTCGCGTCAAAATCCAATGAGTCCAATGCCATCTGGGTTTGTGCCATTTTTCTTCCTCCGAGTTTGCTCTATTTTCAATCCAATGAATCTATGCGCAGCAATCATGCAAACGCAACCGTCACTGCACATTATGTACAATAGGGTGCATCATAACCGGATTTGCCACACAATGACAATATTCGCTGGATATTTTTATGTGCGATTACAATCAATTAACCGCGATTAGCCCGTAATTTAGTACAAATCCCGCGCTTTTGACGACATCAGGCTTGCACAAGCGCACGTATTGCCTGCATCAAGGCCTGATTTTGCGACTCGTTGCCGATGGTAATCCGTAAAAAATCGGAAATTCTAGCTGGTTTTTTGAAATGGCGGACGATCACGGCGCGTTCACGCAGCCCTGCGGCCAACTGCTCACCCACATACGCCGGGTGACGGGTAAAAATAAAGTTTGCCCCGGAAGGCAACACTTCAAATCCCAACGCTTCTAGTGCACTGACCAGGCTGGTACGCGACGTGATGACCTGTTGACGCGTTTGCTGAAAGTAAGCTTCATCCTGCAATGCCGCAATGGCACCCGCCTCGGCAAAACGATCAATCGGATATGAGTTAAAGCTGTCCTTGACCCGGATTAATGCCTCAATCAACGCGGCATTGCCCAACGCATAGCCCACGCGCAAGCCTGCTAACGAACGTGATTTCGAATAGGTATGCGTCACCAGCAGATTTGGGTAACGATGAATCAGTGCGACCGCGGACTCGGTGCCAAAGTCAACATAGGCCTCATCGACCACCACCACAGATTGCGTATTGTGGGCCAGCAAGCGCTCAATTTCGCTTAATGGCAGCGGAATGCCGGTTGGCGCGTTGGGGTTAGGGAAAATAATCCCGCCATTAGGGCGCAAATAATCGTCTATCGCCACTTCAAACTGCGCATTGAGCGCAACGGTTTCAAAGTGGATGCCGTACAAGCCGCAGTAGACCGGATAGAAACTGTAACTAATATCAGGAAACAACAAAGGCAAGTCGTGCTTGAGCAAGGCCTGAAACACGTGCGCTAACACCTCATCGGAACCGTTGCCGACAAACACCTGATTGGCTTGCAGCCCATGATATTCAGCCAACGCCGCCTTGAGGCGACTGGAATCCGGATCGGGATACAGGCGCAAACTGTCTGCAGCTTCTGCCTCCAAGGCAGCAATCACCTTGGGGCTGGGACCATAAGGATTTTCATTGGTATTAAGCTTGACCAGATTTTGCAACTTGGGCTGTTCGCCCGGCACATAAGGGGTCAACTCATGAACAATCTTGCTCCAATATTGACTCATGGCTGCCTCTTATTTCAAGCGATACTCAGCACTGCGCGCGTGCGCCTGCAGGCCTTCGCCATACGCCAACGTCGCAGCAATCTTGCCCAGCGTTTGCGCCCCCGCAGACGACACCATAATCAGGCTGGAACGCCTCTGGAAATCATAGACCCCCAACGGCGAACTGAATCGGGCGGTACGTGAAGTCGGCAGCACATGGTTTGGGCCGGCGCAATAATCGCCCAGGGCCTCACAGGTGTCACGCCCCATGAAGATCGCCCCGGCATGCTTGATCTGCTTGCTAAAGGCCAAGGCATCATCCATGGATAACTCCAGGTGTTCTGGCGCGATGTAGTTACAAATCTCGGCGGCCTCAGCCAGGTCCTTTACTTGTATCAGTGCACCCCGGTTTTGCAGCGAGGTACGAATAATCTCCTGGCGCGGCATATCGACCACCTGACGGGCAATACTGGCCTCCACCTGATCCAGAAATTCTGCGCTTGGCGACAGCAATATCGCCTGAGCCAACTCGTCATGTTCCGCCTGACTGAACAGATCCATGGCTGTCCAATCTGGATTGCTCTTGCCATCGCTGATGACCAGAATCTCAGAAGGGCCTGCCACCATATCAATACCGACGACCCCGAACACCCGGCGCTTGGCCGCAGCCACATAGGCATTGCCTGGCCCGACAATCTTGTCTACTTGTGGCACGGTTTCAGTGCCATATGCCAGCGCCCCGACGGCTTGTGCACCGCCAATACAAAACACACGATCCACGCCACAGACCGCTGCCGCAGCCAGCACCAATGAATTTTTCTCGCCATTCGGCGTAGGCACAACCATCACCAACTCTTGCACACCCGCCACCTTGGCAGGGATCGCATTCATCAGCACAGAAGAAGGATAAGCCGCCTTACCGCCAGGCACATACAAACCCACGCGATCCAGCGCCGTCACCTGTTGACCAAGCAAGGTGCCATCAGCCTCGGTATATTGCCAGGACTGCATGACCTGCTTTTCGTGATAGCTACGCACCCGGTCAGCTGCTGCCTGCAAAGCCTCGCGCTGTGCCGCCGGCAGGCTGGTTAAGGCCGCTTGCAACTCCGCTTGAGGAATTTCCAATGCAGCCAGACTGGAGGCATTGGTTTTATCAAAGCGGTTGGTATATTCAAGCACAGCTGCATCGCCGCGTGCCTTCACATCCTTGAGAATGTTGGCGACCACCAGGTCTATGCTGTCATCTTGCGCGGTCTCAAAAGCCAGCAATGCCTTCAATTCGGCATCAAAGCCCTGATCCTGTGTATTTAAGCGTTTAATCTTCATCATTTTCTAACATTAATCTTTGCGGACAGCGCCCGCAAAGCTATCAATAATCGGCTGCAACAAAGGCCGATTCACTTTGTAAGAGGCCTGATTGACCACCAGCCGTGAGCTGATGGCGCCAATCTCTTCTACTGCTTTGAGCTTGTTGGCGCGTAAAGTTCCACCGGTGCTGACCAAATCCACAATCGCATCGGCCAAGCCGACCAAAGGGCCCAATTCCATCGAGCCATAAAGCTTGATCAAATCCACATGCATGCCTTTGGCGGCAAAATGCTCGCGTGCAGTTTTCACATATTTGGTCACCACCTTGAGGCGCGCGCCCTGACGGATGCTGGCTTCATAATCGAAGTCATCACGCACCGCCACCATCATTTTGCAGCGGGCAATATTCAAGTCCAGCGGTTGATACAGGCCTTCTCCACCATGCTCATCCAGGACATCCTTACCGGCAATACCAATATCTGCTGCACCATATTGCACATAAGTGGGCACATCGGTCGCACGGACGATCACCAACCGGACATCCTCACGGTTGGTCGGCAAAATCAGCTTGCGGGAAGACTCGGGGTCTTCTAATGCCTGAATCCCTGCTGCGGCCAACAAGGGCGTGGTTTCCTCAAAAATACGCCCCTTGCTGAGTGCGATAGTAATCATGATTAGTTCGATCTGCGCACTTTGGCGCCCAGTTGATTCAATTTTTCTTCGAGTTTTTCGTAGCCGCGATCCAGATGGTAAATCCGATCTATCACGGTTTCCCCCTCAGCGACCAGGCCAGCCAGAACCAAGCCGGCAGACGCACGCAAATCGGTGGCCATCACATTTGCGCCTTCCAGTACGGAGACACCTTTCACCAAGGCAGTATTGCCCTGCACATCAATATTGGCGCCCATGCGCTGCAACTCTTGCACATGCATAAAGCGGTTTTCAAAAATGGTTTCAATCACCGTAGATACGCCCTCTGCCACCGTATTCATGGCCATGAACTGCGCCTGCATATCAGTAGGAAACGCAGGATGCGGCGCCGTACGCACATTGACGGCTTTGAGTTTGCCATCACTTTTGACCGTAATACTGTTTGCGTCATGACTGATCTGGGCACCGGCTTCACGCAGTTTTTCGATCACCGCTTCGAGCAAATCAGGACGTGCGTTTTTCAAGGTCACTTCACCACCGGTCATGGCAGCGGCTACCATATAGGTGCCGGCTTCAATACGATCACACACAATATGATGTTGTGCGCCAAGCAAACGCTCCACCCCTTCGATGGTAATCGTGTCTGTGCCAGCGCCTTTAATGTTGGCACCCATTTTATTCAGGCACTCGGCCAGATCAACCACCTCAGGTTCTTTGGCGGCGTTTTCCAGCACTGTCGTGCCCTGCGCCAGCGCAGCGGCCATCATGAGGTTTTCTGTGCCGGTGACAGTCACCAGATCCATATAATACTTAGCGCCTTGCAGGCGGCGGTTAGGCAAGTGCAAGGTGCTGGCCTGGATGTAGCCATGCGTGATGTGCATGGCAGCCCCCATGGCTTGCAGCCCTTTGATATGCAAATCGACCGGACGCGAACCAATGGCGCATCCGCCGGGCAAAGACACGCGGGCAGTGCCAAAACGGGCCAGTAATGGCCCCAGTACCAGAATCGAGGCACGCATGGTTTTTACCATGTCATAGGTGGCTTCAAACGAGGCGACATCGCTGGCATCCAGTATGACCTGATCCGCCTGTTTGCTGACCTTGACGCCCATGGTGTCCAGCAGCTTCAGCGTAGACGCCACATCACGTAATTCAGGCACCCCCGTGAGCGTAAAAGGCGTTTCCGCCAGCAAGCCAGCGCACAAAATTGGCAACGCGGCATTCTTGGCGCCAGACACGACGACTTCGCCGTGCAAAGGCACGCCACCTTCAATAATCAGTTTATCCAAAATTACGCTTTCGCCAACAGTTCTTGCAATTCACCACTCTGGTACATGCTGCGCATAATGTCGGCACCACCGATAAACTCCCCGCCTACATACAGTTGCGGAATAGTCGGCCAGTTAGCAAATTGTTTGATGCCTTCACGCACCTCCATGTCTTGCAACACGTCTACCGCAACAAACTCGGCACCACAGGCGTTGAGAATTTGCGCAGCCACGCTTGAAAAACCGCATTGCGGAAACTTGGGGCTACCTTTCATATACAGCACCACCTTGTTGCTGGTCACTGTCTCTTTGATTTTTGCTTGTACATCCATGATTAATCACTCCATCGTGTTAAGAACGCTTCAGGCCTGCAGGTGCTGCCATTGCGTCGGGGTATAGGTTTGCATAGACAGCGCATGGATTTCAGCGCGCATCCGGTCTCCCAGTGCGGCATAGACAAGCTGGTGCTGCTGCACCATGCGTTTACCTTCAAATGCCGGACTGACTATCACCGCATCAAAATGCGTGCCGTCATCGCCATTGACTTTCAGGTAATCGCACTCCAACCCGTTGCGGATATAAGCCTCTAATTGCGCTGCTGTTAACACAAAACCTCTCTTGTTCTACAAAATACAGTTGAATCTAGCCAGGGGTCTGGCCAGCTAACTGCGTAATTTATAACCGGATTTTAACATCTTTAGGCATAGCCACGCCAATCCGAGCAAGAAGCTAGCCACCACTGCCAAACTCAGCCATGGCGACACGTCCCCCTGCCCGAAGAAGCCATAACGAAAACCGTCTATCATGTAAAAAAATGGATTCAATTGCGAGACCGCCTGCCAGAAAGGGGGGAGCGAGTGAATCGAATAGAAAACACCGGATAAAAACGTCAGCGGCATGATGACAAAGTTTTGAAAAGCGGCCATCTGGTCGAACTTGTCCGCCCAGATACCGGCAATCACACCAAACGTGCCCAGCAATGCGCTACCACAAAGGGCGAACGTGATAATCCACCCGGGATGCACTGTTGGTACCGACACAAAACACAACGCAACCAGATAAATACTCAACCCAACCACTAAACCACGGATCATGGATGCCGCCAGAAAAGCGATAAAAAACTCCATGGTCGTCAGCGGCGTAAGCAGCAGAAAGACAATGTTACCCATCACTTTAGACTGGATCAGGCTCGATGAGCTATTGGCAAAGGCATTCTGCAACAAGGACATCATCATCAGGCCGGGCACCAGAAACGCGGTATAACTGACCTGATCGTAGACTTTGACGTGGGACTCCAGCACATGCGAAAAAATCAGCAGATATAACAATGCCGTCAGAATGGGCGAAGCAATGGTTTGAAATGCCACGCGCCAAAAACGCAACAGCTCTTTTTTAAACAGCGTATAAACACCGCGCCGCTGCGGGCTGATTTTGTCATCCAGCCAAAAAAATGGATTCAGCCACTTCATGCCAGCACTCCTTGCTGATTCCCCACCAGGTTAAGAAAGACATCTTCCAGATCCGCCTCCTGCAGTTGCATGTCCAGCACCTGCACGCCCGCCTGACGCAACGAAGTCAGCACCGTTTCCACCTGCGTTAACTCCGTGATCGCCAGAACTACCTCCTCCCCGTTTTGCTGCTTGAGTAGCGGCTGTAACACAGCAGGCAAGGCCGCCGACAAGCGTAACGACAACTGCTTTGCGGCATGGCTCTTGAGCAAAGCGCGCGTACTGTCTAGCGCCACAACGCGGCCTTGCTTCATCATTGCCACGCGCTGACACAAAGCCTCAGCCTCTTCGAGATAATGCGTGGTCAAAATAATCGTATGTCCTTGCTGATTCAGTTTTTGAATAAACGCCCACAGCATTTGCCGCAATTCGACATCCACCCCTGCGGTCGGCTCATCGAGCACGATGACGGGGGGCTTGTGTGCCAGCGCCTGCGCAATCAGGGCCCGACGCTTCATGCCGCCTGACAGTTTTCGCATATTGGTATAGGCTTTGTCAGTGAGCCCCAGCCCTTCGATAATCTCATCGACCCAGACATCATTCTCGGGGCCATGTCCAAAATAACCAGCCTGGAAACGCAGCATTTCACGCACATTGAAAAACGGATCAAATACCAGCTCTTGCGGCACCACGCCCAATGCCTGACGCGCACGCTGATAATCAGACTGCACATCGTGCCCCATGATGCGGATGCTGCCGCTCGTGGGTTGCAACAACCCCGCCATCAAATTGATCAGCGTGGACTTACCTGCCCCGTTAGGGCCAAGTAAGGCAAAAAACTCGCCTTGCTCAATCTGCAAATCCACGCCCCTTAGGGCTTCAAACTGACCAAACCGTTTGGTAATTCCTGTGATTTCTATGGCAGCGGCCACGTCTATCCTTTCGCTATCCCAAAAAAACGAAACCCCACCTCGTCTGAGCTGGGGCTGTTCGATTTTGTGAGTGGTTAATTCAACAAGAATCCATCGACACCGTATAGCTGCATTAAACTTCGCAGATTGTCTGGCACCCCGACGACTGACATGTTACCCGTGTGCGTATAGTCATGATTAAGTCTGCGCTGTATCTCAAGAATCATACTGATCGCCACCGTATCTACCTCTTTCACCCCTGAAAAATCCAGGGTCAGTGGCGAGGCCAACTGCAATTTTTGCAAGTCAGCTAAAGTTTCGCTGACATTGGCAATCAGCAAATCACCTTTAAAGTGCAAACTATTTTGTTGTTGCGTCAGTTGAGCCACCCATTTCTCCCGATTTTTTCAGACCACGCAGTTATTTACCTGTGGCTGCCTTGTTCTTGTCCGCCAGTTTTTTCGTCAGGCTATCCAGCCCATTTTGGCGAATTTCTTGTGCAAACTGGCTACGGTAGTTGGTGACCAGACTCACGCCTTCAATGACGATATCAAACACTTTCCAGTCATCGCCTTTTTTTCCCAACGTGTAATCAACGGCAATCGGATCACCACCAGGCTGCTGTATCGCCGTTTTGACGGTTGCTGTATCCGCCCCGGACTCCATGCGGAAAGGCTTGTATTCAATTACCTGATTTTTGTATTTAGACAATGCAGTGGCATAAGTGCGTAACAGCAGCGTCTTGAACTCAGCCTGGAAAGCTGTTTTCTGATCTGGGCTCGCATTGGTCCAGTTTTTACCTAACACCAGACGTGACACTTTCTCAAAATCAAAGTTTGGCAGTATCTTTTCTTCTGCCAGACTGAAAATCTTTTGCTGGTTGCCCGCTTGAATATCCTTATCGCTTTTGATGACTTCAATCACATCGTCGGCGGTCTTTTTCACCAGTTGATCGGGCGCCATTGCTGCCATTGCTACACCACTGACCAACCACATGGCTGCTGCCATCCACCACTTTTTCATCGCTATCCCTTTATATCGTTTGAGTTATTTGCCCACTTTATCAAGCGGGCTGGCATCTAACGCATCAACTGTACTTTCGGTTGATGCAGCTGCCGTTTTATTTCCATTCTCGTTACTTTCTGTCGCCTTGCTATACAAGAACTGACTAATCAGTTTTTCCAGCACAACCGCATCCTGGGTCTGTGTGATCTTGTCCCCATTTTTGAGGTTGATCTCGTCACCACCGGCTTCGAGCCCAACGTATTGCTCACCCAGCAAGCCTGCAGTGTAAATGTTGGCGAACGTATCTTTGGGGAATGCATAGCGGGCATCAATGTTGAGACTCACGACGGCCTCATAAGTTTTAGGATCAAACACAATATCGTTGACGCGACCGACCACCACCCCTGCGCTTTTCACAGGGGCGCGAGGTTTGAGGCCGCCGATATTTTCAAAATTCGCCGTCACGGTATAGGTCTGGCCGATATTACTGGTGGTGAGATTGCCCACTTTCATGGCCAAGCCCAATAAGGCGGCCAAGCCTAATGCCACAAAGATCCCGACCCATAAATCAATTGTTGTTCTTTCCATTGCTGCTCCCGCAAATATCTCGTACGTTGTCCTGCTAAACCGCGATCATGAACGAGGTTAATATAAAATCCAGCCCCAATACCGCCAGTGACGAACTGACCACTGTGCGTGTTGTGGCCCGGCTGACCCCCTCAGCGGTCGGCGGTGCATCATAGCCCTCAAACAAGGCAATCATGGTACAAGCCACGCCAAACACCAGGCTCTTCAACACGCCATTCAGGATGTCATACTGCCAGTCCACATTGGCTTGCATCTGTGACCAGAATGCGCCAGCGTCAACGCCAATCAAAGGCACTGCCACCAAATAGCCGCCCAAAATACCCACCATCGAGAACAAGGCCGCCAATATCGGCATGGCAATCACCCCCGCCCAGAAACGCGGGGCAATGACGCGTGCGATGGGACTGACCGCCATCATTTCCATGGCAGAAAGCTGCTCTGTCGCCTTCATCAACCCGATTTCAGCAGTAATGGCGGTACCGGCACGTCCGGCAAATAACAAGGCCGTAACCACCGGCCCCAACTCGCGCACCAGGGCCAACGAAACCAATACGCCAATCGCTTCCGACGAGCCGTATTTTTGCAACGTGTTATAGCCCTGTAAGGCCAGCACCATGCCGACGAAAAACGCGGAGACCAGAATAATGATCAGCGAGAGGACGCCAGTAAAATAAACTTCGCGGATCGTGAGCCGAAAGCGGCGAAAACTCTCGCCAGAGGAAATCAGCGTTAACCATAACAGGCGACCACCTGCTCCCAGACGCCAGATTTTATTGATAAAGCCCGCCCCCAGCTTGGTCAGCAGCCGCTTGATTTTATGCACAATCATTAACGCGCCCCTCTTAACAAACTGGCATGATATTCAGGCGCCGCATAATGAAAAGGAACCGGACCGTCTTTTTCACCATGCACAAATTGATGGATAAACGGCAACTCGGACTGACGCAACTCATCGGGCGTGCCCTCAGCAGCGACAATGCCGTCGGCGACGAAATAGACGTAGTCCGCAAACTGGAAAGTCTCTTCAACATCATGCGTGACAATGATAGAAGTTGCCCCCAGCACGTCATTCAGGCTGCGAATGAGGTCGCAAATAACGGCCATGGAAATCGGATCCAGTCCGGCAAATGGCTCGTCATACATGATAATGCTGGGATCCAGGGCAATCGCGCGCGCCAGTGCAACACGTCTGGCCATACCGCCTGACAACTCTGTAGGCATCAGGGCATGCGCACCCCGCAAACCAACCGCATTCAACTTCATCAGCACCAGGTCACGAATCATGCTTTCGGGCAAGCTGGTATGCTCACGCATCGGAAACGCAACATTTTCATACACGGATAAATCGGTGAACAAGGCACCATGTTGAAACAACATGCCCATTTTCCGGCGCAGTCGATAAATGCCTTCACGATCTTGCTCATGAACGACCTCACCAACCACTTTGACTTGCCCCTTGGTCGGCTTTAACTGCCCACCGATCAAGCGCAACAAGGTGGTTTTACCGCTTCCACTGCCACCCATGATGGCAACCACCTTACCTTTGGGAAACGTCATGTTGATGCCTTTATGCAACAATCGGCCTTTGTAGCCGAAAGACAGGTCTTGAATTTCTACAATTGCGTTCGCCATAGGAAGTGGGAGTTGTAAATCGGCTCTTATTCTAAAACAGATTCAAATTGAAAAGATGTATGTAAACCTCATAATACAAAAAGCCTGAAAAACCAGGCTTTTTGTATCAGCAATCTGTTGTATTCTACACTAAAAACTCATGCACACTAAGTAGGCCGTGCCGGGTAGCGGGGCGGCAACGCCACCACTAGGTGTGCCATTTAGGACAACACGCATGGCGCCAGTATTGCCCACACCGTCATCCAGCATGGTATCCAATTGCGCCGCATAACGCCCTAAAATCGCATCGGAACACATGGCGTGCGCACTGCTAAACGCGCCTGCGGTGACCGCTGTCAAAGCGGTCACGTTGCTGACACCCAACTGCCCGCCTTCACTATTGCGCGGCACATACTGCGTACTGGTGGGATCGGTTGATCCGGTAGCCAAGCCTGCCAATCGCAGGTGTTGCCAGATTAAAAATGATTCATCCGTATCTGTGTTTGAATTCCAAGCCCCCTGAATCAAGCCATTTTGTGTTTGCCCGTTCGTAGTCGCATTGGTGCCGTTGACATGGATATCCGCCGCATGATCATCCCCGGGCAAGACGCGAAAACGGTCTTGATAGCCATAAAAATAAGTGGGGATATTTCTAAAGTCACTGGCAAGGCTTTTCACCTTGGCGTTGGCAATCAATTCTTGCCCGCGCATCACCCCGGCCAATAGCAACCCGGCGATCACCAGCACAATCGCCAATTCAATCAAAGTAAACCCTTGTTGTGTTTTCATGTTAAATCCTCCTGATAGCTTAAACCTGTTGTTAAAAGCATGACCCAAGACGCATCTGCACCGACACTATGAATAGCCCGGCACAGCAACAACTTTAACATTAGTTAAACATATTTAACAAATAAAACACCAGGAATCTAGCAAAAAGACCAAAGAAAACGGGCAGATGTTTACACATCTGCCCGTTGAAATGGCTACTTAAAATTAAAGCGTACCGTAAGAATGCAGCCCGCTTAAAAACATATTCACACCCAAAAATGCAAACGTTGTCACCAATAGCCCCACCAGCGCCCACCAGGCCAACATGCTGCCGCGCAAGCCTTTCATGAGACGCAAATGCAGCCAGGCCGCATAATTTAGCCAGACAATCAGTGCCCAGGTTTCTTTAGGGTCCCATGACCAGTAGCCTCCCCAAGCCTCTGCGGCCCACATTGCCCCTAAAATTGTTGCAATCGTGAAAAATGCAAAACCGACCGCAATCGCTTTATACATCAGATCATCCAGCACATGCGGCGCGGGCAAGCGACTCGCCAGAATGCCCCGCTTTGCCAGCAGGTAAGCCCCGGCAACCATCGCCGCCAGCGAGAAGGCGCCATAGCCAATAAAATTGGCGGGCACATGAATTTTCATCCAGTAACTTTGCAAGGCAGGCACCAATGGCTGAATCTCGTTGGCATGACGATCGAAGGTATACCAGAGAATAAAGCCCACCGCGGCATTGATCACCACCAGCACAAAACCACCCAATTGGCGCGTTTTAAACAATTGCTCATAGTGCAAATACAACAAAGCCGTGATCAGGCAAAACAGGATAAACACTTCGTATAAATTGCTGATCGGAATATGGCCGATATCGGGTGCAATCAGGTAGGACTCATACCAGCGCACCATCAGGCCGACAAACCCAAACAAGGTCGCCGTCCATGTCAGGGCCGAGGCCACTTTGGCGGTGAACTCTGATTTTTGGAACATGGCCAGCCAATAGGTCAGCATAGCCAATACAAACAGCACATTCATCCACATGATGGCAGACTGGCTGGCCAACAGAAACTTGAGCAAGAAGCGTTGACCACCCTGACTCAAGTCGCCCTGATAAACGTAGACGCCAATCAGGCTCAGCACAGCCACACCCAAGACCAGGCGGGCAATGGCTGACCAGCGCCAGCCCAAATAACTAAATACCGCGACTGCCCCAAACAGAAAGCTGACCTCGTAAATATCCATGAAGCCTGCATAGCGCTGATACGAAAACACCGCACCCGCCAGCAACAGAATGGCATAGACCCAATCAAACTTGCTTAACGACTGCCAGAAGGATACTGGCTTGGATAACGTTGACGTATTCATCTTATTCCCCGATTCAATAACGCATTATGCTGAAGGTGCTTGCAACAGCGTTGAAAGTTGCTGGCGCGCACGCGCAAAATCCTGATCCAAGTCCATATTTTTACGGTTAGACGACATGGCCACCAGGACTTCGTGCTGTGCAGGTTTTATCAATAACCACAAGCGACGTTCCTTAATATAGAACATGGCAAAAATACCCAGTACCAACATCACCGAACCCAGATATACCCAATTCTGCCCAGGCGAGCGCGTCAGTTGGAAACCACTGGCTTGTTTCAGCGTGTAATTCTTGAGCTGAAAATAATACGGTGTGCCATAAAAGAATAAGTCATTCATGGCATTCAGGCTATCCTGTATAAAGATGGCGCTGGTCTGATCCTCTGCGATAGGCTGCAAGTGACGTTGTGCACGGCTCATTTGATATGCCTGCATCGCTGCACGGTTCAACAATTTGAGATAAGTTTGTGCCGCTTGCTCGCGCTGGTCTTTGGGCACAGCGCTTTCAATAATGCGCGACAACTCACTGTAGCCGCCACGCTTGAAGGTCATTAGCAATTGCTGCAAGCTTTGCTCAAACTGCGCTCGTAATGTGGGGTTATTACCTGGCATTTGCGCGGCCACCTGCTGCGCGATCGCCTGAATCGACTTGTCATCGCGCAAGGTTTGGCGCAATCGCATAAAACCGGTGATTTCCATGTCGTCATCTGCGGGAATGCGCAAGTACTTGAAGTCCTCCTGCACGGTCTCACGCATGCCAGAGACGAAATAAGCGCGGCCATCCAGTATCAGAGGCTGCATGTAATTGACATACTCACGTGCCTGGCCACTTGCATTGCGCAATTTGAACGTGGTGTTTGGACCCACATTGTGCGGCTTACCTTTACCATCCGCCGACAGATTCAGGATATTAAACTGGCGAAACTCGTTGAATTCGACTGTCAGCTTTTGCGCGCCGTCACCGAGCGAGCCTTTTTGCAAGATCACGCCATCCACATCAAATCCATCCTGCTGATTAGCGGCCAAATCCCAGAGTTTGAATTTGAGCTGTGAGCCACCATCCTGAAAGTCAGATTGATAAATCGCAATCCCTTTGTAAATAAAAGGATGATTCACTCTGACCGTCGCCTCAATCGGTTGCTTCAGGTCTGAATCAGTGATGAGGATATCGCTTTCAAACGATTTCGGCATCCCGGTCGGGTAATGCTCGATACGGAAGTCCTTGAGCATGACCGTAAAAGGTAATTCTTGGACCAGATAGCCATCACGCACCCGCAAGAAAGACACGTTATCCCGTTCGCCTTCCGGCAAGGTCATATTGGCGCGGAATGAAAGGTTGTCCACCCCCAGCCGACTCTCAGGCGGCACCTGGCGTGAAGGAATATCGCGCGTCTCAACCTTTTTATAACCCAGCAATTCCTGAATCTTGAACGGCAAATTGCCATCGAGCAGGCCACCAAAACAAATCACCACAATCGCGGCATGCGTAAAGATATAGCCCAAGCGCTGATGCGTCCCCAATTTGGCCGCAATCAGCACATCGCCATTTCTTTGTGGCGTCGCCTTGAACGTGTAACGCTCTGCCGTCAACCAGGCGGACAACTGTGACTGTAAGGCGGTTGCTGCCGAAGCCGTCGTCAGGCTGGCCTGATGCTCAAATAAACGTAAGGACTTTTCAGTCGCATGCTCTTTATAGGTTTTCCATTCCTTGAGCATGAGCGGTGTATTCCGCAGCACGCACAAGGTAGTTGAAATCACCAAAAACAGTAAAATCACCAAAAACCACGCCGCATGATAGACATCCAGCAACCCCAGCAATTCGAACAATTCAAACCAGAATTGACCGAACTTGACGATGTAATTGGTATAGGGCTCATTCTGCTTGAGTACGGTACCAATAATCGACGCAACGCCCAACAGCGTTAACAAGCTCACGGCAAAACGCATGGAACTCAGTAACTCATAAACACGCCGGGAAAATGAAGCTGGAGATTTCAAATCGTTCTCGTCAAAAGATGGATAAGTTTGGTTGCTGGTCAGTCACGGTCTTAACGCAAGGCCCGCTGTTGTGGACGACACAAAACTGCAAAGGTTGCATACGGCTACAGTAAAAAAGGTGGCCAAAGCCACCTTTTTCGAGCAGTCAAAAATTAACGCAAGCCTTGGATATAGTCTGCAACAGCCTGCATCTCGGCATCGCTCATTTTACCGGCGATGGTCATCATCATTGGTGCATTGGCGCGCTCACCAGTGCGGAAAGTACGCAGTTGCTGCAAGGTGTAATCTGCATGCTGCCCGGCCAAGCGCGGAAACTGCTTGGGCAATCCGGCACCCGTCGCGCCATGGCAAGCTGCACAGGCAGGCACTTGCGTTGCAGCAATCCCGCCGCGATAGATCTTCTCGCCCAGTGAGCCTTTACCATTGCTTTTCGCCTTGTTCAGCTTGATGCTTTGGGAAGAAAAGTATTTTGCCAGGCCTTCCATGTCTTCCTGGCTTAAGGCACCGGCCATGCCGGACATCACTGCGTTGGCACGCGTGCCTTCTTTAAAGTTAGTCAACTGCTTGACCAGATACTCAGGATGCTGACCCGCCAACTTGGGGTTGGTCGTAATCACACTGTTACCATCTGCGCCATGACAAGCCGCACAGACGTTCTGCACGATTTTCTCAGGGCCATTGACCGCTGGCGCCGCCGCAGGGGCCGCTTCCTCAGCAAAAACAGGCTGCAAGCCAGTTGCCAGCAATAAAAACAATCCCGCTTTAAAACTCTTTAACATATCTGAATGCCCCAACGTTTTTATTCTGCAGCATTTTATCAAACAAAGCCTGTTCGTGATAGCATGCAAGCCTGAATAGTCCACAAATCTTGAGTCAGCTCAACGCCATCATGCCTGTTTTCCAAAATGCCAGCTTTCACCTCTCTGCACACCACCTGCGGGACTTGCCCCCAGCCAGTGGCATTGAAGTAGCATTTGCCGGCCGGTCTAACGCCGGAAAATCGAGCGCGCTGAACACTTTGGCCAACCACAACCGGCTCGCGTTTGTGAGCAAGCAACCAGGCCGCACACAGCTGATTAACTTTTTCACCCTGGGCGATGACAAGCACCTGGTTGACCTGCCTGGCTACGGTTACGCCAAGGTGCCTGAAGCCATGCGCATGCATTGGCAAAACGTGCTGTCCCGCTACCTGAGCGAACGCAGCAGCCTGGCCGGCCTGGTACTGGTCATGGATAGCCGTCACCCACTCACACCACTAGACCGGCAAATGCTGGACTGGTTCTGTCCCAGCGGCAAACCGGTGCACGTACTGCTGACTAAAAGCGACAAATTGTCGCGCAGCGAATCTACCATCACCTTAGGTAAAGTCCGCAAAGAGCTCCAAGCCAACTGGGGAAATGCCATCTCCGTGCAACTCTTTTCCAGCCTGAAAAAGCAAGGGGTTGATGAAGCAGAAAAAGTGCTGGGCGAATGGTTCTTCGGTGGTGACACCCAAACGGAAGCGGTGGCGCCAGCCAGCGAATAAAAAAGGCAGACGCACAGTCTGCCTTTTTAGTGGACCTTAAACGCGCCTGAACACCAAATCCCACACCCCGTGTCCCAACTTGAGACCCCGGTTTTCAAACTTGGTGAGCGGACGGTAGGCCGGTTTCTCGGCATAATCTGCCGCAGTATTCTGCAACTGTGGCTCTGCGCGCAATACCTCAAGTACCCACTCGGCATACTCCTGCCAGTCAGTCGCCACATGAATGTAAGCGCCCGCTTTCAATTTTGAGCACAACAGTTTTACAAACTCAGCCTGGATCAATCGACGTTTGTGATGACGTTTTTTGTGCCAGGGATCGGGAAAGAAAATGTGTACGCCATCCAGCGAACCGTCTGCCAACATCTGCTGTAACACCTCAACCGCATCATGCTGAATAATACGGATATTCTGGATATCCCCCTCCTGCATCAACTTGAGCAGACTCCCCACGCCTGGAGTATGTACCTCGACTGCCAGAAAGTCATAGTCAGGCAAGGTTTGTGCAATCTTTGCCGTCGCATCCCCCATGCCAAAGCCGATCTCAAGGATTTTTTTGCTCTCGCTACGCGCGAATGCCTGATTCAGATCGAGCGGCTGCGCTGCATACTCGATCCCGAATTGCGGCCAGGCCGTTTGTAATGCGCGCTCCTGGCCCTTGGTCAAGCGGCCCTGACGCAGCACAAAACTGCGGATACGGCGTTGATAAGGCGCTTCGTCAATCGGGAGGGTTTGGTCTAATTCACTCATGGGGCGCATTATACTTGAGAGGCATGCTTTTGATTTTGTGATTTTTACGGTCTGCGCTTTCAGCTTCCTTGCAACCAATCGCGAGTACAACAATGTATCAATCAAGATTGCATTCACTCAAGCGCAAACATGGCTGATTCAAGCATACACGGCCTCCATCGACCAGCCCAAACTTAAAGCTGATGCCGCTTATCCCCTTGCAAAAAGCCCAACAATGGCAATGAGATCCCTTTACTCAAAGCCAATACCTTGAATAGTTCGCCCATCTCCGCCGGTGACAACAGCTTTTGCACCGCAGCCACCTGCGGCAAATAATGGGCACTGTCTTCGGGATTGATCTGCTGTAGCAATTGCAGAATGCCGCAATTGATCAAAAATTGGGCTTGATTGGTATATCCCGCGCAATCGAGTCCATGTGCCAATGCCGTTTCGGCCATGGCGGTAAAATCGACGTGGGCGGTGATGTCTTGCAAGCCGGGATACCGCAACGGATCATCATGCGCATAGTGCTGATAATGACACATCAGCGTGCCCTGGTTGCGCTGCGGGTGATAGTACTCGCGGGTACTGAAGCCGTAATCAGGCAGCAAGATCAACCCTTGCTGCAACATCGCTGCGAGACTGGCGATCAATCCTTGTGCCGCAGGATTGATTTCGGTGAGATAGCCTTCTGGCAACTGAGCGGCGTCGATGTGTGCGACGTCTGCCTCATTTTGCAAAGGGCGCGTTTGCCATACAAAGCCATGTTCATAGCCAACCCCGCGCTCCAGCCAGCGGCCGCCATGCCACTCCACCAGCTGTACCGGGATCGCATCCAGCACTTCATTGCCAATCACCACGCCCGTGAATTGCTCAGGCAAACGATCCAGCCATTGCACCCGTGCATAAAGTTCGGCAGGCAAGCCTGCCTGCAAGCTTTCTTGCTGGCGCATCCGTAAGTTGGCACTTACCTCAAGGATGTAGTAGTGTGGGAGCAGCTGGTGCTGGGTATGCAGCGCCCGCAGCAAGCCTTGCGCCAATCTTCCGGTGCCTGCGCCCAGCTCCAAAATAGCCCCCCCGGTTTCTAACAAGACTGGAGCAAGCTGGTTGGCGATGGCGCGCGCAAAAAGTGGCGAAATCTGCGGGGCGGTCACAAAATCGCCGCCTATACCGAACTTATTGCCGCCGCCGCTGTAATATCCGAGGTGTGGCGTATACAAGGCTTGCTGCATGTAATCCGCAAAGGAAATCCAGCCGCCTTGTTGCTCAATATGCGCTTTGATCTGTTGGTGCAGGGCGTCGCTGTGCGCCTGCATCAGCGCATCCGGCACAGGCAAGCGGGAAGAAGTGGGTTGAACAGTCATTCAATCATTATAATGTGAGCCGTTTAGAAAAGAGTACAACGTGAAATTCAGCCCTAACAATAAAGTAGTATTGATTACTGGCGGTGCCAAGCGGGTAGGCGCAGCCATCACCCGCGCCTTGCACCAGCAAGGGGCCAATGTGATGTTGCACTACCACACCAGTCAGCAAGAAGCCGAAACACTGCAAGCAGAGCTCAACCAGACGCGTGCCGACAGTGTAGCGATCATGCAGGCCAACCTACTGCAAACGGCAGATTTACCCAAACTGATCCAAGCCACCTTGCAACAATTCGGCCGACTCGATGCACTGGTCAACAACGCTTCCAGCTATTATGCGACACCCCTCGGTGGCATTAGCGAAGCACAATGGGACGAACTCACCGGCAGCAACCTTAAAGCGCCCTTATTTTTAAGCCAGGCCGCCGCCGATGCCCTGTTCGCCAGCCGGGGGTGCATTGTCAACATCACGGATATGCACATAGAGCGCCCGAAAAAGCATTACATCGTTTACAGTGCCGCCAAAGCCGGCCTGGTCAACCTGACCAAATCTCTGGCGCAGGAGTTGGCGCCCAATGTACGCGTCAATGCGGTCGCACCTGGGCCAGTATTGTGGCCAGAAGACAATCAGGAGTTTGATGAAATCTACCGGCAACAGGTCGTCAACCAGACCCTGCTTAAGCGCACAGGCGAACCGGATGACATTGCCAAGGCGGTCAAGTTTCTGGTGTATGACGCGCCGTTTATCACCGGCCATGTGCTGGCCGTGGATGGCGGCCGCCATTTAAGTATTTAACTCAGCGATGCGGATTAAAGAGCAGACCATCACTATCCATGCTGCTGCACCCCCCAAACCCGAATTGGGTGCAGCCTGCAATGGCTGTGGTGTCTGTTGTGCGGCTGAGCCCTGCCCGGTGAGTCTGACCCTGCTCTGGCCGCATCAAACCCCGTGCCGCGCCCTGATCTGGAGTGAAGTTGAAAAACGTTATTTTTGCGGCATGGTCAGTGCGCCGGCGCAATTTTTAAGCTGGCTGCCGACCAGGCTCAACCGTGCGGCCAGCCGATTATTCAGACGCTGGATTGCTGCAGATACGCGATGCGATGCAGATGTTACGCTGGAATAAACAAAATCACCTCAAATAATCAAACACTTACCATTTTTACGCCCGGCTTTCCGCTATAATGCGCGCCTATGAAGATCAAACATTACCCTGACGATGTCAGCCAGAATTTTTTAAAGCTGCGCAACCAGTTGATTAGTGCCACCGGTAAAGCCATTGGTGACTACAACATGATTGAGGAAGGCGATACCGTGCTGGTGTGCATGAGTGGCGGCAAAGACAGCCATGCCATGCTCATGATTCTGCTGGCGCTGCAAGAACGCGCGCCAATCAACTTCAAACTGATTGCGATGAATCTGGACCAGAAGCAGCCGGGCTTTCCAGCCGACATTCTGCCGGCCTACTTTGAAAAACTGGGTGTGGAATATCGCATCGTCGAGGCCGACACCTATTCCATCGTCAAGGAAAAAATCCCTGAGGGTAAAACCACTTGCAGTCTGTGTTCACGCCTGCGTCGTGGCATTATCTACACCACGGCGCAGCAATTGGGTGCCAACAAGATTGCGCTGGGACACCATCGCGATGACATTGTGCAAACCTTGTTCTTAAACATGTTTTACGGGGCCAAGATGAAGGCGATGCCGCCCAAGCTGGCGACCAACCGTGGCGAATTCATGGTGATCCGCCCGCTGGCCTATTGTGCCGAAAAAGACATTGCCGCTTATGCACGCGGCATGCAGTTTCCGATTATTCCGTGTGATTTGTGCGGCAGCCAGGAAAACTTGCAGCGGCAAAAGGTAAAAGACATGCTTAACAACTGGGAGCGTGAACAACCCGGGCGCATCAATAATATTTTCCGTGCCATTGGTAATGTGGAGCCCTCACACTTGGCAGATTTTGACTTGTATGACTTCAAGCATTTGAGCCAGGCTAAAGAGGAGGATGAAGATCCCATGTTTGACCATGAGAAATTTTCGAGCAACGACATGGCGCTGACCATTGCCACGCAAGACGAAAAACATATTGCCTTTGCACGCAAACCGTTTCCAGTTGCGGTGTCCACTGAAGAATAAAACAACTATTTGAGGATGGCAGGTGTATAAAACGGCACTTTCTTGTATGGAAGGTTGTCTAGCCGTTGCAACGCTTGCTATTATCTAGCCAACGCTTAAACAGACTACGCAATGTCCAAACTACTGATTGTAGAATCCCCTTCCAAAGCCAAAACCCTAAAAAAGTATTTGGGCGGCGACTTTGAAGTCTTGGCCTCTTACGGGCATGTACGAGACCTGATTCCGAAAAATGGCGCCGTCGATCCAACCCAGCAATTTGCCATGAAGTACGGCATTATCGACCGCAACAGCAAGCACGTAGATGCGATTGCCAAAGCAGTCAAAAATGCAGACAGCATTTATCTGGCAACCGACCCGGATCGCGAAGGCGAGGCCATCTCCTGGCATATTGCCGAGATTCTGGCTGAGAAAAAGCTGATCAAGAACAAATTGCTCAAACGCGTTGAGTTTAACGAAATCACGCAAACCGCCGTCAAGTATGCGATTGATCATCCGCGCGACATTTCGATGGACCTGGTCAATGCGCAGCAGGCGCGCCGCGCGCTGGACTATCTGGTTGGCTTTAATTTATCGCCACTACTATGGAAAAAGATCCGCCGCGGCCTCTCGGCTGGCCGCGTGCAGAGCCCTGCTTTGCGTCTGATTGTTGAACGCGAGCTCGAAATCGAAGCCTTTACCAGTCAGGAATACTGGAGCATCCATATGGGTGCGCTCAAGCATGCTCATGGTTTTGAAGCCAAGCTGGTGCAGCTCAATGGGGCAAAAGTCGAACAGTTCACCGTCATCAATCATGACCAGCAAGCCGATATCGTCGGCAAACTGCTGCTGGCGTCTGCCGGCAAAACAACGGTCACCCGCGTTGAGAAAAAACAACGCAGCCGGAGTCCGGCCGCCCCCTTCACCACTTCAACCTTGCAACAAGAGGCCGTGCGCAAGCTGGGCTTTACCACCAGCCGCGCCATGCGTGTTGCACAACAACTGTATGAAGGGGTAGACGTGGGTAGCGGCACCGTCGGTTTGATTACCTACATGCGTACCGACTCATTCAGCCTGGCCACTGAAGCAGTCATGCAAATCCGCGACTACGTGAAAAAGCATTTTGACGCAGACTACCTGCCCAAAGCGCCCATCATGTACAAAACCAAAGCCAAGAATGCCCAAGAGGCACACGAGGCGATCCGCCCAACCGATATTACACGGACGCCAGCCAGTGTGCGTCAATATCTGAATGACGAGCAGTTCAAACTGTATGAAATGATCTGGAAGCGCACGCTGGCTTGTCAGATGACACAGGCCAAATATGACGCGGTCAGTGTTGATCTGGCCGTCGGCTCCGAGGCTAATCTGTTCCGTGCCAGTGGGCAAACGCTGGTCTTCCCTGGCTTTATTGCCGTCTATATGGAAGGCAAGGACGACGACAAAGACGACGAAGATGCCGAGGCCAAACTACCGCACCTGGAAACAGGCGAAGTGCTGAACGTTGAGCGTATTTATGGCGAGCAACATTTTACCGAGCCGCCGCCGCGTTACTCTGAGGCCAGCCTGGTCAAAGCACTGGAAGAATACGGTATTGGCCGCCCCTCGACGTATGCGAGCATTATCTCCACCTTGCAAGACCGCGAGTATGTGCTACTGGATAAGAAACGCTTTACCCCTACGGACGTAGGTCGTGTCGTCAACAAGTTTTTGACCGAGCACTTTACCCAGTATGTGGACTATGACTTTACCGCCAAACTCGAAAACGAGCTCGATGAAATTGCGGAGGGGAATTTAGACTGGGTGCCCGTCATGGACAAATTCTGGCAAGGGTTTAACCAGCAGATTCAGGTCAAGGCCGATGTCGAACGTCCGGGCAATGAGCTCATCGATGAACAATGTCCCAAATGTGGCCGCCAGTTGCAGAAACAACTGAGCCGCTATGGTAGCTTTATCGGTTGTACCGGCTACAACGCCACCCCCAAATGTGATTACAAACGCAGCCTGGATGGTGAAACCAATGCCGCCGCCGAACCGGTCGTCATCGGTCAGGACACGGAAACCCAAAAAGACATTTACCTGATGAACGGCCCTTATGGCCCCTATTTGCAGGTAGGTCAGCCCGTGGAAGGCGAAAAGAAAAAACCAAAACGCGTCAGCATCCCCAAAGAGATCCCCCTCAGCCAGATCAATATTGATACGGCGCACATGCTGCTCAGCCTGCCTCGGGACCTGGGCGCACACCCGGACACCGGTAAAAAAATCGTCGCCAATATTGGCCGCTTTGGCCCCTACGTCAATCACGACGGCAAGTTCAAGTCCATCCCAAAAACTGAAAGCGTGTTCAGCATTACGCTGGAAGGCGCAGTCGCACTGTTGGCGGCTGCCGGGGGCCCGGCACCGCTGGCTGATTTGGGGGCGCACCCTTCAGGCGAGGGGCGTATTGAGGTATTCTCAGGACGTTATGGTCCCTATGTGCAACATAGCGGGATCCGCGCCACACTGCCAAAGAGTGTGACGCCGGAAGAGTTAACCGTTGAGCCAGCGCTAGAGTTATTGGCCGAAAAGGCAGCGAAAGACGGCGGCACTAAAACTGGTAAAAAAACGACAGCTAAAAAAGCGCCTGCCAAAAAGACAACAACCAAGACAACCACCAGCAAACGCACAAAAAAAACCGAAGCAGAATAAATAAAGGGAGCTAAGCTCCCTTTATTTATTGTTGGTTGCTGCGATGGCGAGGACTAATGATTCGTCCATAAATGATCAATGTTGTCTACGCCCCAGGCTGCAGCGGACTCATTGCCTACAATCTCATCCATTCCCTTGGATAAATCTAATTCAACCACGGGAATACGCGTTTTGGATTTTGTGGAGAAAAACACCTTCACGACCGGCTTGAGTAAACTGTCAGGCGATTGCCTGACCACGACAGCCAAACGGCCAGACTTCAAAATTACCACAGTCCCCACAGGATAAATACCCAAGCTCTTGACGAAAGCCTTAAAGATGACCGGATCAAAATGCCCGGCCCAACTGGCCATACGTTTGAGTGCCATACCTGGCTCCCAAGCCGGTTTATATGAACGGGTCGACGTAACGGCGTCATACACGTCACAAATAGCGCCCATCTTGGCAAAAATACTAATGCGGTCTCCAGACAGTCGCTTGGGATAGCCGCTTCCGTCCACTTTCTCATGATGATGCAAACAAACATCGAGCGTGACTTCATCGGCAACATTCGCTTTAAGCAACATATCGTAGCCCAACTGCGGATGCTGGCGGACGATATCAAACTCCTGATCAGAGAGTGCGCCAGGTTTATTCAAAATATCCAGCGGAATCGCAGCTTTGCCCATATCATGCATTAATCCGGCCAATCCGGCTTTACGGATCTCTGCATCAGAAAGTTTGAGCTCTTTTGCCAGGGCCGCCATCAGTGCGCATACCGCCACCGAGTGCATATACGTGTAATCATCTACCGTTTTTAGCCGTACCAGACTAATCAGCGCATGCGAATTACGTGTAACAGAGTCAGAAATCTCCTCCACGATGGGCATCACTGCTTCTGCCTCTATCGCTTTTCCCAGGCGCAAGTCCTGAAACATTGAGCTAATGGCTTTGCGCGAAGAAGCAATGATCTTAACCGCTTGCTCTCGCTCAGCCTCAATCGTGGTCGGGGTGTGTCTATTCGGATCAGGTGAGGCGGGCGGTGGGGACGGTGCAGGACCATCCAGCTCAAGCATGACCAGTTCCTTATCGGACAAGGCTGGCTGCGGAGGGGGTTCGGACAAGGTTTTTTTGGCCTTAGCAACATCGAGGCCCTGGCTGATATCAATCACTACCTCTTGGATGCGGCTGGCAAGGAGTTTTTGCAAGTCTTCAGGGTCTTTGAGCACAAACTTGCTGCGCCAAAATGGATGATCCATCCACGGCCCCTTGAGCTCATGAATGTACATGCCTAGGCGCACGTCCTTCACTTTAATTGTTTTAAGCATCCCGTTTACAACCCCCATACAACTGCTAACAATTTTACAATTGATTCAGGTCAAATAGCCATAAAAAAAGAGGGCAAATGCCCTCTTCAAAATTACTTTTACGTGAATGTTGTTTACAATCCTGCCGCCGCGCGCAGTGCTGCCGCCTTGTCGGTATTTTCCCAGCTGAACTCGGGTTCATCGCGGCCAAAGTGACCATATGCTGCTGTTTTGCTGTAAATAGGTCGCAACAGGTCCAACATTTTGACAATGCCTTTGGGACGCAAGTCAAAATGCTCGCGTACCAATTGTGTCAGACGTTCATCAGACACCTTGCCGGTACCATAGGTCTCGACCATGATAGAGGTCGGTTGCGCCACGCCAATCGCATAGCTGACCTGCACCAGACACTTGTCCGCCAACCCTGCAGCGACAATGTTTTTGGCGACATAACGACCCGCATAAGCGGCTGAGCGGTCAACTTTGGAAGGGTCTTTGCCAGAGAATGCGCCACCACCATGGGGTGCAGCACCGCCATAGGTATCCACAATAATTTTTCGGCCAGTGAGGCCGCAATCACCTTGCGGACCGCCTATGACAAAACGACCGGTCGGATTGACCAGATACTTGATCTCGCCTTTGATCAATTCTGCGGGTAAAGTCGGTTTGATAATTTCTTCAATGACAGCTTCACGAATGGCTTCTAAAGTCATCTCAGGGGCATGCTGGGTAGACACCAGCACGGTGTCAATTTTATGCGGTTTGCCATCGACATACTGAATCGTGACTTGTGATTTGGCATCCGGACGCAGCCAAGGCAAGCGGCCATCTTTACGCAGTTGCGATTGACGCTCCATGACACGGTGGCTCAACCAGATGGGCAAAGGCATCAGTTGTGGCGTTTCGTTCACGGCATAGCCAAACATCAGACCCTGATCACCCGCGCCCTGATCCAGAGGATCATCATTGGCGTTATCGACGCCTTGCGCTATGTCCGGGGACTGTTTGTCATAAGCCACCAGTACCGCACAACCTTTGTAGTCAATGCCGTAATCGGTATTGTCGTAGCCGATACGCTTGACTGCATCCCGGGCCACTTTGATGTAATCAACATTGGCTGTGGTTGTAATCTCACCGGCCAACACAATCAGGCCGGTATTTGCCAGAGTTTCCGCCGCCACACGTGCTGTCGGATCTTGGGCAAGAATGGCATCGAGAATGCTGTCAGAAACTTGATCGGCCAGTTTGTCAGGATGACCTTCGGAAACGGATTCCGAGGTAAAAAGATATTCACTCATGTTTGACGCCTTGAAAAGTATAAAGTTAATAAAAGCAGCGGACTAAAGGCTAAAGCCCGCCACAAATCGTGGGATGGCTGATTCTACCCGAGTTTAAAAACAACTAGGAATAAATATAATGTCCATAGATGCCTTCAACGGCCCGATAAGGTATTATCTTGAGCTATGAAATTAAGATTCACCAAAATGCAGGGCGCCGGCAATGATTTTGTCGTCATTGATGCGACACGAGCACCCGTCAACCTCTCCCATGCCCAAATCCAGCACATCGCCAACCGCTATTTTGGCGTGGGTTGCGACCAGTTATTGATGGTCGAGTCGACGACCACGCCTGACGTGGACTTTCGTTACCGCATTTTTAATGCAGATGGTGGCGAAGTTGAGCAATGCGGCAATGGGGCCAGGTGTTTTGTGCGATTTGTCGTGGATAAAGGGCTCACAGACAAACACGAAATCAAGGTCGAAACCGCCAGTGGCGTGATTTCGCTCAAATTACAAGAAGACGGACAAGTCACCGTGGATATGGGCGCGCCTCGTTTTACACCCGCGCAGATCCCTTTTGAGGCTGAGCAACAAGCAACCACTTATGAATTGCCATTGGCGAGCGAAACCATCACAGTCAGCGCAGTATCCATGGGCAACCCGCATGCAGTCATGCTGGTAGACAATGTGCATACGGCTGAAGTCGCCAGCCTTGGTCCGCAAATAGAATCGCATCCTCAATTTCCGCAACGCGTGAATGCTGGTTTTATGCAGGTCCTGAACGAGCATGAGATCAATTTGCGTGTCTATGAACGCGGCAGTGGTGAAACGCTGGCTTGCGGCACTGGCGCCTGCGCGGCAGCCGTCAGTGGCATCCAACTGGGTACACTACAAAGCCCGATCAAAGTCCATACCCGTGGCGGCATCCTCACTATCCAATGGGCAGGCGGAGAGTCGCCCGTCTTGATGACCGGGCCGGCAGAGATTGTATTTGACGGCGAAATTGAAATTTAAAACAAAGAACTTAAGATAAAGAACAGCAGTATCATGGAAGAAAGCATTAACGAAAACGACATCAAGCATTACCTCAAAGCACACCCTGACTTCTTTGAGCGTCATGCCCACCTACTGGCAGAGCTGTTCCTGCCCAGTCCACATGGCAAAGGCACTATTTCACTGGCTGAACGCCAGCAAATCGCCCAGCGCGACAAAATTCGTGTACTGGAATCCAGATTCACCGAGCTGATCCTGACTGCTGAAGAAAACGAAACCACGGCCAACAAGGTGCACGAGCTGACTTTAGGCTTGCTGTATGCCAAAGACGTGCCGGCCTTGCATGCGCATCTGGTCGAGTTTTTGTCCAGCCAGTTTCAGTTGCCAAATACACAACTCAAACTATGGGCCAATGACGCCCATGCGCCAGACAGCCTGTTTATTGCGGCAGAAGACTCGCTCAAAAACTGGGCCAAAGACTTGAGCCAACCTTACTGTGGCACGCTGCCGACCATGGATATTGCTGGCTGGTTTAGTGAAACCCCGGCTTCGCTGGCCGTGATTCCGATGCGCTACCAGGAAGTGACGTTTGGTCTGATGGCCATCCCCAGCGAGCAACGCAGCCGCTTTTATGCGGGCATGGGCACGTTGTTCCTTAACCGAATCGGTGAACTGGTCAGCGCCTCGCTGGCACGCTATATCGTATGAAAGCCCCCGCTGAGGTTTCCGCCAAGAGGGATCTTCTTGCGGCAATTGTCAGCGTAAATCAACCATGGCAACGCAGCCAGATTGCCGCGTTGGCTGTGACCCAGAGTCCGCATGAACAAGCATGGTCACTCCAACTGCGGCGGGCACTGGCTACCGCTGACTCATATTTAAAGTACTGCGGATACTCGCATGCATGAATTGCTAGATGACTACCTCGATTTTCTGCATTTCGAGCGTGGTCTCAGTGAACACACCCGCAACAACTACCAGCGTGACCTAGAACAACTGCTCGCGCAACACGGGCACACGCTGCAATCGATCACCCCGCAACACATCCGTCGAAGCATCGCCACCCTGCATAGCCAAGGCCTGAGTGGCCGCAGCATCGCGCGCATGCTCTCCAGCTGGCGCGGCTTCTTCCGTTATCTGGTCCTGCATCACCAATTCCCCTCCAATCCTGTCATCGGCTTGCGCGCACCCAAAGCCGCCAAAACGCTGCCACACGCGTTATCCATCGAGCAAACCATCAAACTGGTCGAACTGGAGGGCGATACCGCCATCATTGTGCGCGACCGCGCCATGCTGGAACTGTTCTACTCCTCAGGCTTGCGACTGAGCGAACTGGTCGGCCTCAACCTGGACCGGCTGGATTTAAATGAAGGCATGGTCACCGTCACCGGCAAAGGCAATAAAACACGGATGGTCCCGCTGGGTAGCAAAGCCGTTGCTGCACTGAAGGCCTGGTTGGCCCAGCGACCACTGTGGCTGCTCAAACAGCCACAGCAACCCGCGGTCTTCATTAGCCAGCAAGGTCGCCGCCTCAATGGTCGCAGCATCCAAAAGCGCATCAGTGACTGGGCCATCAAGCAGGGCCTGCATAACCAGGTGCATCCTCATATGCTGCGTCACAGCTTTGCCAGTCACGTACTCCAAAGTAGCGGTGACTTACGTGCCGTACAAGAAATGCTTGGGCACGCCAATATCAGCACCACCCAGGTGTATACACATCTGGATTTTCAGCATTTGAGCAAAGTGTATGACGCTGCACACCCGCGTGCCAAAAAAAAATAAATGGCTGAATCAATGGCCTAGCCTTTACCCTAGTCCTCACATGGTTTTGCAAGTGCATAAATTGTGGCAAAATAACCCTACTAAATTGGTAAACTTTCTACCAGTCTCGTGACTCTAAAGTCACATCGCCTGCGTTTAGTCATGACAGGCAGTTATTTCAATCAAACCTAAAAAAGGAAATTCCATGGAACACGTCTTACCAGCATTGCCTTTTGCAAAAAATGCATTAGCCCCACACATGTCTGAAGAAACTTTTGACTATCACTATGGCAAACACCACCAAGCCTACGTCACCAACCTCAACAACCTGATCAAAGGCACCGAGTTTGAAAATGCCAGCCTGGAAGAGATTGTGAAAAAATCTTCTGCTGGCATCTACAACAACTCTGCACAAATCTGGAACCATACCTTCTTCTGGAACTGCCTGTCTCCAAACGGTGGTGGTGAGCCAACAGGTGCATTGGCTGCAGCCATCAATGCCAAATGGGGCTCTTATGAAGAGTTCAAAAAAGCTTTCCAAGCTTCAGCAGTCGGCAACTTTGGTTCAGGCTGGACCTGGTTGGTGAAAAAAGCCGACGGTTCTGTAGACATCGTCAACATGGGCGCCGCGGGCACCCCATTGACCACAGGCGACACTGCATTGTTGACCATCGACGTTTGGGAACACGCCTACTACATCGACCACCGCAATGCCCGTCCTAAATTCGTGGAAACATTCCTTAATCATCTGGTGAACTGGGAATTTGCAGCAAAAAACTTTGCTTAATTCGCAGAGTCGTTGGCGACAATAAACTAAAAGTCGCAAACATTAACCTGTATATTAAAAGCGTTGTTTGGTGATACCAAACACCTGCGCTAAAGCCCCGGACCTTCTGGGGCTTTATTTTTTCCTGGTTGATCAGTTTGAATAGAGACGCTTGGTAATCATGCCTTTGTAAGGTGAGGCTGACTCTCTGAAAGTATTTTCTCTGTCATTTACAAGTGAATGATTGCATTTTTATCGTATTGCACGATTTTAATCACGCCCAAACTTGGACTTAACGCACTATCAAAGTGCATAAATATTGATCACTTTTATAGGAATTCCATTTAAAACAAGGATTTACTGACTGGCATATTAGTTGCTAGTTTAGCCTTGTGGGGCAGCAGGTATGAACGCTGCATTACCTAATGGTTGGCTAGGGTTCCGGCTTACGTGAGTGAGTGCTGGTCCGAGAGCTGACGACCTCCAAGAGGTTACACGGCGGGATAAAAGCCCGGGAGATAGCAACATTTTGAATGTTAGCTGCTCCCTTGCCGAATAATTTACTTGGAGTTCTCCTATGCTAGTTCGACGCTTTACAATCGCACTGACGCTGCTTTGCTTTTCTTTGTTCAATACCACAGCATTCGCTGCTGACTCAAAAAAACAATTCAATATTTGCTGGACCATTTATGCTGGATGGATGCCATGGGATTATGCGCAAGCTAAAGGCATCGTTGCCAAATGGGCAAAGAAATACGGCATCACGATTAAAGTCACTCAGTTGAACGATTATGCTGAGTCCATTAATCAATACACCGCGGGGCAATTTGATGGTTGCAGTATGGCCAATCTGGATGCGTTGGTTGTGCCAGCGGCGGGTGGCGTTGACTCCACCGCATTAATTGTCGGCGACTATTCAAACGGTAACGACGGTATTGTCATTAAAGGCGCGAATAAACAGATCAAGGACCTCAAGGGGCAAAGCGTACACTTGGTTCAATATTCTGTATCGCATTACTTACTGGCCAGAGCCCTGGAACAGGCCGGACTCACCCAGAAGGACTTGAAGTTAGTTAATGTTTCCGATGCAGATGTTGTCGCAGCCTTTAGCACACCCTCTGTCAAAGCAATGGCAACCTGGAACCCTCAACTCTCTGAGTTAGCCGCGCTGCCAAATACCTCAAAAGCATTCACCTCCAGCCAGATTCCTGGCGAAATCATCGACTTGATGGTCGTCAATACAGACACTTTACGAAAAAACCCACCGCTAGGGAAAGCTTTAACGGGCGCATGGTTTGAAGTGATGGCACTCATGAAAGCAAAAGATAAAGAGGCGTTGCAATACATGGCAAAGCACTCTGGCACAACCCTGGATTCATACATGCAGCAAATTTCCACCACCGCCCTGTTTTATGAACCTGCTGCCTCACTGGCCTTTGTCAGGGACGCGAAACTGCCAACGGTGATGCAAAAGGTCTCTAGTTTTTCTTTCGAGAATGGATTGCTAGGGCCTGCAGCAAAATCCGCAACCGCCATTGGCATTGAATATCCCAACGGCGGCGTCACCGGTAATAGCAAAAATATCAAGCTCAGATTCACTGACACGTATCTGCAAATGGCGGTTGATGGCAAGCTCTAAACAGGTCAATCATGAGATTAATTAATCAACACCCCAGCAGGGGGACGGGATGGATGCTTGCCGCGATCCCAATGATCTTGATCATTGTTCTGTATTTGGTGAACTCACATCTTCGCCTGGTTGAAAATCCCGAGGACAAGCTCCTTCCTAGTGTTTCTCAAATGTGGGAAGCCCTGAAGCTGATGGCATTTACAGAAGATCCCTCCACGGGGACCTTTCTGATGCTGGATGACACTTTGTCCAGTTTGAAGCGACTAGGGATGAGCTTAGCCATTGTTGCATCGCTTGGGTTAACGCTCGGTATTTTATTAGGGTCGATCCCGTTGTTACGGGCATCACTCTCCCCCTTGGTCGCGATCATCTCCATGGTGCCGCCGCTGGCGATTCTTCCCATCCTGTTTATCGTGTTTGGCCTGGATGAGCTCTCTAAAGTCATGCTGATCGTGATCGGACTCACGCCCATGCTGGCGCGCGACCTGGAACAACGGGCACGAGAATTGCCCAAGGAAGTCATCATTAAAGCGCAGACCTTAGGCGCTAACTCATGGACGTTAATGATACGGGTGGTACTACCGCAATTACTGGCTAGACTGATGACTTCCCTGCGCTTACTGATGGGCTCAGCCTGGTTGTTTCTGATTTCCGCGGAAGCCATCTCCTCCACAGAAGGCCTGGGATATCGCATCTTTCTAGTGCGTAGATATCTCGCGATGGATGTGATCTTGCCCTATGTTTTGTGGATCACTTTGCTGGCTTGGCTGACAGATTATGCCCTCAAAAAACTGCATCAAGTCTGCTTTCCTTGGGCGGAAGGAGCGGGGGCATGAGCTTTATAGAGTTTAAGAATGTGTGGCGAAGCTACGGAGACCATGTGGTTTTAGAAGGCCTGAGTCTCAAGGTTGAAGAAGGCGAGTTTTGCACACTGGTAGGGGCTTCAGGCTGCGGAAAATCCACATTTCTGCGCATGCTGCTGGGCCAGGAGACCCCCACCAAAGGTGAGATTCTTTTGGATGGGCAAAAACTCCGGGCAGAGCCAGACCCATCCCGCGGGGTGGTATTTCAAAAGTACTCGGTGTTCCCGCACCTGACGGTTCTGGAGAATGTGGTCATAGGCATGGAGTTTTCAGCATCGCCTTTTTGGGGGCGCCTGTGGGGTGCTAAAAAGAAAGAAGCAAGACGCAAGGCTACGCAAATTCTCAGCCGCGTCGGGCTGGATCACCATTTGCATCAATACCCATCTGCGCTATCGGGCGGCATGCAGCAACGCCTCGCCATCGCACAGGCATTGATCGCTCAACCACGCATACTGTTGCTGGATGAACCCTTTGGCGCGCTGGATCCCGGCATACGCAAAGATATGCATGCGCTCATGTTAGAACTATGCAAAGAAACAAAATTGACGGTCTTCATGGTCACCCATGACTTGTCTGAGGGCTTTCATTTGGGCACCCGATTGATGGTATTTGATAAGGTCAGAGTCGATCCACATGCGCCCAAAGCCTACGGTGCGCGCATCACCTACGACATCAAGCTCAATCAGGACAGACGCCAGCAACAAGCACAGGTGGCGACCTTGCCCACCCATGTGCTTAATCAAACGAATTAAAAGGTTTACCAATGAACAATGATACAAATACATCCAACATCCTCTATGAAGAGTTTGTTCCAGGGGGCGGTCACACCTCCTTCATCCTGAAAAAAGATCAGGTTTTGCGCATGACCGACGTCGAAGGTCGCGCCAATGTCAGCATGATGATGTTGAATGCACATCAACACAGCGAGCGACTCAACTTACCAGACACCTTAAAAGCACAACACACGGCCAAGCTCACAAAAGGACATTGCTTTTACTCGGACATGGGGAGAGTACTCGCCGCCATCACAGAGGATACATGCGGTTGGCATGACAGTTTGGGCGGGGTTTTAAACGCTCAAGAAGTCCTAACGAAATATGGCGTTGGCCGCTATCAGGAACTCAGAAATAATTTCTATCGAAATGGCACCGACAATCTGTTGGTGGAGATGGGTAAATGGAACCTTGATCTTCAAGATTTGCTCATGGTCGTTAACTTTTTTAGCAAAGTGACCGTGGATGACGAGGGATCCCTTTTCTTTGAGCCCAACCATTCTCGTGCAGGCGATTACGTGGAGTTATATGCCCCGATGGATACCTTGGTGATTCTGACCGCCATTCAACATCCATTGGATCCCAATCCTGAATACAACCCCCGCCCCATGCAACTGTCATGGCGCAAAACAGAGAGTGAAAGTGTCAGTGAAGTGTGTCGACAGTCTCGGCCGGAAAACGGTCGAGCTTTTCATAACACTGAACGCTTCTACCTGTGAGGAAGGAATGAATATGAACATCATCTCAAGCCAATTAGTTGCTGAAAACGCCTTTTTCCACCATGTCATTCCGGCAGGCGAACCTTACTTGTTTGAAGTCAAAGCAGGACAGACATTCAGGCTGTTAGACAGTGAAGGTAATCAGGCCGTGGATACCCTTTTTTATAGCGCGAGCAATCCAAGAGAGCGTTATGACGCGCAACGGACCATGCGTAATCAGAACAAGGTTTACCTGACGACGGGTACAACGCTGTACTCAAACATCGGCAATCCATTAGCCACGATTGTGGCAGATACCTGCGGTCGCCACGACACGCTGGGGGGCGCATGCGCTCAGGAAAGCAACACCGTTCGTTATTCACTCGACAAGCGCTACATGCATAGTTGCAGAGACAATTTCATGTGCGCATGTTTGCATGACGGCAGATTGAACAAGCGGGATATTGGCGCAAACATTAACTTCTTTATGAATGTTCCGGTCACTCAAGAAGGCGGCTTGACCTTTGCAGATGGCATTTCAGCGCCAGGCAAATATGTGGAATTAAAAGCGCACCAGGATCTAATTGTGTTGATCTCGAATTGCCCACAACTTAACAATCCCTGTAATGGATGGAACCCAACCCAAGCGGAGGTGTTTGTATGGAATTAAGGCTTAAAAAAAGTATGCGCAGTGTCTTTAGAAAAATGCTCACGACGCTCTATCAAGGAATGGTTGCAAGAGCAGACTTTTCCAAATAGCGCACTTTTAGCAAGTCACGCCGGCTACCCAAACGATCACCTAGCCAGTGGATCCCGCTGTGGACGACCTCAGCGTGGTTTCGTATATGCGGGACGACCCGCCCTCAGAAGATCATTTGTATGTTCAATAAACTACTGATTGCAAATCGAGGGGCAATTGCTTGCCGCATCCTCCGCACCCTAAAAGCCCTGAACGTGAAAGGGGTGGCGGTTTATTCAGAATCGGACATTGCCAGTTTACATATTCAGCAGGCCGACGAGGCGATTAGCCTAGGTGATGGCCCCGCTGCAAATACGTATCTCAATGTGGCGCGGATACTTGAAATCGCAAAAACCACAGGGGCGGCTGCCATTCATCCTGGGTATGGTTTTTTATCTGAAAATGCAGCGTTCGCAGAAGCTTGCGAACAAGCGGGCATCGCCTTTATTGGCCCTACCCCGGAACAATTACGCGTTTTCGGGCTTAAGCACACGGCAAGGGCCATTGCAAAAGCCCATCAGGTGCCCATGCTGGAGGGCACTGAGTTGTTGGAGAGCGTGCACGAGGCGACCGCTGCAGCCAAGCAGGTAGGTTACCCGGTCATGCTGAAAAGTACCGCAGGGGGTGGTGGCATAGGCATGCGCGTGTGCTGGAACGAACGCGACCTTGCCGAAGCGTTTGAAGCCGTGAGGCGCCTGGGACAGAACAACTTTAGTGACTCTGGCGTGTTTATTGAAAAATACATTGAACGCGCCAGACACTTAGAGGTTCAGGTGTTTGGGGATGGCAAAGGTGAGGTCATTGCCTTGGGGGTGCGTGATTGCTCTGTGCAGCGCAGAAACCAAAAAGTATTAGAAGAAACCCCAGCGCCCAATTTGCCAGACGGCATGGCGCAGGCACTGTGTGAAGCGGCGATTAAATTAGCAAAAGCGGTTAATTACCGCAGTGCTGGCACCGTAGAATTTGTGTATGACAGCCTTGCCGAGCAATTTTATTTCCTCGAAGTGAATACCCGCTTACAGGTAGAGCATGGTGTTACCGAGCAAGTATGGGGCGTTGACCTGGTGCGTTGGATGATTGAATTGGCGGCTGGCGACTTACCGCCTTTGTCAGAAATTCGCCAAACACTGCAACCCCATGGCCACGCAATACAAGCCCGCCTGTATGCGGAAGATCCTGGAAAAGACTTTCAACCCAGCCCTGGTTGGTTGACCAATGTTGCGTTTCCAAATGCGGATGGAAAAGCATTGCGTGTAGACACATGGGTTGAGGCAGGCTGCGAAGTACCGCCCTATTTTGACCCCATGATTGCAAAAGTGATTAGCTGGTCAGCCACCAGGGAGGAGGCCAGAAATCGTCTGGATGACGCGCTCGCAGAGACCGTGCTATACGGCGTAGAGACCAACCGTGACTACCTCAGACAAATATTATCCGACCTGCCATTTTCAGAAGGCCATCCCTGGACGCGCTGCCTTGAGGGTTTAGCCTATCAATCTCACACATTTGAAGTCCTTGTTCCGGGCACGCAAACCACCATTCAGGATTATCCTGGTCGCCAGGGATATTGGGCCGTCGGTGTTCCGCCCTCAGGCCCAATGGATAGCCTTGCTTTCCGTTTGGGGAACCGTTTGCTGGGGAACGAAGAACGTGCCGCCGGATTGGAAATCACGATGAGTGGTCCCACCTTGCGCTTCAATACGGATGCCGTTGTCGCTATCACGGGTGCAAACATCCCGGTAAAAGTGGATGGCGAGCAGGCGCCACAACATGTCTCTCTCCACATCAAGCGAGGGTCAACGTTAACCTTAGGCAAAATTGCCGAAACAGGCGCCCGCAGCTATTTGCTTTTCAGGGGCGGCCTGGAGATTCCTGAATATTTGGGCAGTAAAAGTACGTTTACGCTGGGCCAGTTCGGCGGGCATGCCGGGCGCGCTTTAAGGGCCGGGGATGTCATCCACCTGCCAGCATTAGAGGATACTGCTGCGGGCATCGCGCTACCGCCAGACCTCTACCCCCCCTTTGCTGAGACCAGGCAGATCCGGGTCATTTATGGCCCGCATGGCGCCCCGGAATATTTCACCCAGCGCTACATTGATCAGTTTTTAAGCACAGATTGGGAAGTACATTTCAACTCCAGCAGAACCGGTGTTCGCCTGATTGGACCAAAACCTGAGTGGGTCAGAGAGAGCGGTGGTGAAGCGGGTTTACACCCTTCCAATATTCACGATAATCCCTATGCGATAGGTGCGGTTGATTTCACCGGTGACATGCCGGTGATTCTCGGACCTGACGGGCCCAGCCTGGGCGGCTTTGTCTGCCCGGTGACGATGATTGAAGCGGATTTATGGCACTTGGGACAACTCAAGGCAGGAGACAAAGTTCGCTTTATCCCGGTGACCATCGCCACCGCCAGACAGGCTTTTAAAGAACAACAGCAACAAATCGCAGGCCTGAGTCCAATCACTGCATCTTGGCAGGCAGCAGAACTGCAGACCCCTATCGTGCTGGAGATTGGGGAAAAGGAGTCCAAGCTCGTCGCAAGACTATCTGGCGATACGCACTTGTTGATTGAGATCGGCGTGCCTGAGCTAGACCTTGTTTTGCGATTCAAAGCGCATGCTTTGATGCAAGCCATCGAACAAAGTAATCCTGCCGGCATTATTGACCTCACCCCTGGCATACGCTCCTTGCAAGTGCATTACCAGCCTGAACAGCTGCCATTAAAAACATTATTGGCGTTGATCCAAGAAATTTGGGGCAAACTCAGTTCAACGCAAGACATTACCGTGCCATCCAGGGTAGTGCATTTGCCATTGTCCTGGGACGATCCCGCTTGCCAATTGGCGATCGAAAAATATATGACCACCGTGCGTAAAGATGCGCCTTGGTGCCCGAGCAACCTGGAGTTCATCCGCCGCATTAATGAATTGCCGGATATTCAAAAAGTGCAGGAAATCGTTTTTGACGCCAGTTACCTGGTCATGGGGCTGGGTGATGTTTACCTTGGCGCGCCAGTCGCGACCCCTTTGGATCCAAGGCACAGATTAGTCACTACCAAATACAACCCGGCCAGAACCTGGACCGCAGAGAATTCCGTTGGGATTGGCGGCGCTTACATGTGCGTTTACGGTATGGAGGGCCCAGGGGGTTACCAGTTTGTGGGTCGCACCCTGCAAATGTGGAGTCGCTATAAAAAGGTAGCTGCGTTTGAAGGAAAGCCATGGTTATTGAATTTCTTTGACCAGATTCGCTTTTACCCCGTGTCGGCCGAAGAATTACTTGTCATCCGGCGTGATTTTCCACTCGGTCGCTATCCATTAAAAATTGAAGAGACCAGCCTTAACCTTTCGCAATATCAGTCCTTCTTGGCAACAGAGGCGGCATCAATTCAAGCGTTCAGAACCCATCAAAAAACCGCATTCGATGCGGAGCGTCAGCGCTGGATTGACACTGGCCAGGCCAATTTTGAAATAGATGAACACTTAACCAGTGACACTGAAGAATCCACCTTAACCGAGGGTCAGGTCGGCGTAGAAAGTCATATTGCCGGCAATTTATGGCAAGTCGTTGTGCAGATTGGGCAACAGGTGACCGCTGGCGAATCTTTAGTCATTCTTGAATCCATGAAAATGGAAATTGAAATCCAAGCACCTGTCGATGGTGTCGTGGCAGAGATACGGGTCTCCCCTGGCTCACCAGTCAAAGCCGGGCAGTGTGTGGTCGTGATTAACGAAGCTTAAAGGACATTGAAATGAAACACCCATATAACCTGCAATTGGATGCCCTTAAAAATGCGTATGCCAAGCATGCGTTCTCACCCCGTGAACTCGTTCAAGCATTGCGCGAAAGAGCCCTCCAGTTAAATCCAGAATACAAGCTCTTCATCCACATTCTGACCGAAGAAGAATTAGCGCCTTATCTGGCAAATCTTGAGGCAACCGGGCCTGAAAGTTTACCGCTGTATGGCGTCCCGTTTGCGGTCAAGGATAACATCGACCAGGCCGGTGTCCCGACCACGGCGGCATGTCCTGCGTTTAGTTACATCCCGGCAAAAAATGCCACCATTGTTGCGCAGTTGATCGCACTAGGCGCGATCCCCATCGGTAAAACGAATCTTGATCAGTTTGCAACTGGCCTGAACGGCACCCGCTCCCCCTATGGACTCTGCCGCAATAGCGTCCTTGCTGAATATCCCAGTGGCGGCTCCAGTGCAGGCTCCGCGCTGGCAGTGGCATTGGGACTGGCATCATTTGCACTCGGGACGGATACCGCAGGCAGCGGGCGTGTTCCGGCAGCGCTCAATAACCTGATTGGATTGAAAGCCACCAAGGGCTTAATTTCAACGGCTGGCGTGGTGCCAGCTTGTCGCACACTGGATTGCACGACCTTTTTTACCGCGACTGCATTGGAAGCAAGCAAACTGCTAGCACTCACTGCGCATAAGGATCCAGAAGACGAATACAGTCGTGCCAATGTTGGCTGGAACACGGGCAGATCGTTTGGTATCCCCGCCTCCGGATTTAAGTTTGGCGTCCCTAAACAATTAGAGTTTCTAGGTTGCGCTGAAAGTCAGGCCCTCTTTGAGCGTTCAGTCTCCACTCTTGAGACCATGGGAGGCATCGCCATTGAAATAGACTTCAGTGCCTTTCTGGAGGCTGCGAAGCTTCTTTACGAAGGCCCTTGGGTCGCTGAAAGATACAGCGTGGTTGGCGAGTTGATTGAGAATAATCCAGAAGCGGTGCTACCTGTCATCAAAGATGTGCTGCAGAAAGCGTCGACTGCCACGGCGGTGCAAGCGTTTAGAGCGCAATACAAATTACAGGCCCTGAAAGTCAAGACGGATGCCATCCTTGCTGAGCTGGACTTCATGATCACGCCAGCCTATCCACGCCCAGTCACCTTGGCCGAGCTAGCGGCAGAGCCTGTGAAACGTAACTCTGATTTGGGGACTTACACCAACTTCATGAATCTGCTGGACTATGCTGCGGTAGCAGTTCCGGCTGGATTCATGCGGAATGGCCTGCCTTCAGGGGTGACTTTTTTTGGGCGGGCATTCTGTGACCAGTATCTTTTAAGTGTTGCGGACAGTTTTCAGCGCACCTCAAAACTACCGCTGATTGGTCAATTCGAATTCACGGCCGCGCCCCCGACAACACTGGCAAAAAATGATCGCTCACAGCTGCTGGTGTGTGGCGCACATTTAGACGGTTTACCCTTGAATTGGCAATTAAAAGATAAAGGCGGGCAATTGCTCAAAAAAACACAGACCTCCCCTGCTTACCAGTTTTATGCCTTGGCGGGCTCACCGCCCAAACGACCAGGGTTAAGAAGAGTTGCAACCGGTGGCCGGTCATTTGAGGTGGAAATCTGGGAAATCCCCACCCAAGAGCTAGGCGCCTTTCTAAATGATATTCCGGCGCCATTAGGACTGGGCAAGGTTGAACTGATAGATGGCTCATGGGTCACCGGATTTATTTGTGAGGATTACGCACTGGAAACTGCAGATCAAATCTCTCAGTTTTCTGGATGGCGAGATTACTTGCAACACCAATAGCTTTGCTGGGTCTGTCAGCGAACCGTTGACGTTTCCCTGATTCATTCAAAAATCTTTTTTGCTTTTAATAGGGATGTTGCACAAAAAGATGACTATCTTTAGCGCAGTGGGGAAGCCATCCAGCCATTGCGTTTTCACAGGACAGCTTGGCTTCACTTTAGGACAATTTATGGCTTGGTTACAACTTTTCGCCGCTGGCATTCTGGAAATCATCTTCGCTTACGCGATCAAAGAGTCTGATGGTTTTTCAAAACTGCTACCGTCACTCATGACGCTGCTTACAGTGATAGGAAGCTTTTGGTTGCTATCTTCAGCGATGCGCACGATCCCCATGGGCACCGCTTACACTGTTTGGACGGGGATTGGTGGCGTTGGTGCATTTATCGTTGGCATCACGGTGCTCTCTGAACCCATCACAATGTTGCGATTACTTGCGGCAACCTTAATCATTTCTGGGCTGATACTCATGAAAGTTGGCGGATCATAAACCATGAAATGTCAACAGCACTCGCCCTAAAGGGTCGCTCACTTAACGCTCACCTTGCGTGAGACGACGTATTTATTCTTTTAACAGCGCGTCTGTGATCAAGCAGACTTTGCTGATGTAGCTTACTTCGTTGCCATTGCCCAAGCTTATACGATTCAAGCCCAACCTTAGGCAATCTACAGCGCGCAACCCATCATTGCTAAAATGGGATAGTTGAATTCACACGAAACTCGCATGATACGACCATGATTTTTAATTGCTAGGGGAAGCTGTCATGAGCGTATCGTTAAAGCCAACGCTGAATGGTTGGCATTTATGGGGACTGGCCGTCGGGCTGGTGATTTCTGGCGAATATTTTGGCTGGAGTTACGGCTGGGATAAAGCGGGAACCTTGGGTTTTTTGGTGACCACGCTCTTTATCGCGCTGATGTACACCACCTTTATTTTCAGTTTTACCGAACTCACTACTTCTATTCCACATGCCGGTGGGCCGTTTGCTTACGCCAGACGGGCTTTTGGTCCTAAGATGGCGTATGTTGCCGGTTATGCCACCTTGATTGAGTTTTTATTCGCACCGCCGGCCATTGCGATGGCGATTGGCGCCTATCTGAATGTGCAATATCCGGGCATAGACCCCAAGCTTTTTGCCGTGGGTGCTTATATTGTATTTGTCAGTTTGAATATTGTTGGGGTGCATATCGCTGCCACCTTTGAACTGCTCGTCACCTTGCTCGCGATTATTGAGTTATTGGTGTTTATGGGCGTGGTTGCCCCCGGTTTCTCGATGACAAACTTTGTCGCACATGGCTGGGCAGGTAATGACGTTTTTAGCAGCGCAGCGATTCCAGGCATGGTGGCGGCGATTCCATTTGCCATTTGGTTTTTTCTCGCCATTGAAGGTGTTGCCATGGCGGCAGAAGAAGCCAAAGATCCGAGAAGAACGATCCCCAAAGCCTATATTGCCGGGATTCTGACGCTGGTGTTTCTGGCCATAGGCGTGATGTTATATGCAGGTGGCGTAGGTGACTGGAGAACCCTGGCCAATGTCAACGATCCTATTCCACAGGCAATGAAAGTGGTCGTGGGTGAGAACAGTGGCTGGTTACATATGCTGGTTTGGATTGGCTTGCTAGGCTTGATTGCCTCTTTTCACGGAATTTTGCTTGGTTGCTCACGGCAGATTTTTGCCCTGGCACGCGCCGGATTTATGCCCAAATACTTTGAAGCCACGCATGCGCGCTTTAAAACGCCTCATCGCGCATTGGTTGCGGGGGCCGTGGTCGGCCTGGCAGCTATTTTGAGTGATGACTTACAGTTTAATGGCATGACACTCACGGCAAACTTGATCACGATGGCGGTATTCGGGGCCATCGTCATGTATATCGTTTCGATGCTGAGCTTTTTTGCGCTGAGAAAAAACGAGCCTGCGCTGGATCGCCCGTTCCGTACCATGGGTTATCCGCTGTTTCCGGCCATTGCCTTGAGCCTTGCCGTGATCAGTTTGCTGACCATGATCTACTACAATCAGGCCTTGGCGCTGGTGTTTGCCGTGCTGATGGCAGTGGGCTATATTTATTTCAGCCTGACAAAAGGGCAACGCGACACAGCGACTGACCGTTAAACGCGGACAATCCATGCAAGGTACGTAAAGGAGTCCCCTGTTGATTCCTTGGAGAGTGAGAAAAAGATGGCTTACAGTTACAGCGTCGGAGTACATCAGTATCAGTTTAAAGACTTGAAAGAAGTGCTGGCAAAAGCCTCACCGCCGCGCTCTGGCGACTTTCTCGCAGGCGTGGCTGCAGAGACTTATGTCGAACGGATGGCCGCCAGAATGTGCCTCGCCAGTGTGCCGCTCAAACGCTTTTTAGAGGAGTTGCTGCTGCCTTATGAACAAGACGAAGTGACGCGCTTGATCATTGATACGCATGATGCGCAGGCATTTAGTGAAATCAGCCATTTAACCGTGGGCGATTTTCGAGACTGGTTGTTGCTGGATACCACGGATACCGCCACGCTGACGCGCGTGGCCAAAGGTATCACACCGGAAATGGCGGCAGCGGTCAGCAAACTGATGCGCAACCAGGACTTGATCTTGGTCGCCAAAAAATGCCAAGTGACGACCGCATTCCGAAATACCATCGGTCTGCCGGGTCGGCTGTCTGTGCGCTTGCAGCCCAACCACCCGACCGACGATGCCCGCGGTATTGCCGCTTCTCTGCTAGACGGATTATTGTATGGCTCGGGGGATGCGGTGATCGGCATCAACCCGGCCACCGATAGCATTCCTGGCTTGATGAACTTATATTACCTGGTCGATGAAATCATTAACCAATATGAGATTCCCACCCAGTCGTGCATCCTGACCCATGTCACCAACCAGATTCAACTCATCGAAAAAGGCGCGCCGATTGATTTGGTGTTTCAATCGATTGCCGGCACCGAACAAGCCAATAAAACGTTTGGGATTAATCTTTCGATTCTGGATGAAGCGTATTCTGCAGCCTTGTCACTGCAACGCGGCACGGTAGGCCAAAACGTCATGTATTTTGAAACCGGCCAGGGCTCGGCACTGTCGGCCAACGCCAATTTTGGCATGGACCAGCAAACTTGCGAGGCACGTGCCTATGCCGTCGCCCGCCACTTTTCTCCCTTACTCACCAATACGGTGGTGGGCTTTATCGGGCCTGAATACCTGTACGATGGCAAACAAATCATCCGCGCCGGCCTGGAAGACCATTTCTGCGGTAAGTTGCTGGGCCTGCCGCTAGGGTGTGATGTCTGCTACACCAACCATGCCGAGGCAGATCAAGACGACATGGACACCTTGATGACCTTGCTGTCTGTGGCAGGCATTACCTTCATCATGGGCATTCCAGGGGCGGATGACATCATGCTCAATTATCAGACCACCTCCTTTCACGATGCGCTCTATTTGCGTAAAACACTCAACCTGAAGCCAGCACCGGAGTTTGAGCAGTGGCTACAACGCATGAACCTGATGGATCACACCGGCATGATCCGCCCGGTAGACAATAGCCATGCCTTGTTACAAAATAAACCCAAGCAATTAATGAGTGCCCCTTAATATGCATCAGCCTCCTGCAGCCCCTAGCACAGGCATCGTCAGTGAAGATCCCTGGTCACAGCTTAAAAGCTTTACGCAAGCGCGGATTGCCCTCGGCAGGGTAGGTAGCAGCCTGCCTACGCAAGAAGTCCTGGATTTCAGCTTGAGCCATGCATTGGCCAGGGATGCGGTTCATCTTGGCCTGGATACCCAGGCGTTGATGGCGCAAATTCAAGCGACATTGTCAGTCGATGTCCATCAGGTTCATAGCAAGGCGCCAGACCGGGCTTCTTATTTATTAAGGCCCGATTGGGGCCGTCAACTGAGTGAGGACAGCGGGCTACACCTCAAAGCTGCCAAACCAAAACAAGCGATTGATTTATTACTGGTGGTGGCGGATGGCTTGTCTTCACTGGCAATCAAAAATCACGCTGTGCCTTTACTGCAAGAAATTCATGCGCAAGCCCCTGCGGAATGGCATCTGGGGCCGGTAGTGATTGCCTCCCAGGCCAGGGTTGCACTGGCCGATGAAGTGGGCGAAATGCTTGGCGCAAACATGGTGGCCATGCTGATTGGTGAGCGGCCTGGACTCAGCTCGCCGGATAGTCTGGGGATTTATTTGACGCATCAGCCACGGCGTGGCCGCAGTGATGCGGACAGAAACTGTATTTCCAATGTCAGGCCAGATGGCCTGGGTTATGCCGCCGCCGCAAAAAAATTGTTATGGCTGGCAAAAGAAGCCAACCGTTTAAAATTGTCCGGCGTTGCGCTCAAAGATGAAAGCGATGTCGTTATGATTCAAGACGCGCCTTCCGGCCAATGACGCAAAACCGTCACCTCATCCATGAAAGCGCTTGAAGGTGGTAGATGGCGCTTCACCAAACATCTTTTTATATTCCTGCGAAAAATGTCCAAAATGCCAGAAGCCCCATGAAGTGGCTGCCTCCGTCACAGAATTGGCATGCCTCAGCATTTGGCGGACACCATTGAGCCGCTCGGTGCGCAGGTAGACGATCGGACTTTTCTCCAGGGTTCTTTGAAAATGATATTGCAAGGTGCGGTGGCTCATGGCCAAAGACTCGCACAACTCGACGACGGTGATAGGATCATCCTGGCGTTCACGCACGATTTTTCGGGTTTTGGTGACCACTTGCCAGGATTGATGCTGATAATAAACGGTCCTCGGCGCCGAATCGTCACAGAGCAATGTATCGGCCACCATTTGCAAAGCCATCATTTGTGTTTCTTGCACCAGCGTAGGGTATTGAATAAAGCCAGGCAGGGCCTTGAGCGTCGTGAAAACAGAACGCACAAATCGGACCAGGTTCTGATACTTTGTTTGGCTCAAATATAAAATCTTGGCACTCTGGCACTGCTGGTCCAGTCGCTCCTGATCGTCATCTGACAAGTACTGCATCAGAAATTTTCTCGAAATCACAATCAGGCCGATGGTGAGGTTTGCGGGCGAGACAAACTCAAAACCGTTTCTGCCAGAAAAAATATGCACCGCCTGCTGTTCGCAGAGGCTGCCACAAAACATACCCTTTTGAATGCTATTCATCGGCACCCCGATGGAGATTTTTTCCTCATCCAGATAGCCTTGTTGATGGAGTTGCTGATTAGTAAACTCAAGGAATAATGACACCTCAGGCAAGTGCACATGGGTCAAAAAGCCATTAAAGTGCCCGGCCGAGAGCTGTGAGTAATCCTGATGCCAGCCTTGCAGGAACTGAGACTGCTCATCAAAATCCTGACTTTCCCTATGCAAATATTTTGACTGTGGCAGCGTCAATAATGCCGCAGTGCGCGCGCAGTGTTCTAACATTATGGTATCCCTGAGTCTGCTTTATTATTGTGTGAGCTAACTGTAGTGCTGTGTTAGCAAATAACATTCCAACTCTCCTGTTTTAGCACACCGCCTAGCATTCAGCTTGCCATGCAGGTTTACAAAGCATTTCCTGCGCGCTTTTATTTCGTAGCATTGGTTACCCTCATCACAAAGTTATCAATCCAGGTGCAATTAGGCATGCTGCGCCTATTTTTAGTGCATGGCATGGGCGCAAAAAGCACTGTCTGCGCATCAGATTGCTCACCTAATCCTCAAACCTCCCATCGCCATTTTTATCTGCATCTTTGCCGATTTGGGATAGCCGCAGGGGGCTGCAATCCGCAGAATGAGCTCACATTATTCATTAACAGGGACCCTATTTATGCGTAAATCTATCCTTTTTGCTCTTGCACTCGTCTCCGCAAGTTTCGTCTCCACGCTTAGCCAGGCAGAAGAAAAGTCTGCCTGGACATTGTCCAGAAATGTGGCCTTTGTGTCGGACTACTACTCCCGCGGCATCTCTCAGTCATGGCACAAGCCTGCCGTGCAGGCCGGGATGGATCTTGCCCATGAGAGCGGCTTTTATGCAGGCGTTTGGGGGTCTAGTATCACGCCACAAACCTATGTCGACAGTACAACCGAGATTGATATTTACACGGGCTACAATGGCAGTTTCGCAGCAGTTGAAAAGCTCGCCTGGTCAGCTGGGCTGATTGGCTACCTTTATCCAGGGGGCAATTGGAACAAATGTGACTGTAAACGTAGCGACGGAGCAACCAGAGTGGGTAGCCAGCGCTTTGACACTTATGAAGCAAATGTTGCCCTCAGCTATGACTGGATTAGTGCAAAAGCCTCTGTCACGCTCACGGACTGGTTTGGCGCGAACCGTAGTACCGGGTTTGACAGCAATACCAAAGGCTCGACTTATCTCGAACTCAATGCGAACTATCCCTTGCCATTCTATGATCTGGTGTTGGTTGCCCACGTAGGCATGCTCGATGTCGCAGGCAGAGTCACGCCTGGTTCCTATGGCGATACTTTTACTGCAGGTCGGGGCAATCCTGACAACAAGGATTACAAGATTGGTTTGAGCAAAAACATTGCATTCGCCAATACCAATGGGCTTAACCTCGGGGTTTACTACGTTGGGGCCGATGACACTGGCTACTGGAGTCCCCAAGGTTACGGTGGCTCCAGTTTTAATGGCGGAAGCCGGTCCAAAGACCTGACAGATAATCGCTGGATAGTCACGCTGAGTTCTACCTTCTGATCAACACCGCGTTTGATCCGTGGTCGCGCGTCAGTCTGATGCGACTGGCACAGCCTGGAGCGCCACTCCGGGCCGTTAGCGACCAATCACAGTCCTCTCTCATACTCCCGGTTGACCGGGAGTTTTTTTATGTAAGGTGCCTGAGAGGCTGGCCCTGCCAAGCATCAGCCTGTCATGACAGACTGTCCGGTTGCGACTAAACGTTCAAAATCCTGCGTACGCTGCGGAACGGAGAAGTAATAGCCCTGGAACGTATTACATCCCAAACGGGTGAGAAGGTCGAGCTGCGCTTCGGTCTCTACCCCTTCGGCCAATACGTCGAGTTGCAGGCTGATCCCTAGTTAAATAATGGCATTGACGATACTTTGGTGATCCTGCCCCTGTAACATGTCGCGTACAAACGACTGGTCGATCTTGAGCTGATCAAACGGGAAGCGCTTAAGATAGGACAGTGAAGAATAGCCCGTGCCAAAATCATCCAGCGAGAAACTGACACCTGCTGCTTTGAGCGCGGTCATTTTGGCGATGATATCTTCCACATTGTCGATCAACATGCTTTCCGTCAACTCAAGTTGCAGTCGGCCCGGGGCAATATTGGCCTCGGTCAGCAACTGCTGCACCTCCGTGACAAATGCTGATTGCAGGTACTGCTTGGGACTGACATTCACGGCCAGCACCATTTGACTGAGTTGCGGATGAAATGCCCACTGCTGCAATAAGGCGCAGGCCTGCTGTAAGACCCAGCGTCCCAGGGCGACAATTTGTCCGCTAGCCTCGGCGAGGGCAATAAACTCACCGGGCATGATCAGGCCACGTTCAGGATGTTGCCAGCGCAACAGTGCTTCTGCACCGACCATCTGATGCTGCTGGTTATATTGTGGCTGCAAATGCAAGACAAACTCCTGCTTTTGTATGGCCTCATGTAACTCCGCCTCCAGCGCCACGCGCTGACGGAGCTCGATTTCCATCTGCGCATCAAAAAACCGGTAGCCATTTCTGCCGGCCTCTTTGGCTTTATACATGGCCATATCGGCGCGTCTGAGCAGCTCATCGGTCTGACTCATGTCAGGATCAAACAAGACGACGCCGATGCTGGGGGTCGTGTAATGCTGGTAGTGATTGAGTTTGAACGGCTTTTTAAAGGCGCCTACGATTTTTTCACAAATTTTGCGCGCCTGCTTTTCCGCTTGGTCCGCCGCGGATGCCAAACTATCGAGCACGACCACAAACTCGTCGCCGCCCAGGCGGCTAACCGTATCCTGCCGCCGCACAGAGTGTTTAATGCGTTTGGCGACCTCAATCAGCAAGGCATCACCTACCGCATGGCCATGCGTATCGTTGAGTGTTTTGAAGTTATCAATATCGATAAACATCAAGGCGCCGCCGGTTTTTTTAAGTTGGGATTTACGGATATGGGCCGCCAGCCTGTCTTGCAGCAACAGCCGGTTGGGGAGGCCGGTCATGGTGTCGTAGTAGGCCAATTGGCGAATTTGCGCATCGGTGCGCTTGCGTTCGCTGATGTCTCTGAGTACAGCCACCCAATGCGTCACACGGCCACGCTTGTCATGCAGCGGCAAGGCATCCATTTCCAATGAAATGCCGTTACCTTGATGATCGACAGTCACCACTTCCGTTTTAATCGGTAATTGCTGCTGCCAGGCTTCCTTAATGCGTTGCAAATCGTTGGCAGGCGTACTGTTTTTAAACAGCTCAAACGGCGAAAGATGATTGTACTGGTCCACGGCCAAGCCGGTGATACGTGTAAACGCATCATTTAAAAAGACAATTTTTTGCTGTAACGGGGTGTGTACCGGCGCCTCAGTGATCATCACCATATCATTCAGCCGTGACACTCCGCTTTGTAACAGCTTCAATTGTTCATCGGCCTGCTCGCGCTCAATCGCCAACCCGAGAATATGGGCATAACTCTCGACCATGTCCAGCTCGGCTGTCTCGGGCAGGTGGCGTGACTGACGATACATCGCCAGCATGCCAAGCACCCGTTGGCTGCGTGAGAAGATGGGCAAGCTCCAGCAGGCACGCAAGCCATGTTTCAGCGCAAGGTCTGCATAGTCGGCCCATAGCGGATGCGTGCTGATGTCTTCGGCTATCACCCGGTTCTGGGTCAAACTGAGCATGCCATAACCTGCAACAGGCAGCTGACTCATCGCTTGTACGTAGCTGACTGGCAAGCGGTGCGAGGCGGCATGATGCAGATGCCGCCCATCCTGATCCATTTGTAAAATCACACAATAGACCTCGGAAAAATGCGCCTCGATGAGCTGCACGGCCGCATGCAAAATCTCAGGTAACGGGATATCCGCCAGTAGCATCGCCTGTATTTTGTCTTGTCCCTGCTTGATCGCTTCAAGTTGTTTTTGTACCGTAATATCCTGTAACGAGCCTTGCACCTGAACAATCCGGCCGTGCTCATCGCGCAACGCCTGCCCCATTGCGCGCACCCAGAACCGGCGGCCATGCACGGTGACCTTTTCCAGCTCCAGATCATAGGGGGTTCCCTCCGACATGCATTTCTCAAGCGCGCTGGACATGATCGCCCGATAGGCTGGCACAAAAAGGCCCATGCCTTCCTCAAGGCTGGGAGAGTATCCAGGTGGCAATTCATGTAAGGCTGCCACTTCGTCAGACCAGCGCATGCGCTTTGTGGGCAGGTCTATGACCCAGCCACCGATTTTTGCCACATTGCCCGCCACTTTGAGCAAATACTCAGTCTGGCGCCGCTGATCTATTTCCTCTTGCAAGTCCCGCGTTCGCTCAGAGACCTGCCTGCGCATTTGCAGGTTCCACAACACGGTGACAGCCACCACCAGCACGAGTGTAAACACCCCGCGTATCAGCCAGTTCACATAGGGGCGTTCTATAGAAACATCATGGTGGTAGATAAAGCCTTGTAGTTGCGCATTGGCAGGAACCAGCCCCAGCGCGGCATAGGTCTGGGCAATCGACTGCCAGCGCTCTTCATTCATATGTCCCCAAGGCACCACCTCAGACAACACGTAAGGCGCCATTAAACGCGCCTCCTGCATCAGCACCTGCTGATTGATGTCGCGTTGCGCAACGCCAGGCATGCTGGCTATCGCATTGGCCATGGCCTCTTGATGATTGAACGCGTACTTCCAGCCTTTTTTGGTGGCGCGCAAAAAAGCCTCAACCCGTGCGGGATGTTGCAACAGCTCCTGTTCAGTCGTGAACAGTACATCGCCATAAAAATCTGCGCCATAGGCCTGGTTGCTAAGAATAGCGGGGGCATAGCCTCTTTGCTGTAATTGCATGGGCTCATCCATCGCATAGGCCATCATGGCGTCCACGCGCCCCTCAATCAAATCATCCAGATTTGAGCGATAAGGCAGAAGCGTCATTTGATGAATATCCAGATGTTGCTTGAATAGCATGGCCTGAAATTGCAAACGGCCATGTTCACCCGAAAGCATAATACGTTTGCCGATCAGGTCTTGAGGCCGCTTGATTCCGCTGTTTTGCAAACTCAGTAACACATACGGGGAGTGCTGAAAAATGGCGGCCAGTGCGATTAGCGGCTGGCCAGACAAGCGTGAAATCAGAATTTCGGAATCGCCGATGGCGTAATCTGCTTGATCAGACAAGACCTGCTTTAAGGGATCGATGGACTGGTTACCCTCGATAATCTCGACCGCCAATCCTTCATCACGGTAGTAACCCTGTTGCAAGGCAGCGTAATAACCGGCGAATTGAAACTGGTGATGCCATTTGAGTTGTAAGCGGATAGGCGCAGTCGGGGGTGCCGCATAGGCGAATGCTGACCAAACCATGGCCAGCAGCGCGGTGCAGACTAAAACAATCCATCGGCGTGTCATGCGGATCCAGACAACATGAAAGATATCCTGACTGGATGCGAGGTGTTCTGTCAGGCCCAACTGTATTTATACGGCAGTGATATGCAAACAGATTGCAGAAATAAACACAGAATCCATGAGGTCTCCGGAGAATTGATCTCATCAATGCTCTGGGTGTGAGTTAACAAGCCGGTTTAGACCGACATGCAGGCATTGCCTGTGATCTCAGTTGCTCGTGTAAAATAGCGGCAAATCAACGCCAGCACGGCTTGTTGCACTGAATTTAAGGGGAAGATGGTTGAAACTCGCTACTTGGAATGTTAACTCGCTGACCGTGCGTTTGCCGCATGTGTTGGACTGGCTCAGTGCAAATCAACCGGATGTGCTGTGCTTGCAGGAAACCAAACAGGAAGATAGCAAGTTTCCGTATGCGGCGCTCAAAGAGGCTGGCTACAATGCCGTGCATAACGGCCAGAAAACCTATAATGGCGTGGCGATCCTAAGCCCGCATGCAATAGAGGCTGTTCACCTGGACTTGCCAGACTATGCTGACACGCAAAAACGCATTATTGCGGCCACCATACAAGGCATTCGGGTGATTTGCGCCTATGTCGTCAATGGCCAGGCAGTAGACTCAGACAAATACCAGTACAAGCTGGCATGGCTTAATGGACTGCAAACTTGGCTACAAGCCGAGCTCGGCCAACATGAAAAACTGGTACTCTTGGGCGATTACAATATTGCACCAGATGACCGTGACTGCCACGATCCGCAGGCCTGGCTGGGCCAGGTCCTGGTAAGCCCGGCCGAGCGAGCAGCCTTTCAGCAATTGCTGGCCTTAGGCTTGCATGATAGCTTCAGGTTGTTTAATGATCAGGCGGGCGAGTTTAGCTGGTGGGATTACCGCATGGCCGCCTTCCGCCGCAATATGGGCATGCGGATTGATCACATTCTCGTCAGCAACGCCCTCAAACCACACTGCGAAAGCTGTGTGATAGATAAAACACCACGCAAGCTGGAACGCCCCAGCGACCATACGCCCGTGGTGCTGACCCTGGCCAACGCAATCCCTTAAACCGTTGGCATCACAAACTTGATGCCCTGCAACACCTCCAGAATGCGCGACTTGAGCCGTTTGTTCATGTCGCCTTCCATCGCCTGCAGTTGCATCGCCACCAAGGCAGCGACTTTTTCTTGCATGCTGGCAGCATTGTCCGACAAGTCGTCCTGCATGCCCTGCTTGAAGGCCTCCAGTTGTTGTGCAGACAGTTCGTTAAACACTTGCTGCAACGATTGTTTATAGTCTGCAGCCAGAGTCGCCGCAGCCAGCTCATGGCTGGCGGACAAACGAGACTTGGCTTGTTCCTGTAATTGCTGCAAATGCGTCTCCAACGCTGCTTCAAGTTGGCTACGCAATGCCAATACTCTGCTTTCGAGTTCGGTTTGCTGTTGCGCCAACAAACTGGCGAGCCGTTCATCCAGCCATTGCTGGCTATTGGCCTCCAACCGCTCAAGCAGTGTTTGTTCGGTGGCGGCACATGTGGCCTGCTGCGACGCATTCAGCTGGACCAGCTTATCTTCGACCGCCTGCAACTGTTGCTCGGACTGACTTTCCAGCGCCTCGGTAAACGCTTGTTCACGTTGTTGCATCTGAGCGAGCTGCCCCTCTGTCAGCGCGCTCAGGCTCGCCTCCAAACCGTCCACCTGTTGCTTGCTGACATGGCCCATCGCTTCACGAAAAGCTTGCTCAATCGACTGTATGCTTTCGCCGATTTGGGTTTGTGCCTGTGACAACACGGTCTGTTGCAACGCGTTGGCATACTGGGTCAGCCCTTGCTGGTGCTGCGCGAGCGACTCACTGGACTGCTCGGCCAACTGCGTCGTGATGAGTTGCGTGATCTCTGGCAATAAAGCCTGTTTGAGCTGTGCCACCAGTTCGTTCATGTCTGGCATCACCACCTCGGCCACTGGCGACGCAGATTTTTGAACAACTTTGGTTAACACCGGAATTTCTGAAGTTTCCACACACCCTCCCCGTTATGCTTGTGACTGCATGGACTTGATATGCTGAATCTCATAGCCCCGATCACGGTAAAACGCCCAGCGCTGGCGACCAGCCGCTTTTTCAGTTTCGTCTTGCCCAATGATTTCGAACACATGCCGAAAACGGCTAAAAAACTTGGGCAATGCTGTTTGGCAGTTAAACAATAAATCATCCTGCCGGATCTGCTCAGGCGCCCAGGCAATCTGCACAGGCGTCAGCGCTGCATGGGCGGCATCGGCGAGCACATGCGGTAAAAAGCCTTCAACCGGCTGCTGCCAAAGCTGAGTACTCAACTGCTCAGCCTGCTGACGATCTGACAAATAGACGGTGACACTGCGCTGCCTGGAAAACGCCTGCGATATTAAGTGTTGCATCAATGCAGGCGTATCCGGCACATCCGTATAAAAACGAATTTTGGTCATGCCTTTTATTGTGCGGCTTGCGCCAACAGATAACTCATGAGCAAAGGCACTGGCCGGCCAGTGCCGCCTTTTTCCTTGCCTGATTTCCAGGCAGTGCCTGCGATATCCAGATGTGCCCAGTCATACTTTTTGGTATAGCGCGACAGGAAGCAGGCGGCTGTAATACTGCCCGCGGCGCGCCCGCCAATATTGGCCATGTCGGCAAAATTGCTGTCCAGTTGCGCTTGATAGTCATCCCACAACGGCATTTGCCAGGCACGGTCACCGGCTTGCTCCCCCGCCTCTAGCAACGCTTTGGCCAGCTGGTCATTATTGGCAAACAAGCCACTGACATGATGGCCGAGTGCAATCACGCAAGCACCGGTCAAGGTTGCAATATCAATCACCGCGGCAGGCTCAAAGCGCTCGGCATAGGTCAAGGCATCACACAGAATCAAACGGCCTTCGGCGTCGGTATTCAATACTTCTATTGTTTGGCCAGACATACTGGTCAAAATATCGCCAGGTTTGGTCGCGCGGCCGCTTGGCATATTCTCACAGGTCGGGATCAAGCCAACCACGTTGAGTGGCAGCTTCAACTCACCCAAGGCCTTGAACACGCCAAACACGGATGCCGCGCCGCACATGTCATACTTCATCTCATCCATCTCAGCCCCTGGCTTGAGTGAAATGCCGCCAGTATCAAACGTAATGCCTTTACCCACCAGCACCACCGGTTTTTGCGATTTTTTACCGTGCAAATGCTGCATGACAATAAAGCGCGGCGGCTCTTCGCTGCCACGGGTCACGCCTAAAAATGAGCCCATATTGAGTTTTTCAATCGCAGCCTGATCCAGCACTTCGACCTTGAAGCCATATTCCTTGGCTAACTTTTCAGCCTGCTTGCCCAAATAGCTGGGCGTACAGATATTTGGTGGCAAATTGCCCAGATCTTTGGCCAACGCCACGCCCTGGCCAACGCTCTGCCCTTGTTTCAGCCCCAGCTCAGCCTCGGCTTGTGCGGATTTTTCAAGCAACACGCTGACAGATTGCAGCGGATGCGGCTCCACCGATTTCTCTTTGACCGCATTCACTTTGTAAGTGGCATCGAGCGCCACCTCGGCCAAGGCTGCCGTTTTTTGCTGCACACTGACTTTTTTCAACGCAAGCGCGGCAAAGTCGGTGGCGAGGTGATCTACGCCTGCTGGCAACGCTTTAATCGCGGCGCGGAAACTGGCACGCAATCCTTTGAGATTCAGCTCATCGGCTTTACCCAAGCCGACCAGCAGCACTCTGGGCGCCGCGACGCCTGCCAACTGGCGCAACATCAGAGTGGTACCAGCCTTACCTTCCATATCGCCAGACTTGACGGCCGCCGAGATGGCTTTCTCAGTGGCGCCATCCAGCAGCTTGGCTAAATCGCTGAGTTTACGGCCTTCAAAAATGCCCACCAGCAAGCAATCTGTACGCAATTTTTCCGGGGAAGTGCTTTTTATGCTAAATTCCATCTTTATCCTTTTTGGTTCCATGCAACTAGCTTAAGTGATGGTTGTATTATCTAGTGTTTTATGCTGATTTCAAAGCGGTGCATTTAAATTGAAAATTTTCAAACGTGCATTGTCTGCAGAGCTCATGTCTTCTGCCTCTGCCATCTTCCTGATTATCCTCGGCATCGTTGTCGCCCAGCGCGCTGGCAATATCGTACGCCAGGTCTCCAGAGGCATTTTACCTAACGATGCCATTGGCACCATCCTGACCTTTAGCCTGGTGCAATTCATGCCCATGATGATGTCGCTCGCCGTTTTTCTGGCCGTGCTATTGACGCTGACACGCTGGCACCGCGACTCGGAAATGGTGATCTGGATGTCCGCAGGGCTGAGTTTAAGACAATGGGTCTTGCCTATCATGCGGTTTCTGGCGCCGATTGTGCTCATTATCAGTCTGTTCAGCCTGATAATTATGCCTTGGGCCAGTGGCAAGGCAGACAGCTACCGCGAGCAGCTCAAAAAGCGGGATGAACTGTCATCAATCAGCCCCGGGACCTTTAAGGAGTCGAGCGCGGGCGATCGCATTTACTTTATTGAGAGCTTTGACAAGCTTGGCTACGAAGTCAAAAACGTGTTCGTCCAATCCAAACAAAACGGCAAAATTGGCATTATTACTGCGAATCGTGGCAGCCGCTACAAAGCCAGCAACGGTGATAATTTTTTACGGCTGGAACATGGCCGGCGCTATGAAACCACGCCCAACAGTCTGGAGGTCATGACCACCGAGTTTGAGCGCTATGATATCCGGGTCGAAGCCAAAGAGACTGCGCCCGCCACCACCACCGCGCAGATTAAGTCCACGCAATCGCTGCTGAGCGATGCCAGCGCTGCAGACCATGCTGAGCTGCACTGGCGCATGGCGATTCCGATCTCAACCATCGTCATGGTCCTGCTTGCCATCCCGCTCAGTTTTGTCGATCCACGCGCAGGCCGCTCGCTCAACATCATGTTTGCGATCCTGATCTTTATTATCTACAACAACCTGCTCAGCATTTTTCAGGCCTGGATTACGCAAGGCAAAATCTCGGTACTGGTGGGATTGTGGCCCGTGCACCTGAGCTTTATCCTGCTCGGCTGGTATCTTTACCACCGACGCAAACATCTGAAACCGTTGATGCCGGGCTGGCTCAAACGCACTCCAAAAATCGCTAAGCCATGACCCTGACCCGTTTAAACCGTTATTTCTGGCAAGAGATCAGCTTCAGCATCATGCTGGTGCTGTTGGGCCTGCTTGCCATGTTTTCGTTCTTTGACCTGCTACAGGAGCTGGACAGCCTGGGACGAGGTCACTATGGCATCAACAGCATGCTCACCTATGTCGCCCTGAGTATCCCCGGCCATATATACGAGGTGGCACCAGTCGCCGTATTGCTGGGCATCGTTTACACATTGGGCGCGATGGCAGGGAACTCGGAGCTGATTGTCATGCGCACCAGCGGCATTTCGTTGCAATCCATTGCCATGATTCTGCTTAAAATCGGCCTAGTGTTTGCATTAGTGACCTTTCTGATTGGCGAGATCATTGCGCCCATCAGTGAAAAACTGGCGCAGCGCATCCGTATTCAAGCCACTGATTCCGTCGTCGCGCAGGACTTTCAATCCGGCCTCTGGATTAAAGACGGCAGCAGTTTTGTCAATGTCAGCTCGGTCATGCCAGACACCAGCCTGGTCGATATCCGCATTTATGATTTCGACCCCCAGTTCAAGTTAAAGCACATCAGCCATGCAGAGAAAGGCTACTTTCAGGATGACCACTGGGTACTGTCTAACGTCACCCAGACCAATATCAATCACAGCAAACAGATTCAGGACAACTCGATCACTTCACAGTTTTTCAAGCAGACGCGCTGGGAGTCACTGATCCGGCCAGAACTGTTGAATGTGCTGCTGGTATTGCCAGAAAAAATGTCGGCCTGGAACCTGTATAGCTTCATTCAATACTTACATCAAAATGGACAACGCAGTACCCGCTATCAGGTCGCACTGTGGGCTAAGCTGGTCTATCCACTGGCCTGTTTGGTGATGGTGGTACTGGCCTTACCATTTGGCTTTTTGCAACAGCGTGCCGGTGGTATCAGCGCCAAAATCTTTGCCGGTATTTTTCTGGGCGTGGTCTACCAAATCATGAACCGCGTATTTGTGCACTTGGGTGTGCTCAATGACTGGCCACCGCTGGTGAGTGCCATCAGCCCGACGCTACTGTTTTTGCTGGTCGGCCTGGGCATGCTTTACTACGTAGAGCGGCGTTAAAACGCGCCTGACTCGTGCTTATGTGATGCGGATTATCCGCGTGCCAAGCAGCCGGTCATGCAAAAACTGCTGCTCGCGATCCAGTACTGCCCACCAAAATGTCAGCCCAGCCGGGAGCAACAACAGTGTTGCCACCCCATAGCGCAGCAAAGCCAGGCGCCAGTCCAGCAAACTGCCGTCGGCATCTATCACTTTCAGCTTCCAGGTCTGGCTGGCCAGCGTTTGGCCGGTCACCACCCAACAGCGCACAAAGTAAGCGCCTATCGACAGCCACAACAGCATCTGCAAACCTACACGCCGCCAGCCATGACTGGCATCCCCCACCACCAGCACATAAGCGGCGGTCAGTGCCAAGGCCAAGGCCAGCATCAAGAAGGCTTCATAAATCACGGCCAGATATCGTTTAATTAAATATTTCATTGCGCGCCGGCCCACTTTCGCCGGATAACAAAAACCCCGCACATGCGGGGCCTATTTCACACAGGATAAACAGGGGATCCTGACTTATTTCTGATCCCAGCTATCTTCCCACATGCAGTGCTTGATTTTGTGACGGTTAGCAATCAGCTCATCAATGCTAGGCTCGTCGTTCAATGCGCGCTTCAAGGCCAGCTTGATCGCTTCGTAGTTGTTTTTGTACAGATCGGCTTTGTCCAGATTGGCTTCTTTGGCACAGCCCGGATCAATCCACAGCAAGGCAATAATGCACAGATCATTGACCAGCTCTTTAGGAATAATGCCTTCGATCACTGCATCGGTAATGCCATCAGCCACACCGGCTTGCACCACACCACCGAACAATTCGATATTCAAGGAATCTTTCAAGGTGACTTTTGGCACCATCATGGTCGCTGGACGCACCATCTGGTTGATGTCACGCACGGCAAACATGGCTGTGTGGCCTTTGGTTTGCGCCATCATGTTCGCGAAAGCCGTACCCACTGGGCCGTCCACGGCACCGATCACGATTTCTGGCATCGCGGCGGTCACGTCCTTGCCTTCGGAAAACACGGTAGCTTCACCCGCTTTAAATACGATTTTTGACATGAGAATTCCTTTGTATGTCTGGATGTTGGAGAAAATCTAAGCCGTAATTATAGCAGTTCAAGCTGCATATCGACATGCAGGATATTGGCATCCAGATAAGGTTCGCTGGTGACTTTGAATCCAGCACGCCTGTAAAAATCGATCGCATGCACTTGAGCAGAAAGCCGTACGCAGGGCACAGATAACGCTCGACACCCCTCTATCGCAGACTGCAACATGCAAAGGCCAACACCCTGCCGTCGCCACTCGGGCAAGACGGCCATACGCCCGATATACCCGTTATATAAAACACGCGCACACGCAATCGGGGTACCATGTTTAATGCCTAGTAAATGCATTGCGCCCCCATCTTCAGCATCCCACTCCAGAGCCTCTGGCACACGCTGCTCTTCAATAAACACAGTCTTGCGAATGGCTTGGCACTTGGGCCAGCGATCATCTGGAAGGTAAAATTGCTCGATACGAAAATGAGTCACAATATTCAAGATCTGACCGATCTAAATTAAAAAAATAGCTATTTCTAGCCTTTTAACTATTAAAAATATTTAAAGTAGAATTTATTGTTTCATAAAATTAATATTTTAATCTAAAATTTGATAAATTATCATTAAAATCAACAGGGTAAATAAATTGGATAGTGTCAAAGTATTTAGAGCGCAAAATAATCGCATTCCTCAGGACCAGGAGGTACTGAGTACCAAGGATGCGTCAAAACTGCTTGACCTGTCTGTTGCCACCGTTCAGAAACTGGTTGAGAATGGTTTGCTGGAGGCTTGGAAAACCAAGGGGGGGCACCGCAGAATCTTGAAAAGTTCGATCATTAACTACGCCTCCTCCATCAACAAAACGGATCTCGCCTCAGCCGCCAAACTTTCAGTCCTGATTGTTGAAGATAATCAGGAGCTTGCCAGGTTATATGCATTGAAAATCGCTGAGTGGCAACTGGATATCGAGCTGGAAATTGTAAACTCAGGCATAGAAGGGCTTATTCAGCTCGTGAAATCTGTGCCTGACATCCTGATCACCGACTTAAAAATGCAGGGGATAGACGGTTTTCAATTACTGTCCATCCTCAAAGATGACTACTCGCTCCAGAGCATTAATATCATTGTGGCGACTGGACTCACTCCGGCCCAAATAGAAGGCAAAATACCAGACTCAGGGATTACCGTACTGCACAAACCGATCAATTTTGAGTTTTTACATGGCTATTTTGTTGCCCAGATCAGCAACAAAATCAAAACAGGTTTCAACAGGCTATGACAGCTGCCTAGGCAAGAAAATCGTCGCGGCGGTCCCTTTATCCTTCTCGCTGCTTATTTCTACGCGGCCATTAAAAAGCTCTACAATTTCCTTCACCAACACCAAGCCCAAGCCACTGCCTTCAATGGCTTGATCAGCCTTGGCACGCCAGTATTTTTTAAATAGATGCTTTTGCTGTTCGCAAGTGATACCAATCCCGTAATCAATGACGGTAATTGCAACCTCATGTTCAGCGCTAGGCGCATTCACTTTGACAATCACACGCCCACTCGAGTACTTGTAAGCATTACTGATCAAGTTATACCGCGCTTGTTTGAATTTATTGACATCCATGACCACCTCTATCCTGCGTGTGGCCGGGATAAACTCGATAGGTGGTCTATTGGCGGGCGGGAAGTAATAGTCTGTCATTTTTCTCACTTCCGTATTCAGCTCAACCTTTTGTAACTCCACCTCACTCCCGGCATTGATCTCAAATTGATTGAGGCTCAATAAGTCTTTGAGGACTTGATTCAGAAAACCGGATTGGGAGTGACTGGCCTCCACTAGAAATGCATTCTCATCCTGGGCGCATAGTTTCGTTTTTAGTATTTCAGAGAAACCTAAAATATTACCAATCAGATTTCTTAGCTCATGCGCTGCTGCCAGCAGGTGCTCAGACTTCGTAACATTCGAATGATAATCATGCGTAATGTCTCGGTAATAAATAATCTCTTTCACGGCGCCATCTGATGGATGACGGACGATTTTTTGCAGCACGCGAAACTCCGGGGTCTCGGTGAATAGTTGATTCACTCGATCAGTTTTACGCCGATAAAACTTATGCGGATTATTGAAGTTATCCTGGCGTAACTTGTAGAGTAGCCCCACCCGCCCTTTCTCAATCACCCGACTACTGAGCCGGGTCAAAATATCATTCAATACTTGCTGATCTTGAGAAAGTATCTGTTCTTTTTTGATCCCGGTGAGCAAGGTAAAACTTTCATTGACGAATTTCACCGTATCATCATGGCAAATCACGATGATGCCATCTGGTGAATATTCTAAGGCAGAGCGTAAGTCCTCATCAGGCCGCATGGCGGCCTGCCAATAAGGCGCGCGCGCGTCTTTGACACGATGCTCATATGAAATGTTTTCCAAGATTTGCCCCGCCATATTCAACGTTTCTACCTGACAACTATTTATCAAAAAAACTCAAAGCAGAGTATTTAAGCATTTGCTCGTAAGAAATCGCCTTCTGATCAATGTGCTTTTTCAATCGCTCAAATTGCTTATAGTGCTTTAAAAAAACTTCCGTTAACGCGGGGTCAAAATGTGTACCCGCAAGTTTCTCTATCTGCTGATAGGTCTCCTCATAGCTAAACGCTTTTCGATAACATCTATCCATGGTCAGTGCATCAAAAAAATCGACCAGTGCCACAATGCGCCCCACCAGAGGGATTGCTTCTTTTGCCAACCCTCGCGGATAGCCTGTGCCGTCGTATTTCTCGTGATGTGTTAACGAAATCAGCGCAGCCAATTTAAACAAGGGGAGATCGTCCATGAGTATCTTTTCACCGATTTCCGCGTGCTGATTCATGATCAGCCGCTCATCCACCGTGAGCGCTCCTCGTTTTTTCAAAATGTCATCAGGCACCCCGACTTTGCCGATGTCATGCATGGGCGCGGCCAACCTCACCATGAAACAAAAGTCCTGAGGCTTGTTTAATAAATGGCAGAGATACTCTGAGAGGTAACCGACGCGCGTAATATGCACGCCGGTGTCATCATCTTTACTGGCTGCCACCCGTGCCAACTTACATAAGGTGGTGTGATGCGCACTGACCAGCGCATCGTGATTAGCCTCTTTTTCACCCTTTAGCACCGAAAAATCCTGCGCCAATTTAAGCAGTTGCTCAACCAAGTTAGAACTGGAAGCCTCAACCATCTCGTGAATAAATGCTGTGCCAAGTTGCAGTTTACTTGCCATATGTACTCCTTACTCTGGAAACCCGTTCCAATAAATCTATGGGACTAAAAGGTTTTTCAATAAAATCATTAGCCCCGGCCAGCAAAACATCAAACTTTGTTTGCGTATCGGTCATGCCACTCAAGACATAAATCAAAGAATCATTTAAAGCAGGTAAGGCTCGAAGTTGTTTACACAACATTAACCCATCGACACGATCCATTAAAATCAAATCGATAATAATCAGATGCGGCAGATGATGTTCGGCCAGATAAAGGGCCGACACCGCATTCTCTGCACACTCGACTTGATAATCCTCTTCAGAAAATAATGTTTTCAATAGCAATCGCGTATGGAGCTGATCATCCACAACCAGTATTCTCTTTCTTTGCGCAGTTGAATCAATAAATTGCGTCAGCTTCCACCATTCGTTCTGTTTATCGGACATCAAAGGCGCTTCTTTCTCAAATCACAAGGAGTCTCTGCCATGCGGGATTGGGCGCAAGGCAGATTGCATTTCCTCAAACAGCAGATTTAATGCTGCATCAGAAACAGCCACAATCAAATTAAAACGCGTGTCATTGAAATTTTGGTTAATTTCTCTCGACAACTGGTCTTTCAATGCACGCAGCTTTTCAATTGAGTCATCTTCGATATTCATAATTAATCAAATTTAATATTTTATTTAATAATAATATTAAATTAATAGATTATCAATTTAAGGAGTAATTTTATACAACGCAAGGGAAAATTTCACTACAGATAAGGCATAAATGTGGAAATTTTGCTCAAGCAAGGACGGGGCATGCGCATGAAGGGAGCGAAATGGCCAAGGCGGTGGTCAAATATTGCAATTATCTGACCCCACAGGCATCATACGTCCTTTATTAAAACAGGACTTGAGGAAAAGTTATGTGTCGTTTTCAAACCGCAGCGGCCAGGATTTTACTGGGGCTGGTGTTTTTTGGGGTGGTGATTTTGAAGCTGATGGCTATTTTAAATACGCCTGATGGTTATCTGCAATACCAAATGATGTTAGGGCAATTTGGCCTGCCAGCCGTGTTTGCACCATTGCTGATTTTCATTCAGTTTGTGTTTGGTCTGTTGCTGATCGTGGGGTACAAAACCCAACTATCTGCACGCGTTTTGGGCGTGTTGGCGGTATTTATGGCACTGGTGCTTGGCCAGGCTTCGCTGGACGCGTTTTTTGCCTACCTGGGCATCGCTGGTGGCATGTGGTTATTGAGTATTTATCCGCAAACTGCTTGCAGTCTGGATAACCGCAACAAATAAACGATTCAGTCGTAAAAAGCCGGGTTAGCCCGGCTTTTTTTATCCCTTGATTTTGATCCCCAGCTGTTTGAGCTTGCGATAGAGGTGTGTCCGCTCCAGCCCCGAAATTTCTGACAACCGGCTCATATTATTTTTGACCAGCCGCATATGGTACTGGAAGTAAAAACGCTCGAAGTCATCGCGCGCTTCACGCAAGGGCTGGTCCAGATTAAGCGGCATATGCTGCTCAGACGACTCGCCGCGCTGCCCTTGAAAATTGGCCAGAACACGCTGCACATCGGTCTGGGTAATGCTTTCACCCAAACTGGTCATGAGCAGGTTCTGCACGACGGACTCCAGCTCGTCCAAATCACCTGGCCAGTCAGCATTGCGCAGCGCATTCAGCGCCGCCACATCAAACGCCTTGTAGTCAATCTTGCTGGCTTCAACCATCAGGGTCGCCATCGCATTGACCAGATCGGGAATATCCTCTTTGTGCTCATCCAGGCAAGGCACCTTCACCGCTGACCCAGCCAGCGTTTGCAGCAAGGCCTGCTCAAGCATGGCTTTTTCAATCAGTTGCGGCAAGCCATGCTCACTGGCGCAAATCACGCGTACCCCGTATTTTTCGGATTTATTGATGAGCAGGTGCAGGCCTTTTTGTTCGGTCTTGCCCAGTCTGGTGACTTCATCGACAAACACCACGCCTTCACGGGCCTGCTCGAGAATTTCCATCGGTGCGGTGACCAGCTTCTCATACTCGGTCAAGGCCACCCACGGCGTATTCTGCGGACGCAAAAACTTGGCGCACAATGGCACACTGCCGCCTTTTTTACCAATCAGGAACAAGGTGTTTTTATGGCGCGCCAGCTGCTCCAGGCGCTGCTTGAGCTCCTGAATGACGGCACTTTTGCCAAAGCTGGACAGGTTAATTTCGGTATGCGCCAGATGCTCGGTATGTTTGATCGCTGCGCCTACGGTTTTGAGCAGCTTTTGCAAGGCAATCGGTTTTTCGAGGAAGTCGAACGCCCCGAGGCGAGTGGCCTCGACCGCGGTATCTATGGTGCCATGCCCAGACATCATGATCACCGGCATGGTCAGCAAGCCGGCATTGGCCCATTCTTTAAGCAGGCTGATGCCATCGCAATCAGGCATCCAGATGTCAAGCAACACCAGATCCGGTCGCTGCTTGAGCCGCTCGTCCCTGGCAATTTGTGCATTTTCTGCCAGGCGCACGACGTGCCCCTCATCCCGCAAGATATCGCTTAATAACTCCCTGATGCCGATTTCGTCATCGACGACCAAAATATTACGTGAAGCCATGGTACTTCCTTACACGATGCGCTCAACGCGCCGACGTTGTTGTTGTTTATCGACCGGCAAGCTGATGGTGACGCAGGCGCCCCCTTGTGGCAGATTATCGATGCGTATCTGTCCACGCTGCTCTTCTATCATTTTTTTGACAATGGCTAATCCCAATCCGGTACCGTGTGACTTGGTTGTGACGTAAGGTTCGAACACCCTCGCCATCACCTCGGTGGGAAAACCACTACCGTTATCCGTCACTGACAATTTTATACGCTCGCCATCATAATCGGTCAAGATCACAATTTGCGGTTGTTCGGTTTGCACCAATGCATCCTGCGCATTTTGCAGCAGGTTATGCAGGATTTGGCGCATCATGGTGGCATCGGCATAAATCTCGGGCAGCTGCTCATGCAGGGATAGCACCAGCTTGACCACAGAGGCGTTATAAAGGCGGCTCACATCGCGGATCAAGGCATTCAAATCCAGCCTTACCAGTTGGGCGGCAGGCGTTCTGGCATACTCACTAAATTCGTTGACCATATTCTTCATTGCCTGCACCTGGTTGACGATGGTATCGGTAGACTTAAACAGCATCTCCGCATCTTTTTCTTCCAGTTTGTCCTGCAGCTTCAGCTGCAAGCGCTCGGCAGACAGCTGTATCGGTGTCAGCGGATTCTTGATTTCGTGCGCCAGCCGTCTGGCTACCTCGGCCCAGGCAGCATCACGCTGGGCTTGCGCCATGGCGGTCACATCATCAAACACCACCACCAGGCCGTGCCCCGCCCCTTCCGGCAACCGCGTCACCCGCAGCATCAGCATCTGCTTACCATGCACCCCTTCAATTTCGATCTGGCTGCTTAAATGCCGCTCATGGTGGTCAAATTGCAACGTGTCTTCATAGTGCTGCATCACCAACGCTGTAAACGGCATCAGGTAATCATTTTCAACCGCAATGTCGGTAAAGACTTTGTTTTTAAAGCCCACCAGCGAGATCCCCAAAATATTGGTCGCGGCCAGATTGTAAACACGCAGCTCCGCCTGTTCATTAATGGTCATCACGCCTGAACTCAGGTGCGACAAAATAGCTTCCAGGTAGGCACGTGCAGACTCCACATGCTGACGGCTCTGTTCGGAGGCATTTTTCGCTTCCTGCAACTGGCGCGTCATGCTGTTGAACGACTTCACCAGCACACTCAGTTCATCCTTGCCAAATGAGGGCAGCTGCTGCGAATAATCGCCACTGGCAATCAGCCGCGTCCCTTCTGCCAGCACCGTCAAGGGTTGCGCCATGCGCCGACTCAGTGCAAATGCGATGGTCAATGCGCCCAGCATGGACAGCAGCAAAATCATAGTCAGCGTCAGCATGAAAATGTCTTTGAGTGACTGCCGGCTGTACGACAAGGTCTGGTACTCGCGGTAGACCTCCTGCACCGATTCGGCAGTATTCGAAAGCGCCTTGGGCACCGGTTGCATCAATTGCAGAATCCGCATCTCGCCCGTGATCCCCAAGGTTTCCACCGGGATCAGCACACGCATGTAGAGGCCTGTGCCGGGGATAGGCTCGATTTTGCCGTAGATACGGCTACGTGCCTGGCGCAACTGCGGCACAGAAGGCAGTTCGGGTAAAGCTGCTGGGATCAGAGCTGCTGACAGCCAGAATCGCACCTTGCGGGGTCAGCAATGCCGCATCCTGAACGCCTGCTTTTTCACGCAGATCGTTCAGTTGTCCATAATGTGAGCGGGCCGTTTGCAGTGATATCGAGACCGCCATGCTTTGCGCCTTTTCCTTGACGTCCTCCAGCATGATATCCAGCGCCCGTTGCCCCAGATTCAGCCCCCCATCCAGTGCGGATTCGACCTTAACGTTAAACCAAGACTCAATCGAGCGTGACAGGAAGTTCACGGAAACCAGATAGACGATCATGCCTGGAATCAACGCCATCAGGGCAAAAGACACCAGCAATCTGAAATTCAGCTTGCTGCCTACCTGTTTGGCTTTGGTGGTCTGGTAAAGATGGCGTAACTGATAGGCAATCACCCCCAGCAACAACACGGCGAGGCCAGCATTGATATACAGCAGGATCAGGTAATAATCCCCACTGATGGCGGTGTTGGCACTGGCGAGAGACAGCAGGTACAGCAGGGCTGCCGCCAGTAGAATGGACAAAATCAGGACATACCGCATAGGGCTAACGCTGGGTGTCCTTTACCCACCAGCTAAACGTCGGCGTGACCAGCTCCCAGTCACTTTCGCCCAGGGCATCCAGCTGCAAGGCTTTAGGCAGCTTGCTGGTATCCAGATGCATTTTCAGCGCCGCCTGATAGGGCTGATTTTTTTCTAGTGTGGCATGCGGCGTCAAGCGCCAGTCGCGGATCAGGCCCAACTCACGCCTGGCTTCAGCCAGGCTGTCGAATCCTTTTTGCTGTTGCGGATAATTAAGCAGATATTGCTTGGTCAGCGCGTGATAGTTGAGCGTGACGGCGCGACGCTCGGTCACCACCTCATCATCAAACCAGTACTTCATGGGTTTGATGATCTGGCATTCATACAAAAATGTCAGGGCGATGCCCTTACTCAAAGCTTCCTCAAGCGCGCGGCCAAAATGGATGTCCAGATCCGCATCCAGCGCCCAGGTATCTTCACGCAATACCAGCTCGGCACTTTTGACATGGGCATGATTGTTATTGGCAGCCAGTGCCAATGCTGTCATGGTCAGCAGAAAAAAAAGCGCCGAATAATATTTAATGTTTTTGTAAAAGCGCATAAAACAATCCGTCATGCGCGGCAGTGGGCAGCAATTGCCCGCCAATTGACTGCTGGCAAGGGAGGCCCGAGGCATCAAACTGCACTGGCAACCTGACCGCATCTGCATGCATGGTTAAAAACTGTTGAATCTGCATTTCATTTTCTTGTTGAAAAATCGAACAGGTGACGTACAGCAATTTACCGCCTTTTGCCAGCATATGCCACAAATTCAATAATATTTGCTGTTGCATCTGGGCAAATACCGTCAAATCCTGTGGCCGACGCAACCATTTCATATCGACATGCCTGCGCACGATGCCTGAGGCGCTACAGGGCACATCAGCCAGAATGCGGTCAAATAACTGACCATCAAACCAGTCGGCTTTTGCCGCATCGCCTGTCCTGACCTTGGCTTGCAAGCCCAGACGCTGCAGGTTGTCGTGGACACGGCGCAGGCGCTCTGCCTCCACATCCAGGGCAAGCAAGTCAATATCACTGGCTTCAAGCAAGTGACAAGTTTTACCGCCCGGCGCGCTACAGGCATCCAGCACGCGCATGCCTGCTTGCACATCCAGCAAAGGAACCGCCCACTGTGCGCCGGCATCCTGCACACTGAGCCAGCCTTGATCAAAATACGGCAGCTTGTGCACCGGCAACGGCTGCTGCAACTGAATCGCCGTACCGCCCAGCGCTTGCGCCGCAATCCCCGCATCATCCAGCGCCTGCATGTAGCTGGCGACATCCGTTTTGCGCTGATTGATGCGTAATGTCATGGGTGGGTGGCTGTTGCCTATGGTCAGAATCGACTGCCAATGCTGAGGATATTGTTGTTTGAGGGTATCAATCCACCATTGCGGATAGTTAAATTGCACCGCTTCCGACTGACTCACTTGCGCCTGCAAGGTTGACCGTTGGCGCAAAAAATTACGCAATACCGCATTGACCAGCCCTTTTGCCCAGCGCAGCCCGGTTTTGCCCGCGGCTTCCACCGCCTGATTGACCACCGTAAAATCATCTTCGGCCCCATACAGCAGCTGCGACAGGGCAACCAGCAACAGCGCATGTACACGTGCATCTGTCACTGGCTTGGCCGTCAGCGCTTGCAAATAAGCCGCGGCTTCGGCATACAAGCGCAAGGTGAGGTAGCTGTAATCCTGTGCAGCCGCCTGCTGTTGCGGCGTCGCCGACTTGACCCTGCGCAATGCCTTAGGCATGGAAACAGTCAGGTTATGTCCGGCCAACACTTCGGCCACCGCAGATGCGGCTATGAGCTGGGCAACTTGCAAAAGAAGACTCTGGTGAAAAAAAGACTATTCTACTTGATGCGCCCAAAATACACAGACAAAAACTCACGCAATAAAAAAGGCTTTCTTGCGAAAGCCTTTTTTGTCTGTTGAAATCGCGTTTAATACTGGTTAGCCAGCGCCAATAACCGGCGGATCCGCTCTTCGGTCTGCGGGTGGGTGCTGAACAACCCCGCCAGATCTGCGCCTGATAAGGGGTTGATAATCATCATCTGCCCGGTTTCCGGGTGTTGCTCAGCAGTCATATTGGGAATCTGGTGCGCATAATTGTGGATTTTCTCCAGCGCGGCCGCCAAGGCTTTCGGGTCGCGACTGATCTCAGCACCCATGCGATCTGCTTCATATTCGCGCGAACGTGAAATCGCCATCTGGATCAGCGAAGCGGCCAACGGTGCCAGAATCATAATCAAAATACCAATAATGGGATTGGGTCGGTCTTCGCCCTCCCGATGCCCGCCAAACATCAGGCCAAATTGCGCAATCGATGAAATGGCCCCGGCCACGGTGGCGGAAATAGTAGAGATCAAGGTATCGCGGTGTTTCACGTGCGCCAGCTCATGTGCCATCACACCGCGCAATTCGCGCTCACTCAAAATCTGCATGATGCCGGTAGTAGCTGCCACGGCAGCGTTCTCGGGGTTGCGGCCAGTCGCAAAAGCATTAGGCTGGCTTTCATTGATCACGAACACACGCGGCATGGGTAATTGGGCCCGCTCGGCCAGCTCTTTGACCATGTTGTAATAGTTGCGGAACTGCCCATTACCAAAATTATTTTCAGCATTGATCTCAACTGCGCCATACATTTTCAGCACCGCCTGGTCGCTAAACCAGTAGGCATAGAAGTTCATGCCGCCTGCCAGCAACAGCGCCAGCAACATGCCGCCCTGGCCACCCAGCGCGCCGCCCACCGCAACAAACAGGGCAGTAATCGCGGCCATCAACACAAAGGTTTTGGTCCAGTTACCTAACATAGTGACTCCTTCACAATTCGGTGAGTAATATCGACTTTAATATGCGGGGATGACAGGCATTTTTCAATGCCTGCACCAGATTGACTAGAAAAAGCGGTCGCCCACTTGCACATGCTGACCTTGCACAAACTGTTGTGCCGTTTGGCGCTTGCCACCCGGCATCTGCAACTCATGCAGTTCTAATGCGCCGTCGCCACAGGCCACCTGCAGCGGATGTGTCTGCAACACAGTGCCTGGCTCGCCTTGACCAGCCACAGCTTGAGCAAACCACAGTTTGCAGACTTGATCATTAAATTTGGCTGTAGCGACCGGAAAGGGATTAAATGCACGAACCTGACGTGACAGCTGCTGGGCAGATTGCGTCCAGTCAATGGCAGACTCGGCTTTTTCGAGCTTGTGCGCATAGGTCACCAGCGCCTCGTCCTGTACTTCAGAGGCCAGGCAACCGGTAGCTTGCAAGGTCTGCATCGCCTCGACCATCAAGCGCGCCCCTTCGCGACTGATCGCATCATGCAAGGTCTGCGTGGTATCGGCCGCAGTAATCGCCACCGACCATTTACTGATCATATTGCCGGCATCCAGCTTGGGCACCACCTCCATGATGGTGACACCCGTCTCGGTGTCCCCGGCCAGAATGGCCCGGTGGATGGGCGCAGCCCCGCGCCAGCGTGGCAGCAAGGAGCCATGGATGTTGTAACAGCCTCGCGTCGGGATGTTCAGCACCGCGGTCGGAATAATCAGGCCATAGGCCGCAACGATCAGCACCTCGGCGTTGACCGCTGCAATCTCGGACTGCACCTCGGCGGGCTTAAGGCTTTCTGGCTGAAAAACACGTAAGCCGTGTTGCAAGGCGAGCTGTTTGACCGGACTCGCTTTTAACTGCATGCCACGGCCCGCGGGGCGGTCTGGTTGCGTCAACACCATGACAATGTCATGGCCCACGTCTATGAGTCCTTGCAAAGCCGGTACTGCAAACTCCGGGGTCCCGGCATAAATAATACGCATGCAACCTTCCTGACTTAATAACTGTTGCGCTCGATTTCACGCGCGTGCTTGACCATTCTGGTCCGGATACGGTTACGTTTGAGCGTGGAGAGATACTCCACAAACACCTTGCCCAGCAAATGATCCATTTCATGCTGGATACAGACGCTCAGCAATCCATCCGCATCCAACCTGAAAGTGTTGCCATGCACATCTTTCGCTTCGACGGTAATAAATTCAGCGCGCGTGACACTTTCATAGATGCCGGGCACAGACAGGCAACCCTCTTCATAATCCTGGCTACCTGACTGGGCAATGATTTTAGGATTGATCAGCACCAGCAAATCGTCTTTTTCCTTGCTCAAGTCAATCACGATCAACTGGATGTGCTGGTCGACCTGCGTAGCAGCCAAGCCTATGCCTGGCGCATCATACATGGTCTCAGCCATATCGCTGACCAGTTGCTGTAATGCCTCATCAAATACTTGCACCGGTTTGGCCACCGTATGCAGGCGTGGATCCGGATATTGCAAAATTGGAAGTAGTGCCATGCTCTACAAATCTTTCCATTCAAATAGTTTGTGCAAAAACAGGGCAAAACGCCTGCTTTTTCACCTTGATCAGAACTTTAAAGCCATGCTAGATTGGTTGATATTGCTCAGTGGCTGTGCGCAGGTACAGCCCATCCATTTGTGTCGCATAAAACAGAGACGCCACATGACGAAAATTGTTCAAATTATAACCTCGCTTGCGCTGGCTTGTAGCAGCTTATTGTTACAGGCAGAAGAAATTCCGTTGTGGCCGCAGCACCCCGACCGGCATGTCGTCGTCAAAGGCGATACCTTGTGGGATATTTCGGCCAAGTTTCTGAAAAATCCATGGCAATGGCCACAGATTTGGCAATTAAACCGGTCTAGCATTAAAAATCCGCACTGGATTTATCCGGGGGATATCATCGTGCTCGACACCAGCAGCGGGCAACCCGTACTCAAACTGGTGCGCGAATCTGTCACCCTGGAGCCTGGCATGATCGTCACGCCAATCAAAGGCGATGCCATCCCCGCCATACAACCCAATATCATCCAGCCCTTTTTGACCAAGCCCATGCTGATTTCGCCAGAAGCGCTCAAGTCAGCGCCCAGAATTGTGGCGGCGCAGGAGGACCGTGAGATTCTGAGCCCAGGCACACGCATTTATGTGCAGGGCCTGCCAGACGCTCCACGCAACGCCTGGGCAATCTACCGCGAGGGGGAGGCGATCAAAAACCCTGAAAATGGTGAGCTGCTGGGCACAGAAGCGCATTATCTGGGGGAGGCCAAACTGCTGCGATCAGGCCAGCCTGCCACCTTGACCGTAACCCAGGCCAAAGAGGAAATTGCGGTTAAAGACAAACTAATTGCGATGGAAGACTCCCTTAGCCCGCCTTATCTGCCACATGCGCCCGAAGGCCAGATTGAAGGCCAGATTGCACGCGTGAGCGAAGGCATCAACGAGACTGGCTATGGCCGTGTGGTGGTGCTCAATCGCGGCGAAGCGCAAGGCCTGGAGCGCGGTCACGTGCTTTCGGTGCTGCGCAAAGGCGCCAGCATGGTAGACCCCGAATCCGCAGACCCTAAGCATCCGGTCATGATCCAGTTGCCGGATGAGCCTGTCGGCTTGGTGATGGTCTTCAAAACCTTTCCCAAGCTGTCATACGCGCTGGTCATGCAGGCCTCGCAACCTATCCATGTGGAAGACGTGGTGCGCACTCCCTGATCTCAACACTGATGGTCACAGATCCTGAAGAGAGCGCAGCCTGGATTGCCTTAAGCCTGGTCGAAGGGCTGGGCAGTGTCACCTATTGCCAGCTGTTGCTGCACTTTAAAACCCCGCAGGCGATTCTGGCCGCCTCCTACAGCAGCTTGTGCGAGCTGGTCAGCAAAGACGTCGCCGAAGGGATACAAAAAGCGCCAGAAGACCCGCATATTGCCAAGACACTGGACTGGCTCTCACAACCTGATAACCACCTGATCACATTGGCGGATGCCTACTATCCGCAACGCCTGCTCAGCATAGACCAGCCGCCGCCCGTGCTCTATGCCAAAGGCAACCTGCAAATGCTTAAGCGGCCTGGCCTGGCCATTGTCGGCAGCCGCCACGCCACACCGCCGGGCGAGTCAACCGCCGAACAGTTTGCCGAAAGCTTGTGCCGGGCCGGATTTGCCGTGGTCAGCGGGCTGGCATTAGGCATAGACGGCGCCGCACACAGAGGCGCGCTCAAAGCAGATGGTGCCACGATTGCCGTGGTCGGCACCGGGCTGGATATTGTCTATCCGGCACGGCATAAAGCCCTGGCCCACCAGATTGTGCAGTATGGCCTGTTGCTCTCCGAGTACCCGCTAGGGACGCCATCTTTGACGCACAACTTTCCCAGACGCAACCGTATTATCAGCGGCCTGTCTGAAGGCTGTCTGGTGGTAGAGGCCAATATTGATAGCGGCTCACTCATCACTGCACGCCTAGCGATCGAACAGGGCCGTGAAGTCTTCGCCATTCCCGGTTCCATTCACTCGCCCGTGTCCAAAGGGTGCCATGCGCTGATTAAACAAGGGGCAAAGCTCGTCGAGTCCACCGAGGACATTGTCAGCGAATTGAAGCATGTCCGCCTGCCCAACCCAGCACTTTCGATTAGCCCGAATGGGTCACTACCCGATTGGACTAATCTACCCGCCGAAGCCAGTCCTGTCCTGGCTTGCATGGGGTTTGACCCCATCTTTGCAGAGCTCATTGCGGCCCGCGCCGGGTTGACGCCCGAACAAGTTTCCACCATGCTAACACTACTTGAATTAGAAGGTGTGGTCAGCCATCTCGCCAACGGCCAATTCCAGCGATTGGTTTAAAGCACGGCTCAGTCCCACCCCAGTATCGCTGCTATTCACTACTAATAGCGGAGCAGCGTGTTTGAGGAGAATTTAGACATGTTGGAAGTACTGATATTTATCTATCAAAATTATTGGGATAAGCATGATGCGTTTGAGCTGAAAGAAACAGACGAAACCATCATGGCCTATGAGCTCTCCCAGGCCGGGTTTAACCACCAGGATATTTTGCATGCCGTGGGCTGGGTGAAAGACCTGCGTCGCTCGGTGCAACAGCCGCAATACCAGCACGACCCGTTTGCGATTCGCGTCTATTGCGAGATGGAACGCAACAAGATCAGTGACGACAGCCTGAACTTTCTGGGCTTGCTACAAAGAAGCGACATCATCACGGCTTATGAGCGCGACCTGATTATTGATCGTGCCATGGTCTTGCCGCAAGAAACCTTGAGCATGGAAGATATCCGCTGGATCACCATGATGGTGCTGTGGGACGAAACGCGCAAGCAGGATTACCTGTTTGTTGAAGATGCCTTGTTTAACCCGCAAGGTTTGTCATTGCAATAACCCAACAGAGCGACACAAAAAAAGCGCGGCTGATTCAGTCCGCGCTTTTTTGTTTACCAGTATTTTTAAGACTACAGTTGCCGGATAATCTGGCCAATAATGCCTGCCTGGTTCAGGGTGTAGAAGTGCATTTTATCCACGCCTGCCTCAATCAGTTTGGTACAGATATCAGTGACCACCTCCGCGCCAAAGGCGCGCAATGAAGCCATATCATCGCCATAGGCTTCAAGTCGCATACGCAGCCAGCGTGGAATCTCGGCACCACAGACACTGGAGAAGCGCGCCAGTTGCGTGTAGTTATAAATCGGCATGATGCCGGGAATAATCGGTGCAGTGACACCCAGCTTCTGCGCCGCTTCTACAAAACGGAAATAGGCATCCACATTGTAAAAATACTGTGTAATGGCCGAATCCGCGCCAGCGTCGATTTTACGCTTGAAGTTTTCAAGATCTTTTTGTGCCGAGCCGGCTTCAGGGTGAAACTCGGGGTAAGCCGCCACCTCCAGGTGAAACCAGTCGCCGGTCTCGGCGCGGATAAAACTCACCAGCTCATTGGCATATTTAAAGTCCCCCGCACTCACTTCGCCTGAAGGAATATCGCCGCGCAAGGTCACCAGTCTGTTGATGCCTTTCGCCTGATAGGCTTGCAGCAATTCGCGGATTTCTTCTTTGCTGGAAGAAATACAGGAGATATGTGGGGCTGCACCATGGCCTTCAGCCTGGATTTCGAGCACACTGTCCATGGTACGGTCGCGGGTTGAGCCCCCCGCACCAAACGTGACGGAGAAAAACTCGGGAGAGAATACGGCCAGCTCTTTGCGTACTTGACGCAGGTTCGCCATGCCTTCTGCCGTTTTAGGCGGAAAAAACTCAAAACTGTAAGCGATTTTTTGATTCACTGTTTTCTCTTTTATTTCTAAACGCGTGATTTCAGGCAGATGCGGGGATGGTCAGGGGTCAGTCTTTTTCGTTGAACACAATCGCACTCAGGATCCAGGCAATCACGCTATACACCAGGGCGCCTATGACGCCAGTCATCACACTATTGACGACAAAGCCTTGCAACAGGTGGCCGACAAACCAGAACAGCAGACCGTTGATGACTAACAGAAACAGTCCCAACGTCAGCAAGGTAATCGGCAAGGTCAAAAGCACCAGAATCGGCTTCACCAGCATATTGGCCAGACCAATCACGACAGCAGCCACCAGCGCAGCGCTGAAATTGGCCACTTGAATGCCTGGGACCAGATAAGCCACGGCCATCAGTGCCAATGCATTGAGTACCCAAACAACCAGTAGTTTAAACATACCGCCTCCTAGGATGAAAGATGAGGCAAAGTGTACACCAAATCTGCGCCAGAACATCTGGCGCAGGGGCGGCATGGTTTAGCGCACGCTGAAAAGCGCGTGATTAATAGCGATAATGCTCAGGCTTGAATGGGCCGGTTTTGCTCACGCCAATGTAGGCTGCTTGTGCATCGGTCAAGGTGGTCAATTGCGCATTGAGTTTCTTCAACTGCAAGATCGCCACTTTTTCATCCAGATGTTTAGGCAGGGTGTAAACGCCAACCGGATACTTGTCGGTCTGGGTAAACAATTCAATCTGCGCAATGGTCTGGTTGGCAAAGCTGGAGCTCATCACATAGCTTGGATGACCTGTGCCGCAGCCCAAATTGACCAGACGACCCTTGGCCAGCAAGATGATGCGCTTACCGTCTGGGAAAATCACGTGATCGACTTGTGGCTTGATCTCTTCCCACTGGTATTTTTCGATGCTGGCAACATCAATTTCATTGTCGAAGTGCCCAATGTTACACACAATCGCCTGATCCTTCATTTTGGCCATGTGCTCATGCGTGATAACGTGGTAGTTACCCGTCGCTGTGACAAAAATGTCCGCATGTTCAGCGGCATAATCCATGGTCACAACGCGGTAGCCTTCCATCGCGGCTTGCAGGGCACAAATCGGGTCAATCTCGGTCACCCAAACCTGGGCTGACAAAGCACGCAACGCTTGTGCAGACCCTTTACCCACGTCACCGTAACCGGCAACAACGGCAATCTTGCCTGCAATCATGACATCGGTCGCACGCTTGATGCCATCCACCAGAGACTCACGGCAACCATACAAGTTATCAAACTTGGACTTGGTCACAGAGTCATTCACGTTAATCGCAGGGAAAGCCAGCTTGCCTTCTTTATGCATTTGATACAAACGGTGCACGCCCGTGGTGGTTTCTTCGGTCACGCCTTTAATCGCAGCCAACCGCACGGAGTACCAGGTCGGGTCTGTTTTCAGCTTGGCCTTGATGGCGTTGAACAAACAGATTTCTTCTTCTGAAGTGGGGTTCGCCACCACAGACAAATCTTTTTCGGCACGGCTACCCAAATGCAGCAACAGGGTCGCATCGCCACCATCATCCAAAATCATGTTGGAGTAACCACCATCCGTCCACTCAAAAATACGGTGGGTGTAATCCCAATACTCTTCCAGCGTTTCGCCTTTCACGGCAAACACGGCAGTGCCCGTCGCGGCAATCGCAGCGGCGGCATGGTCCTGGGTTGAGAAAATATTGCAAGAAGCCCAGCGCACTTCAGCACCCAAATCCTTCAGGGTTTCAATCAGTACAGCGGTCTGGATAGTCATATGCAGAGAGCCAGTAATGCGCGCGCCTTTCAGTGGCTGTTGCGCCGCGTACTCTTCGCGGATTGCCATCAGGCCAGGCATTTCAGTCTCTGCAATCGCAATTTCCTTGCGCCCCCAGGCGGCCAGGCCCATGTCTGCGACTACATAATCTTTGATATCAGCTACAGTATTCATGTTTCAAATCCTTAAAAAAATGAAAACTGAGCAGGAAAAGTTCGATAAGAACCGGTGG